>Ga0209577_10001094_pt1 | contig 27121 bp, 14 predicted proteins | sample GraSoiAngelo_109_FD_185874 | JGI IMG/M metagenome (GOLD analysis project Ga0209577, IMG submission 185874) | Grasslands soil microbial communities from the Angelo Coastal Reserve, California, USA - 14_0903_12_20cm (SPAdes) (version 2) | ecosystem: Environmental > Terrestrial > Soil > Grasslands...
CGTTCTCGAGCAGCGTCGCGTAGCGACGGTTGGCGCGCAACGAATACGTGAACCGGACGCCGATGCTCGCGACCGCGGCCCCGATCAGCACGGCGGCGACGAGGGTGCGCCCCGCCCGATCGGCGGCGGCGAGCAGATAGGCCAGCACGATCACCAGGAGCGAGAGGGCGGCGATCGCCACCAGCGTGCGGGTAAGTCGGTGGAGGGGGGGCACGGGCGACCTGCGCTAACCTAACGGCCATCCCCGGTGGTCGGGAGGGTTCGTTATGTTTCGCGGCCGTATGGAGCTCCTGGGATGGAAAGACGCGCCCCGCGACTCACTGGCGCAGTGGGATGAGCTCGCGCGCTTCGCCGACGCGGCGCGGCGCGACGGGTTGACGCATACGGTCGTGTGCGGGATGGGGGGCTCGAGCCTCGCACCGCAGGTGCTCGCGGCGAGCTTCGGGCAGGCCCGGCTGTCCGTGCTCGATAGCACCGACCCGGCCGCGGTGCTCGCCGTGGCGCGCGCGCCGGAGTTCGACCGGACCCTGTTCCTCATCTCGAGCAAGTCGGGCAGCACCGTCGAGACGCTCTCGTTCTATCGCTATCTCGCGACCCGGGCGGAGCCGCGGCGATTCGTGGCGATCACCGATCCCGGCAGCCCGCTCGAGGCACTGGCGCGCGCGCGTGGCTTCCGTGCGGTGTTCCCACACCCCCCCGACGTGGGGGGACGCTATGCCGCGCTCACGGTGGTGGGGATGCTGCCCGCCGCGCTCGCGGGGATCGATGGTCGCGTCCTGCTCGAGCGCGCCCTCGCGGTGGACCCGGAGGCGGCACGGGCGCTCGGGGCGCGGATCGCCGCCGCCGCGCTCGCGGGGCGTGACAAGCTCGTGCTGCGTCCCCCGGCGGCCGTTGCGCGGCTCGCTGATTGGATCGAGCAGCTCGTCGCCGAGAGCACGGGGAAGGGCGGACGCGGCGTGATCCCTGTGGTCGACGACGCCATCGGGGCACAGTATGCCGATTGCCAGGTGGTGACCGATGTCCCGCCCGAGCCGCTCGCGCTGGGTGCGGCGTGCGTTTCCTGGGAGTATGCCACGTGGGAATTGTGCGTCCGCCTGGGGGTGAACGCGTTCGATCAGCCCGACGTGGAGCAGGCGAAGGCGCTGGCGCGCGCCGAGCTCGAGGGGGCACAGGGCGGCGGCGTAGGGGCGCAGCATGCTGCGCCCCTACCTACCCTGACTCCCGACGTTCTGCGCCGGAGCGCCCGTCCGGGCGACTACCTTGCGATCCTCGCGTACCTCGCACCCACGCCTGACGTCACCGCCAAGCTTCAGGCCGTGCGTGCGGCCTGGGGACGTGCGCTCGGGTGTGCCACCACGCTCGGCTTCGGCCCGCGCTACCTCCACTCCACCGGCCAGCTCCACAAGGGCGGTCCCAACACGGGCCTGTTCCTGGTGGTCACCGCGGACGATGCCGAAGACGCCGAGATCCCCGAGACGGGGTTCACGTTCGGGCGGCTCAAGCGCGCGCAGGCGCGCGGGGACATTCGGGCGCTGCTCGCCCGGGGACGGCGCGTGGCGCACGTGCATCTCCGGCGCGCGGAGGAGCTCACGCAACTCGCAGCCCTTCGTCCAGCATGATCTCGGCCCACGCCGGCACCGGCGGGATGCGCTTTACCAGGTCGCGCCGCGCGCGGTGCAGGCATTCGAGCATCCGATAGAACGTCAGGTGCCGTGCGGCCCCGGGAGCACTCGAGTGCTTGTAGGCGTCGAGGAACCGCTGCACCACGTCGTCCAGGGCCTTGAGCGAGCCCAGCTGCGTCAGGGCCAAGCGTTGAACGGACACGACGAACCAGGCGACGTCCCGGCTCGGGTCGGCCACGTCACACTCGTCCAAATCGATGGTTACGGTGCGGCTCTCGCTCAGGATGACGTGCTCCGGGATGTAGCTACCGTGGCCGGCGCGAGCGGCATCGGTGCTGAGCGGCGGAGCCGCCGCTTGCAACCGCCGGAACAGCAGATCGCCCTTGTCGGCGACCGGTTGTCCGAAGCTGGCGATCTGGTTACGCCACGTCGCAAACCGGGTGAACTCCCGCTCGGTGGCCGCCGCCTTGCCGAGCCGCGGCGCGGTGGCATGGAAGCGCGCGAGCCACTGCCCGCAGCGCTCGGCCGCCCTCCGGCGCTCGGACGCACGACCGTGCACGATCTTCTCCTTGGCCGACGGGCCCGACACCTTTTCTTCCAACAGGACGCGCCACGCGGGGATGTACGCGAGGGGTCGCGGAATCGAGAACACCGCTGCCGCACCGAAGCCCGCGTGGCATATGGCCTCCATGGCCGGCAGGACGTGCGAGCGGTCGTCGTCGAATACCTTCGCGATGGCGCCGTACCGTCCGCTGGTCGTCTTCATGGCCAGCTCGAACGTACAGCGCTCGCGATGCCACTTCAGGGCCCGCAGATGCATTTCGCGCGGCGTGCCCCACCCCCACTCCACGCAGGCGAGACGCTCCACCTCGCCGCGAACCTCCGGGTGCTCGAACACGGCGACGAAACGGGACGGCGCGGTCTGAGCGTCCCCAGCGGCGCCGAGCGTCATGCGACCTCCACCGTCCGGCTCACGCCCGCTGCGAAGTCGTCCTCGAGCAGCGTCGCGAGCTCGCGCAGGAAGTTGCCGAAGTGTCGCGACAGGGTGCGGTTCGGCCCCCACCAGGCGAGCCACTCGAGCGCCTGATACAGCGCCACGGCGGCCAATTCCTCCCGAAACGCCTCCCCGTCGATCTGCCGGCCGGTCACGGTTTCATACTGCTCGCAGTACGCGCGCCGCATGGCGTCCCGCTGGTCGCTGGTCCACTTGCCGGCGGTGAGGCTCACGAGGTCGAACGTGCCGGGGCCGAGGGCCGCCGTCTCCCAATCGATGACGACGACCTTGGGACCCCGCTTGCTGCGGCGCAGCAGGATGTTCTTGCCGAAGTACTGTCCGTGGAGCACGCACGGCGGCAACGCGCTGAGCCACTCGATGCGCTCCACGAAGCACTCCAGGCCACGCGCGACCAGGCGGTGCTCCGCCCCCTCGAGGTGGGTCAGAAGCTGTTCGACGCGCTCGGCGCAGCCCTGGTAGTGCGCCTTGTCGTAGCGGGGCAGAAAGCGTGTCTGTGTGTCGGGCAGGCCGCGCGTCGCCGCATGAAAGCGCGCTGCCCAGCGGGCGGCGGCCGTCCAGCGGGGCATGTCGAGGTAGTTGTGCAGCACCGTCCGCCCGCCGTCCTCGAAGAAGGCCCAGAAGCGATCGTGCTCGGGCTCCCAGCGGTATCCGTACAAATGCAGCGTCCCGAACCGCTCTGGCGAGAGGATGGTTTCGTACATCTGCAACTCCCGCCGACCGGGCTCGAGGTCGAGGGCCCGCACGGCCCGCGCCTTCTCCATCTGATGGTTCGGATTGAGATCCTTGAAGAACACGAGCAACGGTCGCCTTTCGCCCTTGAGAGCGACGCGCAGGCGTTCAGTGGGAAAACTGGAACTCCCCATCGAGAACTGGCGATGGAGCTCCTGAATCCGTACGGGCCTGCCCCGGAGCCGCGACAGTCCGGCTTCGAGCGTTTGGCGAATCGCGGGAGTGAGCCGCTCGTCGATCGGTCGCGGCTCGACCGCGCGTCGTCGCTTTCTCGTGGGTGCGGCGCGCGTCGACGACCGCGCGACGCTCATGTTCCGCTGCCCGCCCATTGTTTCAGATCGCCCATCGCGCCTCCCTCCAGGCGAATGAGTTGTGCTTCGAGTGACGGCCGGCAAACCACGGGGGCGCCGGGCAATCGGCGTGCCGTATCCGTCACGGACGCGCCGCATGGCGCGCGATGGAACAGGCATGGAAGTGCCTGCGTCGCAACGCGAACGAGATGTAGGGTTGTTGCGTGCTGCGGTGCGGCGGGTCTGCAGCGTTACACGCTGAACGCTATGTGGGTCCCTCGCCGCTGCGGAGCGGCAGCAGCCCGCGTAATCTTGATCACGCGGGCCGCGAGGGAGGCGCGGCGACTAGAGACTCAGCCAGTAGTTGAATTTTACCAACAGCACATTCTTTGGCCGATCGAGGAACAGCTCGCGCCCAAAGTCCCGCGCCACATCGAAGCTCGCGTCGTAGGGGAAGTAGTTCGAGCGACTGTGCGTCCAGGCCAGGAAGACGGTCGAGCCGGGGCGATACTCCCAGCGCCACACCGCCTTGACGTTGAGCGAGCGAGTGCGGAAATCGGGGTTGTACAGCCCGAACGCCGGCGCCGACCCCGGGCCCGGGCCATCGGGGTCGACACGGAAGCATTCCGTCGGGCCGGTGTTGCACACCGTGTCGCCCGGCGCCCCGGGGGTGATGGTGGAGCCGTTGTCGCGGCCGTACGTGTTGAAGGTGAACGTCTGGGGTGCCCGCAGCTCCTTGAAGCCACGATAGGCGCCGGTGAACGTGAACGGCTGTGCGTACAGTTGGAAGCTCAAAGTGGGCGAGAACGTGGCGTTCAGTTGCACCGTGGCACTCAGCTGGTGCTCGATCAGGTCGGCGAACACGTAGCGCGCAAGGAAAGTTGCGGTGTCCGTAGGGTCGCTCACGTGTTGCACGTACTGCGCCGCGAACCGGCCCGTGGAATACCCGGGCGCGATGCTCAGCGAGACGGCCGAGCTGGGCCGCAGGGTCAGCTTCGGGAGCAGGTCCAGGGACCACCCTCCGGCCGAGTCGTGGGTGACGGCCGCAAACGCGTAGAGACTCGCCTTCTTGCGGTCGTCGGTATACCCGTCGGCGCTCAGGTACCAGGACGGCGGCGTGCGTGCCAGTGGACCGCCGCGCGTGAGCCGGTCATCGATGGCGCCCCCCGAATAACTCGCGGTCACCTCCCCGATCCAGAAATTCCGGAATTGGCCGAACGCATACATGCTGACTTTCCGCTGAATCGCGTCGCCATCGTAATTCCAGCTGCGGTCGAGCGACAGCTCGGTGACGGCGTGCAGGAACACCTTGCCCGGCCGGCTCCAGCGCCGCCGTCCCTTGATCTCCGCGGACATGCGGTCGACGCGCTCCTGAAACCCGAGGTCGTTCACCTCGAAGCCGGGCGAGACGAACTCGCCGGCGACGCTCCAGTTCCACGCGCCGCCGACGCGATTGAGAAACACGTCCCCTGTGGTCCCCGCGAGCGAGGTGCGGAGCGAGTCGTAGCGGAAGCTCTTGGCGTCGGGCCGCCGATAGTAGCGGCTGGAGGATTTTTGCGCCGCATTGATCGCGGCGGTGTCGCCACGGATGTAGGAGCCGCCTAGGCTCGCGGCCAGCGTGTAGGTGTTGTGACCCCAGCGGTGGAAGAAGTCCACCCCGCCCGTGTACGCGGCCCTGCCGAGCACGTTGAGCGCCGTCGTGTCGATGTCGCGATTCACCGCAGTGGCGACGAAGCCGATGGTGGTGTTACCGTGGCGCAGGTCGCGCTTGAGGCGACCGACGAAGTAGTTGGTCAGCGGCTCGACCTCGTGGCTCTGGCGCAAAGCGGTCGGCGCGTCGAACACGGTGGCCCACTCCCGTGCGGTGACGGCGTCGAGCAAGCCGACGGACCAGCCGTTCGCCCGCCTGCCGCTCAGCTTCGCCGCGCCGAGGATCGTGCTGTTGAGCGGCGTGTCGACGAACTGCGAATCCTCCAGCGAGACCTCCCGCTGCGGCGGTTGGCCGATGCGCCGCGAATAGAAGTACTGCGGCCGGTCGCTCAGCTTCGCGAGGCCGTTGCCGTTCCCCGCGAACCCGAAGATGTTGCCGCCTTCGAGGAAGAACGGACGCTTCTCCTCGAGCTGCACTTCGAACTGCGTGAGGTTGACGAAGGCCGGGTCCAATTGCACTTGGCCGAAATCGGGGTTGACGGTGGCGTCGAGCGTGATGTTCGAGGTCACGCCGTACTTGAGATCGCCGCCCACGTTCCCCACGTACGTGCTGCCGTGGTCGAAGGGATCCCTCGGAGAATCCGGCGTGTCGTAGTGCCCGCGCCCGACCACATAGGGCAGGATTTCCACACGCTTGGGCGCGGGGAGGTTCTCGAGCCCCTGAAGATCGGCGAAGCGCGATGCGACACCGTTCTCGGTCTTGCGCACGAGCGGCAGCATGTCGAGCTCGTTCTTGCGCTGGATCCAGCGCTCGAAGCGCACGCCCCACACCTGCAGCGACGCGCCCGAGAACCGCAGCTGCGAGAGCGGAATCCGCATCTCCACCGTCCAGCCAAGCGAGTCGACCGCAGTCGCGGCTTCCCACACGGCGTCCCATGAGTCGTCCGAATAGCCGCCATCGTCGCCCAGCAGGACGTCGCGCTTCACACCGGCCGCGTTGACGATGAACTCGAACGCCGTGCGACGGTCGTGGTAGCTGTCCAGCAGCACGCGAAATTCGTCGCTGTGCGTGTTCGCGTCGCGGCGTCCCAACCGGCGGATGATCGCGTGGGGCGACGAGTCGAACAGACGGGCGCCGATGTACACCGCCTCGGCGTCGTACAGGATCCGCACGTCCACCTGCTCCGTGGCGGCCGCGCCCTCCTGCGGATCCCGCTGCATCAGTCCGCCGATCGGGGTAGCGAGGGTCCAGGCCGCGTCGTCCAGCCGTCCGTCGAGCACGGGCCTGGAGGCGGGCGCCACCCGCGCTGCGGTGACGACGCGCGGGACGTCCGGGGCGCCCGCCGGACCGAGGGACCCTGATTGCAGGAGCAACGATGCAAGGATCGGGATCACGGTACCATCTCCCTCGCCAGCGTGGTGTTGAGCACGCCTTCCAGGACGCGCTGCGAGTCGAACTGCGCCTCTGCGAGATCACGGGCCGCGCGGCAGTGACGCCCGTAGTCGCGATTGATCGCGTCGAGCGCCGCGGCGGCGTCGTCGAGCGAGGTGAAGCGGAACATGCCCTCGCCGTTCGGGAGACAGGCGCTCGGACCGGTGTGCTGCACGACGACCGGCTTGCCGCTCGCCAGGTAGCACAGCGTCCGATCGCTCACCCAGGCGTTCTGGAACTGCATGCACGAGGCCTTGGCGCAGCTGAATTCGCCACGCGAGCGCTGCACATAGGAGCGGTAGGCGTCGGGGCTGCCCGCCACCTCGGCCGAGTGACGCACGCGCCAGCCGTTCTGGGTGAGCCGCGCCAGGTCCGCGGCGTCGCGATCGTCGGTGTAGAGGGCCAGCTCGAGCGGCTGGGGCGTGTGCCGCGGCAGCTCGGCGAACTCGAGGAACGCGACCCGCTTCGTGTTCTCGCGCAGCACGGTCTTGCCGTTCTCGGTGACCTTGAGCCAATCGGTCGTCGACCAGCTCGAGACGGTCGTGAACGCCGCGGCGTGGGGATCGTGGGTAAAGGGCCAGAGATCGAGACACACGGGAGGCCGGATGCGATGCCAGGGCAGGCCGCAGTCGGAGAAGCGTGCCGACGGCGTCCCCACCGTTTCGCCGGTGGTCAGGTAGCAGTCGTGCGCCGGCACGTTGAGCTGACCCGTGCTGATCCAGAACTGCAGCAGCCCCGGGTCGATGTCGACCAGCGCGGTGCGGCGGGCGCAGCCGAGCAGGCGGGGGTCGATGGCGTAGTGGAAGTTCAGCAACAGGTCGGCCCGCTTCAGCACGCGCTCCACGTCGGGCCACTCGCAGCCCACGAACCGGAACTCGTTGCCGGCCTTCGCATAGAGGAGCGTCTTCCCTTCGAGCCCGAAGCGCTTCATCCGCTCGAAGAAAGGCGCCAGCAGCGCCGCCTCTTGGGCCGAGTCGCCGGAGGCGGGAGGGCGGAACTGCTCCAGCCAATACACGTCGCAGCCCAGCCGGCGCAGCCCCTGGGCGTACTGCATGTACACCCAGAAGTGACCGCCCCCGTCGGGGAAGTTCGCGACCTTGTAAACCGAGATCACGGCGATCACGCGGCGCCCTCCGAGACCGGCCAGGCGGCCACAAGCGTTGCCAGGTCCCGAAACCCCGCCAGGCGAATGCCCCGCTCCGCGAGCGCGAGGCGCACGCACGGGTCGCACAGGGTGCGCACCTCGGCTTCACGCTCGATCGTGTAGCTCGAGGCGAGTCCCTCGTCGACGTAGCCGGCGTGACACGTCAGCTCGGTCACCCCGGGGCCGAGCTCCGTATCCAGCAGGCGGAGCAGGCCGGCGACGCTGATCTGCTCAAGATGAGTCTCGCCGCCCCACTGGCCGTAGAACTTCGGGAGATGGCGCACGGGAGACCACCCGCGCACCGGCACGCTCAAGCGGTCGGCCCACGCCCGCACGTGGGGCAGGACGCGCGGGTCGCGGTGGACGTCGTGGTGCGAGTCCACGTGCGTCGGCGGTGCACCCACGAGCTCGGTGAAGTGGCCGAGCTGGCGGTCGAGTTGGGTGGGCACGTCGGGCGCTCCGGCGGGATCGAGCTCGAGATGCAGCCCGACGCTCAGCGCGGGGCAGGCGCGGCCCAGGGCGGCCGCCTCGACCGCCGCCGGCCGGTTCACCATCAGGCTCGTGCTCGTCAGGATGCCCTCGCGGTGCGCCTCGACGATCCCGCGGTTGACGCCATGGCTGATGCCGAAATCGTCGGCGGTGACGATGAGCACCTTCGCGACGCTGGTCATTCGGCGAAGGGCGGCCGGAGCGCCCGGAACCAGTGCTCGAAATCCATCAGCTCGCCGATGCCCCACTCGGCGCCGTCATGCAGCAGGGCCATGGCCGCCCACACGACGCAGTGGGCGTAGCGCGCGCACTCCATCGTGTGAAACAGGACGTTCAGCGTCGCGTCGTCGGGAAGGCGCCAGCCCGTGCGCTCCACGGCCTCGCGGTAACGCCGCAGAACCGCCGGCCGCTCGTCCGGCGCCGACTGATAGAGGAAGGTGGACACGTCGTAGCTCGCCGGCCCCACCCCCACGTGATCCCAGTCGATGAGCCGGGCTCGCGGGCCCGTAGGCGTCATGGAGACGAAGACGTTCTTGGGCCAGAGGTCGCCGTGCAGCAGCGTGTCCGGCCCCGCGGCCTCTTCTATGAGGAGCACGCGCCGCGGGGCGTCGTCGCGCAGCGCATACAGGCACTGCAACAAGCGCTCGCGGGCGCCGGCGAACTCGAGAGGCACATCGCGGGGAGGCGTCGCGAGCGCTTCCAGCGCCGCGACGGCATCGCGCAGGTTTGCCGTGAAGAAGTGCACGCCGTGGTCGCGGGCGCGCCACCGCGCCTCGGGTATGAGCGCGTGCCGCGCGGCTCGCACATGCAGCGCCGCCATGAAGTCCACTGCCGCGTCGAGGCGCCACGGCAGTCGCCCGGCGGCGAGATTGCCGTCGCCCAAGTCCTCGTACACGTGCCACACCCAACACCCCTCACGCTCCGCCACGGCCGCGAGCAATTGCGGACACCCGTCGCCCAGGTCGAGGGCGGGTAGCCAGCGCTCGACCACCAGGCGGTCCGTCTGGGCCACGGCCGGCGGATGTCGCTTGAGGACCAAGGCGCGGCCTGGCGCTTCCCCCACCTGCAGGCGGTACACCGCGGGCTTCAGTCGCTCGATGTGCAGCCGTTCTCCGGCGCGCGCGGCGTCGCCCAGCAGTTCCGCCACGCCCTCGCACAGTTCCGTCGCGCCAGGCTCCTGCCATCGTTCGAGCGAGCGCTCGAGGCGCTCGCGCACGCCGGCTACGCCGCGCGTTGTCATGTGAGGGCACGCTCCAGGACCCGGGTCACCACGCGACAACCGTCGAAGTGCTCTTCGGCGAGCTGGCGCGCGAGGCGGCAGTGTCGCTCGTAATCGGCCTCGATCGCGGCCAGCGCGCGCACCGCTTCGTCCATCGACCGGAAGCGAAACAGCCCCGCGGCGTCGGGCAGGCGGCTGGGCCCGGTGTGCTGCACCACCACCGGCTTGCCGCTGGCCAGGTAGCAGATGGTGCGGTCACTGGTCCAGCTGTTCACGAACTGGACGCAGTAGGGCTTGACGCAGCTGAATTCGCCGCGCGACGACTGGATGTAGGCGCGATACTGCTCGGGCGTGGCGCTGACGTCCCATGCCTCGCGCACGCCCCAGCCCAGCGCGCCGAGCCGCTCGCGCCATTCGGCGTACTGTTGGCCCAGGCACACGGCCAGCTCGAGCCGCGCGGACGTGCGGGACGGGAGCTCGGCGTACTCGAGGTAGGCGACCCGCTTCTCGTTCGAGAACGTCGTGCCCGCGAACTCGAACGTCCCGCCCCACCAATGCGTGATGGTCGTAAACGGCGCTGCCGCTTCGGCGCGCACCACCGGCCACTGGGCGAGGAACACGGGCGGCGGCGTGTAGTGCCAGCGCAGCCCGCAGTCGGGGAAGCGCGCCGCCGGCGTCCCCACCGTCTCGCCGATCGTGAAGTAGCTGTCGTGCGGGGCCACGCAGATGTCGCCCGTGGTCATCCACACCTGGAACAGGCCGGGGTCGGTGTCGACGAAGGCGGAGCGGCGGAATCGCCCCACGACCGCCGCCGGGAGGGCGTGCGACAGGTTCAGCAGCAGATCGGCGTCGGCCGCCGCATCCAGGCTCAGGCCGGCGGCGGCGAGGTCATCCGGGAGCGGCGCGCCGTCGATCGCGTACAGCGCCAGCGCGTCGGCCAGCCCGTAGGGCCCGAGGTGCGCCTTCAGGGCGGCGACGCACTCCCGCACGTCGCGGCCGCGCCAGCGACGGCGGCGCGCGACCGAGCTGTCGCCTGCAGCGTCGTCCACGCCTTCGAGCCAGATCACCCGGCAGCCGGCGGCGCGCAGGGCCAAGGCCCAGTTGAGATACACCCAGAGGTGCCCGCCTCCCTGGGGGTAGCCGATCGTGTTCGCGGGCGCGAGGCAGACCGTGAGGCTCACGCGGCACTCCCGACCGGGTCCGAAAGCGGCGGGCGGAGGTTCTCGAACCAATCATCGATGTCCACGAGGCCGCTCCGCCCCCACTCGGCACCATCGTTGAGCAGCGCCATGGCGGGCCAGATGATGCTGCTCACGCCGCGTGCGGTCTCGGCGGCGTGAAACAGAGCGTTCAGCTCCCGATCCCCCGGCAGGCGGTGGCCCGCGCGCTCGAGCGCCTCGCGATAGCGGCACAACATCCACGGTCGATCGTCGAGCGGCGACTGGTAGAGGAGCGTCGAAACGTCGTAGCTCGCCGGGCCCACGCCCACGTGGTCCCAATCGATGAGCCGGGCACAGGGGCGGTCGCCGTCGCTGGCGACGAAGATGTTCTTCCGCCCGAGATCGCCGTGCAGCAGCGTCTCGGGCACTCCGGCTTCGTCCATAAGGCGGACCTGACCGGGCGCCGCGTCGAGCAGCCAGTACAGTCGCTCGAGCAGGCGGCAGCGGGCCACGGCGAACGTGACCGGCGTGCGAACGGTCGCCAGCGCCTCGAGCACGGCGATACCGTCGCGCAGGCTCGCGATCGACGACCGTGCGCTGTGATCGCGGCCGTGCCAACGGACCTCGGGCAACAAGGGGTGGCCCACGCCACGGGTGTGGAGCCGGGCGATGAGATCGATCGCCGCCTCGACGCGGGGATGCTCCCACCGAGCGGCGAGCGCTTCGGAACGCAGGTCCTCGTAGACGTGCCACACCCAGCGCCCTTCGTGTTGCGCGGCCGCCGTGAGGAGCTGCGGGTAGCCGTCGCCGAGACCGAGCGCCGGCAGCCAGCGCTCGGCGACGAGGCGGTCGGTGTGCGCCATGGCCGGCGTATGACGCTTGATCACGAGCGTACGGCCACAGACGCCACCGACGCGGAGTCTGTAGACGCCCTTTTGCAAACGGTCCACGGCGATCGCGTCATCCGAGGTCGTGGCCCCGTCCAGCAGTCGCTCGAGGGCGTCGCACAGCTCGGCGACGCCGGGCTCGCGGCGCTCGTCCAGCGAGCGCGCTACTCGGTCGCGCAGCGGGCTGCCTGCGCTCACGGGATTCGCGGTCACGCTCGGGCTCCGGCCATCTGCCGCTCGAGTCCCCGGGCGGCGCGCTCGGCGGCGGCGATCAGGTAGGAGGCGAGATGCTGCGGCGCGTCCGGGACGCCACCGCAGCCCGGGATGCTGCTCATGTCAACGACGTAGGGCTTTCCCTCGCTCTCGATGATGTCGACGCTGTAGAGGTCGATGTTGAAGGGTCGGCCGCAGCGCCGCGCGATCTCGCACAGTTCCGGCGACGGCGTGAACGGCTCCCCGCACCGGTCCTGCTCGGTCCTGGCCGGAAACACCTTCTTGACGCCGAACAGGCGTTCGCCGATCACGTAGATCTTCCGGTCCCGGCCCTGGGGCGCGTGGTAGCGCTGGGCGAGCATGGGGTCTCTGCGGGCGGGCACCGCGGCCAGCTCGGCGACGCTCTTGACCACGCGCACGCCGACCCCATCCGAGCCGTGATACGGCTTCAGCACGAGCGGCCCCCGCGCGAGCAGCGGCGCCAGCCAGTCGGGGCGCGATGCCACATACGTCGCGGGAACCGGCACGCCGGCGCCCTGCAGGATCCGGGCGGTGACGATCTTGTCATGCAGCGCGATGGTCACCGGATAGGGATTCATGATGGCGGCTCCCTGGGCGTGCAACGCGCCCGCGATGCTCAGGGAGAGGCGGCTCGCCTTTTTCAAGAAGTAGAGATCGTGCTCGACCCGCACCTGCGAGAGGTCGAGGGCCCCCTGCGTCGGATGGACGACGTCGACCACCACGCCAGCGTCCGCGAGGGCGCGCATCAGCGCGGGCACGTGGCCCGTGCTTTGCGCGAAGCGGGACGCCACGAGGAAGCCGATACGGAGGCGCTTCATGTCGCCGCTACCTCGCGCGGCGGCGGCGCCACGAGGCCGGCCCAAGCGAGCTCCCTGAGGGCGCCCTCGAGCTCGGCGGCGTAGAGCCGCATGTCGCCCAGGCAGGCATGCGCCCCGTCGTTGGCGAGGTTGTCGGCGATCCACGACATGGCGGCGAGCGTCCGGAAGACGGTTCCGCAGTAGGCCAGCCGCCAGCACGCCTCGAGGCTCACCGTCGGCCAGCGCTCGCGCACGGCCGCCCAGTAGGCCGGGACGTCGGGACTGGCGCACAGCTGGCTCGACGGCATGGTCAGCTGCGCCAGGTCGACTGCGGGGACGCCCCAACCGGACTCCTCCCAGTCGAACACCGCGACGGTGGCATCGCCCTGCTCGCCGCGGAGTCGGATGTTCCGTCCGTTGAAGTCGCCGTGCACGAGCGTCTGCGGCACGCCGTGACAGATCGCTTCCAGACGGTCCCAATGCGCGGCGACATCGTCGAGACGAGCCACGAGCCCCTCGAGGAAGCCGAGGTCGTCCGGCGACAGGACGGGATTGTCGAGGTTACCGCCCGCCGCGGCTCGCACGCGTTGCAGCAGGCGCACATAGCGTCCGGGCCCTCCCTCCGGCAGCCGGGGACCGTCGGCGACATCCGCCGCTGCGGAATGCAACAAACCTAGCCACCGTCCCGCCCGAGCCCGATGCTCGGCCAACAGGTTCGAGTAGGCGGACCCGGTGGCTTCTTCCATGAAGAGCCAGCACGAGTCGTCCGCCTCGGGTACGAATCCGTCGTAGCGCAGCGATTGAACCGTCAGGCGGGGGAAAATGCCTTCGTACACGGTGCGCTCGATCTGCGCCACCGCCGTCCGGCTCCGTTTGGCGATGACCGGCGACCCACCTGGACCGGCGCCGACGAGGCGGTACACGGCACTCTTCCGACGGCTCGTCCGCAGCGGCGTAATCTGGGCCGGCTCGGCGTGCGGGTGGAGCTGACACCACGCGCGCACCGCGGGATGGCTCTTGATGGTCGCGCGCCGGTCGGCCGCGGGCGCGCGCTCGGTCGGCGCAGGCGCAGGGGGCGGGGCGAGCGTGATCGGCCGCGACGTGTCCGTGACGACTCGCCCGTGGTCGAGTACCAGGAGTCCCTCGCAACGCTCCAGGGTGCTCGGCCGATGCGAGATCAAGACCACGGTTCGGCCGCGCATCAGGTGCCGCATCGCGCCGAGGATTTTCGCCTCGGTTTCGGCGTCGACGGAGCTCGTGGGCTCGTCGAGGACGAGCACCGGACTGTCCTTCAAGAAGGCGCGGGCCAGCGCGATGCGCTGCCGCTGGCCTCCGGAGAGTTGCGCGCCGCGCTCACCGACCTGGGTGTCGTAGCCGCGCGGCAAGCGCACGACGAACTCGTGGGCGTTGGCGGCGTGCGCGGCGGCGACGATCTGCTGCCGTGTGGCACCCGGGGCGGCGTAGGCGATGTTCTCCGCGATGCTGGCCGAAAACAGGACCGTTTCCTGGAGCACGACGGCAAACTGGCGGCGCAGGTCGGCGAGCTTGTAGTCGCGCAGATCCACACCGTCGAGCAGAATGCGGCCGGCCGTCGGGTCGTAGAAGCGCGTGAGCAGGCTGATCAGCGTGGTCTTGCCGGCTCCCGTCGCCCCGACCACGCCGAGGCGGGTTCCCGGCTCGATCGTGAACGAGACGTCGCTCAAGACGGGTCGGTCCGGCCCATAGGCGAACGAGATGCCCTCGAAGGCCACGGCGCCCGTGGCGCGCGCGATGGGCCGGGCATGCGGTCGCTCCGGCACCTCGGGCTGCTCGTCCAGCAGCGCGAATGCGCGCTCGGCGCTTGCGAGGTAGCCCTGCAGCCCCGTCGCCTTGCGACTCATGGTCTTCAAGGGCTCGTACAGCTGTCCCAGGTACCCCAGCACCAGCAGCAGCTGCCCGAGGGTGAGCACGCCGGACCGGACGTGGCCCACGCCGATGAGCAGCACAGCGGCCATGCCCAGGGCCGTGACCAGCCCGATGAGCAGGCCGTAGCCGCCCTCCAGGAAGGCCAACCGGATCCGGGCTGTCACGCCTTCCTGGGAGCGGTGCACGAACCGACCGGTCTCCCGCGCCTCCTGGCCGAACGCCTTGACCACGCGCAGCGCCCCGAGCGTCTCTTGCACGACGGCGAGCGCCGAGCTCTCGAGCTTCTTCACCTGGCGCGACTGGCGCCGCATGCGCGGGCGATAGGCGCGCGCGAGGAAGAAGAGCGGAGGAGAGACCGCGAGCGCCACCAGCGCGAGCGAGCGGTCCAGCCGGGCGGTCACGATCCACATCGTGACCAGGGTGACCGCTGCCGACACGAACGGAATTGCCCCGTCGACCAAGATGTTCTGGAGCGCGGAGGCGTCGTACTGGATGCGGTAGACGGAGTCGGCGGTGCCGCGCGAGTCATGATAGGAGAGCGACAGCCGCTGCACTTGTTGGACGAGCTGGGAGCGGAAGTCGAGCACGAGTCGCTCCCCGATGTAGGTCCGCACCAGCGTCGTCGCGAGGCCCTGGATCTGGCCCAACGCGGTGACGCCGAGCAGTAACCCGATGGCGATCGCGAGCACGGCGGCCGGACTCGGGCCCGGTGTGCTCGGCAACAGCGCTTGCAACACCGGCGGCAGCGGCCGGCTCCCCAGGACGGAGTCGACCACGATCTTCAAGGGCACCGGGTTCAAGATGGCGATCGGACTCGCGAGGACGCCGAGCCCCAGCAGCCCCGCGATGTGCCACCAGTAAGGTCGCGTCTGGCGCAGTACGCGCCGGTACAGCGTCAGGTCGTGCATCGGGTGTCTGCGACACGCAGCCGCGCGACGGCGTCGCGCACCGTCGCCATAGCCGCCGTGCACTGCCCGAGCACGCCCCAGGCGAATAACCCGGCGCCCAGCCCCAACACGGCCGCAGCGACCCACGCGCGGTCGTGGACCGCGCCGTAGGTGAGCGCCGCGAACACGAGCGTGACGATCGGCCCTCGCACGGGCACCTTCGGCCACCAACGCACTCGGACCATCTGGTGGCCGCCGGGATGGTCTTCCACGGCCAGAATGAGCCGGGCGGAACCGAAGAATCCGCCCCGCACCCCCAAGTCCCACGGAGCGTGTCGGCCGCCGCGCAGCACGCAGGCGCCCTCGGCGCGAAGGTCCGCTTCCAGGGTCCGCAGTCGCTGGTCCTGCTCCCCTGCCTGGTCGGTCCAGATGGAGGCGGTGACGGGCCAGAGCGGCGTTGGTCCGGCAATTCCCCGGTGCCGCCACGGCGTCAGACCCTCGTTCAGGCGTCCACGCAAGCGGGCCAAGGGCTGGATCAAATGCAGCGCCGCAGTCAGCAACCGCCGGCGCAGCCGCGTCGACCACCGGACTGGCCCGCCGGGGAATGGCGCGCGCGCCGCGCTCAGCCAGGCCTGGGCTACGGGCGCCACGATCGCCACCGCGAGCATCGGTAACGCGAGCTTGAAGGGCCGCCAGGCTGTGCTCAACGCCGCGAGCCCCGCCAGGATCGCCGTCATCAGGTGCCACTCGGGCATTTGCGGCAAGAAGCCGAGCAGGCTCGGCGCCGGCTGGTATAAGGATTGGAACGGGGCGGCGCCCCAGACGCCGTGGTATACGCGCGGCCGGCGCCAGCCGAGCGCGTGGGTGAGTCCGTCGCCGTAGAGGCGGCCCGCCCAGCGCACGTGCCCCGGTCCATTGTACTTCTCGGGCCACTTGCGCTCGAGCATCGCCTCGGCGCGGCCGTAACCGATCTGTTGCCGCCAGTAGGTGCGGACCGAGTTGCGGCGGTGGTGCCAGACCATGGCGGCGGGGTGGAAGCCCAGCTTCCAGCCCCGCTCCTGCAGCCGCCAGCACACGTCCACGTCGTCGCCGGCGGTGCGGAACTGCGGATCGAATCCGCCGATCGCTTCGAGGCAGGACTTCCGAAACGCCATGTTGCAGCCGGGGATGTGCTCGGCCTCGCGATCCGTCACGAGCACATGCACCGGCCCGCCGGGTGCGCGCGCCACGCACTCTGCGATGGGACCGTCGCCTGGGGGGGCGATGTTGGGCCCGCCCACGCCGGCGTATCCGGTGCGCAGGAACGTGGCCGCCAGGTACGTGAGCCAGTCGGGATCGGGGTGGGCATCGTCGTCGAGGTAGGCGATGATGTCCCCGGTGGCCGCGGCGAGCCCCGAGTTGCGCGCGTTGGCGAGCCCACGATTCTCGGTCTGGATCAGGCGGCAGTCGTATTGCCGGGCGATCGCGGCACACCTGTCGGAGGACCCGTCGTCCACCACGATCACTTCGTAATCGGGGTAGGCGAGGCGGCTCAACCCCTCGAGGCAGTCCCGGATGGTGCGCGCGCCGTTGTAGGTGCACACGACCACCGACACCCGGGGCCAAGGCAGCGTCGGCGAGAGCGGAACCTCCACGAACGCCTCGCGTACCGCCGCGAGCGCCGGCTTGGGCGAGCGGTCGGCGCGCGTGAGCCCGAACGCCCAGTCTCCGACCCCCTGGCCGTGCCGATACCACTCGTCCGTCCAGGAGAACACGAACACTCCGGCACAGCCGGCTGCGAACGCGGTGCGGACCTGCCAGTCGAGCGAGCGCGTCTGCACCTCGTCGCCGTTGCGCAGGCTGTCGAGCCCGAGCTCGCTCATCACCAGCGGGCGGTCGCCGGCGAGGTTCTGGAGCCGGGCGACGTAGCCGTCGAATCGTTCCTGCGATTCGAGGTAGACGTTGAAGCACAGCAGGTCCAGGAACGGCAGCCGCAGGTATTCGGTGGTGGGGTAGTTTACGTAGGTCACCAGGCCGTTCGGGTCTTCGTCTTTCACGACGCGGTACATCCGCTCGAGATAGCGTTCCACCTTCCGGCGGCCCAGCCAGCGGGCCATCGCAGCCGGGATCTCGTTGCCGAGCGCGTAGCACAACAAGGCCGGATGACCGGCGCACGTGCGCACCTTGGTACGAATCGACGCCTCGAGGTCCCGCCCGCCCCGACCTTCGATCAGAGCCCCGACCAACTGCTCGGCCGAGAGCCCGACCATCACGTGGAGGCCGTGACGACTGGCGGCATCGAGCAGCGTGCGAGGTGCAACGGTGTGAGGGATGCGGACGGCATTGATCCCGCTGGCGGCCATCTGCGCGAAGTCTCGCTCCACGGTCGCCAGGTTGTGATATTCGTGGCCGTTCGCGTCCGGCTGAAACGCGCCGTACGTGACGCCCTTGATGTAGAGCTTTTCGTCACCTACGAAGAGGAACTTGCCGCGCACCTGCGGCCGGACGGACGCGGTGATCGGCACTGGATGGGGTGCGGGCGCACGGCCCGGGGGGACGACCTCACCTGGGGGCACGACCGGGGGCCTCCACGAGCGGCGCAGCTCGGGAGAATGACTGACGTCTCCGTCGTTCACCTGCTCGCTCTCCGCTTGCGTTTCCCGATAGGTGCTAGGGCCAAACTGCGCTATACTGCACACCCGGTGCCGCAGCTTCGACCGAGCGGGCTGGCGGGACGTAAGCCGTGTGCTCCCTTGCCGTCCGCGCCGTGGCCGGCGGGCATCGTCGGCGGCCGACGATGTCAGCGTCTGCCACAGACGCGTCACAAGTGCGTATCGCAGGACTGACAATCCCGCGCCTGCCGGTCGGCGGCGCGCCATGACTCTCATTGGGCCGAGGCGCCGCGCAGCCGGGCGATGGCGTCCCGGATGGTGGCCATCGCGGCCGTGCATTGCTCGAGCGTGCGCCAGAAGAAGAAGAGTGCGCCCGCGCCCAACACACCCGCAGCGACCCACGCATGGTCGTGCCACGCGCTGCGCGTGAGCAGCGCGAAGGCAAGCGTGAGGGCGGGCCCCCGCACCGGCACGTCGGGCCACCAGCGCAAGCGGAGCATCTGACAGCCCCCGGGATGATCCTCCACGCCGAGCAGCAGGCGGGCGGCCCCGAAGAATCCCCCGCGCACCTCCAGATCCCAGCGATCGTGCCGGCCGCCGCGCAGCACACACGCCCCCTCGGCGCGCAGCCCCGCCTCCATCGTCCTGAGCCGCTGGTCCTGCTCCTCCCGGTGCTCCGTCCAGATCGACGTCGTGACGGGCCACAGCGGGGCCGGCGCGGGCGTGCCGCGCCGCCGCCAGGGCGTGAGGCCTTCCTTAAGACGCCCGCGCAGCCGGGCCAAAGGCTGGGCCAGATGGAGCAGCGCCGTGAGGAGACGGCGGCGCACCCGCGTCGGCCAGCGGGCGGCGGGCAGATCCGGGAACGAAGCGCGCATGGCGCTGAGCCACGCCTGGGCGAGCGGCGGCACGATCGCCACGGCGAGGAGCGGCACCGCAAGCTGGAACGGTCGCCACACGGCGCTGAACACCGCGATCGTGGCGAGGGTCGCGATCATCAGATACCATTCCGGCATTTGCGGAAGCGATCCGAGCAGGCTGGGCGCGGGCTGGTAGAGCGACTGGAAGGGGGCGCCGCCCCACACACCGTGGTACACGCGCGGCCGGCGCCAGCCGAGCGCGTGCGTCAGCCCGCTGCCGTAAATCCGGCCCACCCAGCGCACGTGCCCCGGGCCGTTGTACTTCTCGGGCCACTTGCGCTCGAGCATGGCCTCCGCCCGGCCGTAGCCGATCTGCTGCTTCCAGTAGGCGCGCAGCGAGTTGCGTCGATGATGCCACACCATGGCGGCGGGGTGGAAGCCGAGCGTCCAGCCGCGCTCCTGCAGCCGCCAGCACACGTCCACGTCGTCGCCGGCGGTGCTGAACTGCGGGTCGAAGCCGCCGATCGCCTCGAGGCACGACTTCCGGAAGGCCATGTTGCAGCCCGGGATATGTTCGGCCTCGCGATCCGTCACGAGCACGTGCACCGGCCCACCGGGCGCGCGCGCCACGCACTCCGCGATCGGACCGTCGCCGGGCGGCGCGATGTTGGGCCCGCCCACGCCCGCGTATCCGGTGCGCAGGAACGTGGCCGCCAGGTACGTGAGCCAGTCCGGGTCGGGGTAGGCGTCGTCGTCCAGGTACGCGATGATCTCCCCGGTGGCCGCGGCGAGACCGGTATTGCGCGCGTGGGCGAGTCCCCGGTTCTCCGTCTGGATCAGGCGGCAATCGTACTGGCGCGCGATGACCCCGGTCGCGTCGGTGGACCCATCGTCCACCACGATGACCTCGTAGTCGGGGTAGTCGAGGCGGCTCAATCCGTCGAGACAATCGCGGATGGTGCGGGCGCCATTGTGGGTGCACACCACCACGGACACGCGCGGCCAGGGCAGGCCCGGCGCAAACGGAGCTTCGGCGAACGCCTCGCGCACCGCCGCAAGGGCCGGCTTGGGCAGGCGGTCGGCACGGGTGAGCCCGAACAACCAATCGGGAACGTCGTTCGCATGCCGGTACCACTCATCCGTCCAGGAGAACACGAACACGCCGGCGCACCCGGCCGCGAAGGTCGTGCGCACCTGCCAGTCGAGGGACCGGGCCTGCATGTCTTCGCCGTTGCGCAGGCTGTCGAGCCCAAGCTCGCTCATCACGAGCGGGCGGTCGCCGGCGAGGTTCTGCAACCGGGCGAGATAGGCGTCGAAGCGCTCCTGCGACTCGAGATAGACGTTGAAGCACAGCAGATCCAGGAACGGCAGCCGGAGGTATTCCGTGGTGGGGTAATTCACGTAGGTGACCAGCCCGTCCGGGTCAACCTCCTTCACCACGCGGTACAGCCGCTCGAGATAGCGCTCCACCTTCCGACGGCCCAGCCAGCGGGCCATCGGAGCCGGGATCTCATTGCCGAGCGCGTAACACAGGAGTGCCGGATGGCCAGCGCAGGACCGCACCTTCGCGCGAACCAGATCGGCGATGTCGGGGGCGTCGCGGCGCCGGTCGATCAGGAACCCGATGTACTGCTCGGCGCTGAGCCCGACCATCACGTGCAGCCCGCAAGCGGCCGCCAGGTCGAGCAGCGCCCGCGGCGGCATCGTGTGCGGAATCCGGACCGCGTTGATCCCGGCGGCGGCCATCAGCGCGAAGTCGCGCTCGATCACCTCGAGGTCGTGATACTCGCGTCCCTGGGCGTCAGGCGCGAAGGCGCCATACGTGACGCCGCGGATGCGCAGCTTGGTGTCGCCGACGAAGAGGAACTTGCCGCGCACGCGCGGCCGGGGGGCCGGGGCCAGGGGGCTGGCGACGGGCTGCGGTGTCGAAACGGGGCTGACGCGCTGCGTGGCTACCTTTGGCGCAGACGCGTGTTGACTCGGGGCTGTCGTCGGGGGCGCGCTGCCAGCGCTCGGCCGGTGCGTGCGATCCAGGTGGCCCTCCCCTCACCGGGTGTCGGCGGGCCCGGGTCGGGCCCTCAGCCCCACTGCGAGCTGCACGCAGCGCGGGGGATCGAAGTCGATCAAGAAGCGGTAGCGCAACACACGTGCCAAGTCGTGACCAAAACGTGACAACGAGATGACCGAACTGCGCAGCAGCCGGCGTTGTACGTCAAACGGGTTCTCGCGCAACGGCTAGGGTCGCGACAGCCACGTCGGGCAACCGTCCGCCGTGCGACCCTCGCGTGTGTGCGGCGTCACAACAGTGGGGCGACAGCCGTTGCGCCTACGCGGCACCGCCTAACTGCGAGCGACGCCCAGCGTTACCGCGACCGGCCGCGGACGCTCTTTATTGTTTTGCCCGGCTGCCCGGTCGCCCAGAGTTTGGCCGGCCTGGGTCAACTCCGCGTGCAGCGACTCCAGCGTGTCGAGGGTGGGGCGCAGCTCGTGGGTGGTCTCGGCGCCGAGCCGTGGGGTCACGGCCCGGATCGCCGCCAGGTGACCGAAAACGTGGCCTACCGTCACGAGGCGCTGCAGATCTTCCAGCTCCAGACCGGGCCACGTGGGTTGGATGACCGCCAGGTACGCGTCGAGGTCGACGTGGGTCAGATCGACGGTCGGCACGCCCCATCCCGCCATCTCCCAGTTGAGGAGGAGGAGCTCGAGCCCGGTGGCACGACGGCGGACATAGGCGTGTCGCAGCCGATAGTCGCCGTGCGTGACCGTCGCCGGGACGCCGGCGCAGGCCTCCTCGAGGCGGGACCAGCCGTCGTCGAGGACGTCGAGGTCCGTAGCGAGGCGCTCGAGCGCGCTCACGTCGCGCGTGCTGAGCATCCGGTTCGTCATGTGGGTGCGGATGATTTCGCGGGCGCTTCGCAGCAGGCCCAGGTAGCGCGACGGCCCGGCGTCGGGGAGCGAAGCTGCCGTGGAAAGCCGCGCACCCGCACTGTGCATCATGCCTACCCAGCGTCCCGCGAGTGACCGATGGGTCGGGTCGCTCGCTGCATACCGCTCGTCGCCCGCGGCCTCGAGGAAGATCCACGCGCGCTCGGTGCCGTCCGCCCGGAATCCGCAATAGCGCGGTGACGTGACGGGGAGTGAGGGTAGAATCCGCTCGTGCACGGTCCGCTCGATCGACGCGCCCGGCGTGAGCGATCGCCGGGCGACGATGGAGCGTCCGCCTCCGTCCGCGACCAGTCGATACGTAGCCGACGTACTGCTCTGTTGGAGGATCTCGATGTGCTCAGGTGGCTCGACCGGGCCATCGGAGAAGCCGTTCCAGGCCTCCACGGCCGGATGCCAGGCGAGCCTGCCCCAGAGGACGGCGTACGCTGTCGCGCTCATGATGTCCGATTACTCCGCATGAGTGATGTGAGGAGGGTCCAGCGGCTCGCACGGGCCCGCGGACCATGATCCAAAGTGTGACGCAAGTGACCTTGGGCACCTGCGCCGGCGACGGCGGTCGCGCGCCGAGGGGCAATGGCCGTGCCAGCGATGATCACGATCCTGGCACGCTACGGCATCAATTCGTTAACGCGCGTGTCGGCAAGCGGTCATCGAGCGGATCGTTCGTGATGGAACCGGGGGACGGGTGGGCAGAATTCGGCACGGACCTGCTGCAAGTGTCGAGAGCGTGCACGTGCGGATGCGCAGCATGCCGCGCGTCCGCGTGACCCTCGTCACCGGGCGGGTGGTCGGTCGCCCAGCACCCAGGCGCGCCGCACCGGCGGCGCCGCCGCGCGCGGATGCACACTCTCCCAGATCTCGCGATTCAGCAGAACTTCGTCCGCGCGGTCGGCGACCGCGAAGTCGCCGGGCGGAATGGGCGAGCGATACGCCGCGGGGTTCATCTCGTCGAGCGACCAGGTATTCGGTAGGACTGTGAACGGCGTCGAGTTCAAGCGTTTCGCGAAGGCGTTCCACAGAGGCATTGCCGCGGAGTCGTACTGGCTGAGCGGCGGCAAGCCGAGCAGCTGTCCGATCGAGCGCACCACGGAGCTGGTTGTGTAGAACGTGCTGTCGACCACGCCGCTCTTCGCGTAGGGCGAAGCGACGAGCAGCACCGAGCGATGTGCGTCGACGTGGTCCGGTCCATTCTGCGCGTCGTCCTCCAGCACGAACACGGCGAGCGATGACCACGCGGCGGACAAGGAGAGTCGCTCGATGACCTGCCCGAGGGCGAGGTCGTTGTCGGCCACCATCGAGCGGGGCGTCGGCTGCCCCCCGGCGCGACCGTAGGTGTGGTCGCGCGGCAGCCACAGGAACACGAGGTCGGGAAAACGTCCCTGCCGGTCCCAGCTCGCCACCGAGTCGGCGAACAGGCGCGCCCGCGTGGTGTCGCGGATCTCGAGCCGGAACGCGGGATAGCTCGGCACGGTGATACTGTCGAGCCCGGAGAGCTTCGTGTGGGTCGAGCCCCCGGGCCCGGAGTCGGTTTCGGAGCGCTCGCCAAAGTTCACCACCCACAGCCCCTTGCGCCGGGCCGCGTCCCACAGATAGGCGCCGTGCGGGTTGACCAGATCGTCGCCGTCCTCCAGGTCCCAGTTGCGTCCGTGCCCGTAGATCTGTGGCCAGGTCTTTTCGTTATAATCGCCGGCGAACGCGCGGTCGGACCACTCGTGCCCGTCCGCCGAGACTTCGCCGTCCACGTAGAAGTTGTCGAACACCACCCAGCGGCGCGCGATCGCGTGCGCATTGGGCGTGATGGAATCGTTGAAAATGGCGAGCTCCGGATCGCCGTTGGCGCTCCCCCCCACGTCGCCCAGCACCTGGTCGTAGGTGCGGTTCTCACGGATGATGTAGACGACGTGGCGGACGGGCGGACGGGCGGACGGGCGGTCAGCGGCGACGTTGCGCAGTCGCGCATTCGAGTAGGGGCTCAACGCGTACACGTCACGCGTGTAGCGCGCGAGCGTCGCGTCGTCGGGAACCGGTACGATCGACACCGAGCCGCTGATCACGTTGCCGATGTAGGTCTCGTCGCGATTGGCGCCGGAGCCGTTCCCCTTGCCGTTGGCGACGAACAGCGTGCGGCCGTCCGCCGACGTCGCGACCGCGGTCGGGTACCAGCCGACGGGGACGAGCCCCGCGACCCGCATTCCGGTCCGGCCGATCCGGACAACGGCGACGGCGTTATTCCCGGCCATGGCCACGTACAGCGTGCGACCGTCCGGCGAGAGCGCCAGCGCGTTGGGATCGCTGCCGGTCGGTGCGTGGGGCGACAGGGCCACCGCGAGCTGCTCGACGACGCTGCCCGTGCGCAGATCGACCCGCGCGACGGCGTTCGCCCCGGCCAGCGCGACGTACAGGTCCGCGCCGCGCAGCGCGAGCGCCGAGGGATGCGGGCCCACGAAGAGCGTGGTGCCGCGAGCAGGCGGACTCGCCGACAGATCGATGACGCTCACCGTCGAGTCACCCCAGTCGCTGACGTACAGGTGGGCGGAGTCCGCGAGCGCGCCGTAGGGGCGGCGGCCCACGGCCACGCTGCCCCGACGCGCCAGGGTCGCGGCATCGATCAGGTAGACCGAGTCGCTCTGGTTGCCGACGACCGCCACCAGACCGTGTCGCGGGACGAGCGCGATGCCCCCCGGGAAGACGCGGGCGTTCGTATCGGCGAGGGCAACACTGTCGAGCGTCCACGCCATGCCGCCCTGCCATGTGAGGCGATACACCCGGTTCGTCCCGGCGCCGCTCACCCACACCGTGTCGCGCCATTGGCCGCCCGAGCGCGCGAGGCCGAGCCACGCGGGCAGCTTCTTTTCCCACACGACCGCGCCCTTCACCGGATCGATCCGCATCAGGCCGTTGGGGCCGTAGCCGTTGTTCGCGACCATCAGCGACCCGTCCGACAGCGTCACGAGGCCCATCGGCAGTGTGCCTACGCTCACGCTCCGGCCGGCCGGGCGGATACGCCACCCCGAGGGCAACAGCGTGGTGCCGTCACGCAGCCGGCCGGGCACGACACGGGTGGCGAGCAAGGTCAGGCCGGCGAGCGCCGGCAGAGCGAGCAGAGATCGGAGGCGCATGGCGCCAATATGGCCGCTCGCGAGCCCGACGTCATCCCCTTAGGCTTAGGCCCGACATGACCGGGCTGATCTTCCACCTCATCCCGCACACCCACTGGGACCGCGAGTGGTACCTGCCGCGCGCGGCGTTCCAGGCGCGGCTCGTCGCCGTGTTGGACGACCTGATCGAGCGGCTGCAGCGCGACCCGGCGTACCGGAGCTTCCTGCTGGACGGGCAGACCGTGCTGCTCGAGGACTACGTGGGCGTGCGGCCCGAGCGCGAGACCGACATCAAGGCGCTCGTCAAGACGGGGCGCCTCCAGGTTGGGCCGTGGTATGTGCTGCCCGACGAGCAGATTCCGTCGGGCGAAGGGCTGGTGCGGAACCTGCTCCTGGGCGCGGCGGACGCGGAGCGGTGGGGCGGGCGACTCGACGTGCTGTATTCGCCCGACGCCTTCGGCCATCCCGCCGCGTGGCCCACGCTGGCGCGGGAATTCGGGATCCGCTACGGCGTCGTGTGGCGCGGCTTGGGGGGGGAGTCCGGGCAGGAGCGCGATCTGTACCGCTGGCGCGGTCTCGACGGAAAGGAGGTGCTGCTGTGGCATCTGCCACCCGCGGGGTACGAGGTCGGGGCAACGCTCTCGGCCGAGGCCGAGCGGGTGTTCCCGACTTGGGCGCCGGTGCGCGGCGCCCTCGTGGCGCGCGCCGCCGGAAAACACATTCCCGTCTTCATCGGCGCCGATCACCACGCCGCGCACCCCGAGGTGTCGCGCCTGCGCGATCTCCTGGCGGAGCTCGATCCCCAGAGTGCGTACCGGGTGTCGCGTCTCGACGAGTTCTTCCAAGCGGCCGGCGATGGGGCCAAGCCGGCGTCGCTCGTGGGGGAGCTGCGGTGGTCGTACCGGTACGCGTGGACGCTCCAGGGCGTGCATGCGACGCGGGCGCCGCTCAAGCGTCGCTACGGCGAGGCCGAGCTGGCGCTGACGCGGTTGGCCGAGCCGCTCGCGGCGCTGGCGCGGCGGGCGGGCGGTCGCGACCGGCGGCCGCTGCTGGAGCTCGCCTGGCGCGGGTTGGTGCGCTGTCAGTTTCACGATAGCATCGCGGGCTGCGCGAGCGATGCTGTCGCGCGCGCGGTCGAAACGCGCCTCGGCGGCGTCGAGGCGCTGGCCTCGGAGATCGTGCGCGGCAGCGTGCACGACCTGGTGCGGCACGATCCCGACGCGGCTCGCGCTCGTCCGTCGGACGCGCGGCCCACGCTCGTCCTCTGGAATCCGGCGGCGCGCCCGCGCCGCGGCGTCGTGCTCGCCGACGTGACCATGTTCCGGCGCGACGTGCTGGTCGGGCCGCGGGGTGACCGTATCCCCCGGTCTGGCGTCGGGTACCGGCCCCTGCTGCTCGCAACGGCCGACGGCCGCGCGGTTCCAGTGCAGGTGCTCGACCGGCGAGTCACGAGCGAGCGGCTCGATGCGCTGCGGCACTACCCCGACCACGACGAAGTGGACCAGGTACGGATCGCCGTGCGGACGCCGCCGCTGGCCGGTCTGGGGCTCGCGACCGTGACGATCGCGACTGGCGCCACCGCGCCGGGCACGCGACCGAGCGGCGAAAGCGTGCAGGTCAAGGGCCGCTCGCTCGTCAATCATTGGATCGAGGTGGCGCTCGAGCCGACGGGCGCGCTGGCGCTGCACGATCGGCGCAGCGGGCAGCGGTTTGCGGAGCTGCTGCGGATCGAAGACGGCGGCGACGCTGGCGACACCTACAGCTATTGCCCACCGGCGGGCGATCGCGTGTCGCGCGCCGCCGGGCCGATCACGGTGCGGCGGCTCGCCGCCGGCCCGCTCATCGCCGCCCTCGAGGCGCGCTTCGAGTTGCGCCCCCGTGCCGCGGCGCGGCTCGTCGTCATGCTGCACGCCGATGGGCCCCTGATACGTTGCATCCTGGAGATCGAGAATCAGGCGGGGTGGCACCGCCTGCGAGCGCGCCTGCCCACGGGCCTCGCGGGAACGCCGGCCGTGGCCGGCACGGCGTTCGGCGCCGTCGCTCGGACCCCGGTCGCGGCGCCGTCCGCCGCCTATCCGCTCGAGACGCCGGTGCGTACCGCGCCGGCGCACCGGTTCGTGGCGGCGGCGAGCGGGCCGCGCGGGCTCGCGCTGCTCGCTCCCGAGTTCT
>Ga0209577_10001095_pt1 | contig 27083 bp, 32 predicted proteins | sample GraSoiAngelo_109_FD_185874 | JGI IMG/M metagenome (GOLD analysis project Ga0209577, IMG submission 185874) | Grasslands soil microbial communities from the Angelo Coastal Reserve, California, USA - 14_0903_12_20cm (SPAdes) (version 2) | ecosystem: Environmental > Terrestrial > Soil > Grasslands...
GGGGTGGCTACGTAACCGGAGCTCGGGTGCCTCCACTGCAAGGGGTGACCGCAACCGAGATCGCCGAGGCGGTGCGGATCGGGCCGTACCTGATGCCGCGTTTCTCGCGACGCCAGATCAGCGATGCTCAGCTCAACTCGCTCATCCGGTACGTCCTGAGTACCCGCCACCCGGACAACCGCGGCGGCTGGGGAATCGGGAACATCGGGCCGATCCCGGAAGGGCTCGTGACGTGGTGGATCGGCGCGCCGCTGCTGATCGGCGCGTGCCTCCTCCTGGCCAGGAGATTCCGCGGATGAGGCGGCTGCGCCGTTGGCTGGTCGCGTTCGGCGCGCTGTTGTTCGGCTGGCTGCTGCGCCGGAAGCCCGACGACGAACGCGAGCGGGATCCGATCGTCGCCGAAGGCTCCCCGGAGCGGGGCGCCGAGAACCTGGTCCTGGTCCTGCTTGGAATCGCGATCCTGTTCGCGGCCGGATTCATCGTCACCTACGCCGAGTATGGGGTCGGGCGGATGCCCAACGAGCTGCTGGGGATCTGTCTCGGGGGCTGCCTGCTGTTCATCGCGGCGGCGCTCGCGGTCGTCGCCAAGCGGCTAGTCGTGACCGAGGAGCTCGAGGACGAGTACCCGCAGCCCCACGAGCAGGAGCAGGAGGAGGTCGCGAAGATCGTGCGGGAGAGTGGCAGCCGTCTCACGCGCAAGCGGCTGCTGCTCGGCGCCGGCGCCGCCGCGGGAGGAGCGCTCGGGCTGGCGCTGCTCACGCCGGCCGCGTCGCTCGGGCCAGTGTGGTACACGGCTCCGCTCGACCGTTCCCCCTGGCGCCGCGGCACCAGGCTCGTCGATGAGAACGAGCGGCCGTATCTGGCCGACGACATCGAGGGGGGCTCGTTCTACACCGCGTTCCCAGAGCACGCCAACAAGGAGGATCTCGGCTCGTCGATCGTCGTCGTGCGGCTCAATCCCGGGGGTCTGCAGCTGCCGCCAGACCGCGCGAGCTGGGCGCCGCAGGGGATCATCGCCTATTCCAAGATCTGCACCCACGCGGGATGCTCGATCGCGCTGTATCGCAAGCCGACGTTCCCGGTGCTCGAGCCTCACGACGCGTTCGTCTGCCCGTGCCACTACTCCACGTTCGATCCCGCCCGCGCCGGCGCAGTCATCTACGGGCCCGCGGGAAGGCCGCTTCCCCAGCTGCCGTTGCTGATCGACGACGCGGGGATGCTCCGGGCGGGCGGCAACTTCTCGGGCCCAGTCGGGCCCTCGTGGTGGGGCGTACGCGACTCGAAGGCCGACTGATGAGCCCAGACCCCGTCCGCGACCCGGTCCGCTTCGTCGACGAGCGCACCGCGTCGGCGCCGTTGCTGCGCAAGGTGCTGCGCTATCTCTTCCCGGACCACTGGTCGTTCCTGCTCGGAGAGGTCGTCCTCTACTCGTTCATCCTGCTCATCGCGACCGGGATCTACCTGGCGCTGTTCTTCGACCCGAGCACCGCCAAGACCGTCTACCACGGTCCCTACCGGCCGCTCGACGGCCAGACCATGAGCGCCGCCTACAAGTCGGTGCTGGACATCTCCTTCACCTACAAGGCCGGACTGCTGATCCGCCAGACGCACCATTGGGCGGCGGACGTGTTCTTCGCCTCGATCGTGCTTCACCTCATGCGGGTGTTCTTCACCGGGGCCTTTCGCAAGCCGCGGGAGCTGACCTGGATCATCGGCTTGCTGATGCTGTTCATCGCGCTGCCCGAGGGCTTCGTCGGCTACTCGCTGGCCGACGACCTGCTCTCGGGGATAGGGCTCGCGATCGCCTACGGAGTCGCGCTCTCGATCCCGATCATCGGAGGTCCGCTGGCACTCGCGATCTGGGGCGCCCCGTTCCCCGGCAAGGACGTGTTCTGGTCGCGCATGTACATCGCCCACGTGTTCGTGCTGCCGATCGTGATCGGCACGTTGATCGTGGTCCACCTGGCGCTCGTGGCGGCCCGCCACCACACCCAGTTCCGGGAGAGTCGCAGGACCACCCAGAGGCGGCTGGTCGGGGTGCCCCTGTTTCCCGGGCAGACGCCCCGTTCGCTGGCGCTGATGCTGGGTGTTTTCGGCCTGTTGTTCCTGCTCGGAGGCCTGGTGCAGATCAACCCGATCTGGCAGTGGGGACCGTTCGAGCCTTATCTGGGGACCAACGGCGCCCAGCCCGACTGGTATCTGGGCTGGCTGATCGGCGCGTTGCGGCTGATGCCGAGCTTCGACGTGACCATCGGTCACTTCACCCTGATCCCCAACCCGTTCTGGGGCGGAGCGCTGTTCCCCCTGCTCCTGCTTTCGTTCCTGGCCGCGTTCCCGTGGATCGAGCGGCGGCTCGCCAAGGACCACTCCGACCACAACCTCGCCGACCGCCCGCGCGACGCCCCCACTCGCACCGCGTTCGGCGTGGCGTTCTTGACCTGGGTGTTCCTGATCTTCGTGTTCGGCTCAGCCGACCGCCTGTTCGTCCTCTTCGGCCTCAGCTACAACCTTCTGCTGTACGTGTTCCGGATCGGTCTGTGGGTGGTGCCAGTGGTGTTGTTCTTCGTGGTCCGTCGGCTGTGCCGCGAGCTTCAGCAGGCAGATCACATCGAGGAGATCCAAGAGGCCGCCGAGGCCGAGGTCGAGCGCGAATACGCAGCCGCGCCCACCAGATCGGGCGCCTGAGCCGACGCCCGAGCCGGCACGGATCATCCGCGCGTGTAGGGTGCGCGCCGTGACCGTCAAGCTGTACTGGTTCCCGCTGTCGCATCCGGCGCAGGCCGCGAAGAAGATGCTCGAGCTGAAGGGCATCGAGTTCGACCCCGTGGACGTGCTGCCCGGAATGCAACGCATCCATCTGCGCCTCGCGGGCTTTCGCGGCGGGACCGTGCCCGCGATCAAGTTCGACGGCCGGCGCGTCCAGGGCTCGATCGAGATCGCGCGGGCACTCGAGGAGCTGACGCCCGATCCGCCGCTGTTCCCGGAGGACGGCGAGCGGCGGGCCCGAGCCGAGGAAGCCGAGCGCTGGGGCGAGCGGGAGCTGCAGCCGGTCCCGCGGCGGATCATCCGCTGGGGAGTCGTGCACGACATGGGGCTCAGGCGATGGCTGGCGCGGGAGTCACAGATGCCGGTGCCGGACCTGGCCGCCCGCACCAGCGGACCGGCCGCGCGCTACTACGCCCGGGTCGTCGGCGCCGATGACGCTGCCGTGCGCCGAGACCTCGAGCGGCTACCGGCGCTGCTCGAGTACGCGGACGAGCTACTCGCCGACGGCACGCTCGTCACCGACCCACCGAACGCGGCGGCTCTTCAGGTTCTGGCGACCGTGCGCGCGCTGGACGCGTTCAGCGACCTCGCGCCGATCGTTCGCTCCCGTCCATCGGCGGGCGCGTCGCGAGACCTGTTCCCGGCGTTCTCGAGCCCGGTGCCGTCGTTCGTCCCCAGCGCGTGGCTCCCTGCCCCGCCGGCGGCTTCCTAACCGCCCGGGCGAGCGCCGCGCGCGAACGATGGCGATTTGCTTCGCCATGCGCTAAGTGATTCGCCAAAGTTTTGTGGCGGGCGTCAGACGGTCGTCGCCGGCGAGCCGATCGAGGGATCGGCTCCTGCGACGCGAGACTGCCGGCGCGCCCCGCCCCGGCGCCGGCCTTGCTCGATCGCCGAGCGCTGCGGGCCGACCACGTACTTCGGATCGGCGGCCGACTGGAAGCCCGCCTTGAACACGCTCCATCGGGCGGCGAGCGCTCCGGCGCTCATCAGAACTCCGGCGGCGACCGCGCCGCCCCGCGACGATCCGCCGCGACGTGCGAGCAGCGCCGATCCTCCAAGGATGCAGGCCCGGCTGAGCCGCGCGAGGCTGGCGGCGGTGCCCTGCTTGTACGGCTCGGCGAGCTCCCCGAGCCGGTGCTCCATCAACTTCATGAGCCCGAGCTCGAGCGGGGCGCTCGCGAGCGCGAGGCGCCGGGCGGGCTTGGCGTGCTCGGGCGGCGTCACGATCACTCCGACCGCGCCCGCGCTGAGGCCCGCCCCCGCCGCGAACACGAACGGCAGCTCGCGGCGGGCTGCATGCCAGACCGGAATCGCCGTATTGGACACGAGCGCGGCGGTGTAGGTGGCAAGCGGAAGCCCTGCGTACGCGGCCGCTGTGCGAGCCACCCTGGCGGTGCGGGGAAGCACACCGGCCCACATGTTGGCCACGCGGATGCCGGCGCTCACCCCGTTCGCGGCCAGCACCCAGGAGCCGAGGCTCATGGGCGAGGTGACCTTGATCATCCGCAGCATGTTCAAGAAGCGCGCCGGCCTTCCCAGGTCGGAGGTGAGCAACACCGGGCTGGTGGCGTTGCTCGCGAGCGCCACGATCCAGGCGCGCCGCGCAAGCTCCGTGTTGTCCTGGAGCTCCGCGAAGTGGGCGAGCGCGGAGGACGCACCCGCCAGCCCGCCGGTGAAGAAGTAGCACGGGATCTCCCACGTCCATATGGGCTCCTTGATGACCGGCTGACCGTGGTAGGAGGTCATCGACGGCCCCCGAACACGGCCGCCGCTATCCCCGCGCCCAGTGCCACCGCGGCGGCGCCGGCCGCGGCCCAGATCGAGCCCAGGTCGTGTCGGGAGTCCACGGGGTCTGGCGGCAGCCCGTAGACCTCGGGCTCGTCGAGCAGCAGGAAGAAGGCGCCCGCCCCGTGGATCCCATCCTCGTCGTCGGCCAGGTACAGCTGGGCCTTCTCCTGACCGGCTTCTTGGAACTGCGCCAGGCGATGCTCCGCCCGCTCTCGCAGCTCCGACAGCTCGCCGAACTGGATCGAGTTCGTGGGGCAGGCCTGCGCGCAGGCGGGCTCCTTGTCGTCCTTGAGACGGTCGTAGCAGAGGGTGCACTTCCAGACCCTCCCGTCGTCCTCCCGCCGGTCGAGGACCCCGAACGGGCACGCCGGAATGCAGTAGCCGCAGCCGTTGCAGATGTCCTCCTGCACGACGACGGTCCCGAACTCGGTCCGGAACAACGCTCCCGTGGGGCACACGTCGAGGCACGCCGCGTCGGTGCAGTGCTTGCACACGTCGGAAGCCATCAGCCAGCGGATGCCGTCGCCCTCCTGGTAGGTCTGGACGCCCTCCTCCATCGCGCCGTTCACCTGCGCGGCGCGCACCAGATCGCCGCCGTTCTCACGCGGGTCGTCGGTGACCTGCTGCTCGACGAAGGCGACGTGCCGCCACCGGTCCGCGCCGAGCATGACCGAGTTGTCGTAGGACTTGCCGGTGAACCCCTCGATCGACATGGGAATCTGGTTCCACTCCTTGCACGCCACCTCGCAGGCCTTGCAGCCGATGCAGACCGAGGTGTCGGTGAAGAAGCCCATCCGCGGCTTTGCTCGTTCGCCGTAGGTCGATGGCCAGCTGTGGGTCTGGAGCGCCATCAGCCCTCGACCCCGGCCCGCCGCCGGTACTCCTTCACCAGCTCGAGGCGCGCGCGGCCACGCGGCCGGCGGCCGGGCTGGATGTCGCACGTCGCCACCTTGTACTCGGCGATGTGAACGTTGTTGTCCAGGGCCAGGGGCAGAAGCTCGTTGGCGGAGTCGCCGGTCACGATCCCGACGCCGCCCCAGTGATACGGCGTCCCCACGATGTGCGTGGTCCGACCCTGGATTTGAAGCGGCGTGATCCGCCTGCTCACCATCACCCGGGCCTCGACCGCCTGGCGAGCGGTGATGATCGTCGCCCAGCCTCCGTGCTCCAGTCCACGCTCGGCCGCGAGCTCCGGCGAGACCTCGCAGAAGAACTCCGGCTGGAGCTCCGCAAGGTACGGCACCGTGCGGGACATCCCTCCCGCGGTGTGGTGCTCGGTCAGGCGGTAGGTGGTCAGCACGAATGGGAACACCTCGGATCCCTGCTCGCCGTCGCTCGGGTGGTAGGGGTTCTCCGGACGGTCGAACACCTGGCGCGTGGGGTTGTTCTGCTGCGGGTACAGCGGGTTGCTGAACGGCGACTCCTGGGGCTCGTAGTGGGCAGGGAGCGGCCCGTCGACCAGCCCCGAGGGCGCGTATATCCAGCCCCGCCCGTCGGGGTGGAGAATGAACGGCTTGTCCCCGGAGATCGCGTCCATCGCCCTTGCGTTGCGCTCGGGCTCGAAGTCGGGGGGCTTGGTGGGAGGAAAGTCCGGCGAGTCGCCGAGGCTCGTCCACTCGCCCTCCTCCGAATCCCACCACACGTAGCGCTTGCGCTCGGACCAGGGCTTTCCCTCCGCGTCGGCCGAGGCGCGGTTGTAGATGATCCGCGTGTCCTTCGGCCAGGCCCATCCCCATTCGTGCGCGATCCAGTTCTGCTCGGTGTGCGGTTTCTTGCGGGCCGGCTGGTTGACTCCGTCCTTGTAGATCCCGCAATGGATCCATGAGCCGCAGGTCGTGGAGCCGTCCTCCTTCAGCTCGTCGTAGCTGGGCAGGAACGAGCCGTCGTCGCTGCGACCGTTGATCTCCTGAAGCACTGCCTCGGCGTCCGGCTCGTCGTGGGGCTCCTGCACCGGGTACTCCCAGGTCAAGTCGAGGATCGCCCGGTCACGCGGGTCGTCAGAGCTCGCGAGCTTCTCGCGGATCGCCTTGCCGAGGTGGTAGATCCAGTGGAGCTCGGATCGGCAATCGCCGGGCGCCTCACACGCCTTGTGATGGAACTGAAGGAGGCGCTGGGTGTTCGTGAAGCAGCCGTCCTTTTCGGTGTGTGCCGCGGCGGGGAGGAAGAACACCTCGGTCTGGATGTCCTCGGCGCGCACCTCGCCGCTCTCGTGCTCGGGCGAGCTCTTCCAGAACGTGGCGCTCTCGATCGGCTGGAAGTCGCGCACCACCAACCAGTCCAGCTGGGCCAGCGCACGGCGGATCAGCTTCGAGTTGGCGGACCCGACGGCGGGGTTCTGGCCGACGCAGAGCATGCCCTTCACCCCCCCGTCGAGCATCTTGAGCATCATCGCGTAGTGGGAGTGGTCGCCATTGATCCGCGGGAGGTAGTGGAAGCAGAACTCGTTCTCCTCGGTGGCCGCGTCGCCCCACCAGGCCTTCAGGAGCGACACCATGTAGGACTTCAGGTTGCCCCAGGCGCCCGTGGCGGGACCGCCCTGCTCGACGAACTTCTCGAGGGTTGGATGCGACTGGGGGTGCGGCATCGGGATGTAGCCGGGCAGGATGTTGTAGAGCGTCGGGATGTCCGTCGAGCCCTGGATGTTCGCGTGGCCGCGTAGCGCCAGCACCCCTCCGCCGGGGCGCCCGACGTTCCCGAGCAGCAACTGGATGATCGATGCGGCACGGATGTTCTGGACGCCGACGGTGTGCTGGGTCCAGCCGACCGAGTACACGATCGCGGAGGTGCGCTCCCGCCCTGAGTTCTCGCACAGGACCCGCGCCACCTCGAGGAAGCTCTCGACGGAGCAGCCGCAGATCTCGGAGACCCTCTCCGGGGTGTACCGGGCGAAGTGCCGCCGGGTGATCTGCAGGATGCAGCGTTCGTCCTGCATCGTGTCGTCGATGTCGGGAGGGTCGCCGTGCCTGAGCTCCATCCCGTGGGCGCCGTGCGCCTGCTCGCCCGAGACGTCGGCCTGCTGCTCGGACTTGCCGGCTGCGGCCTCACCGGAGGACTCGTTGTAGCCCCAGCTCTCGATGTTGTACGCGCTGTCCTCCGGGTTCCAGCCCGAGAAGAAGCCATCTCCGTCCTCGGTGTCCTCGAACTCTCGCTTGATGATGACCGGGCCGTTGGTGAAGTGCTGGACGTACTCCTCGAACCAGGCGTCGTGCTCGAAGATGTAGTTGATGACCCCGCCGAGAAACGCGATGTCCGTCCCGGGACGGATCGGCACGTGAAGCCCGGCCATCGCGCTGGTGCGGGTGAAGCGAGGGTCGACGTGGATCAGCTTGGCGCCGCGCTCCTTGGCTTCGATCTGCCACTGGAAGCCGACCGGATGCTGCTCGGCCATGTTCGAGCCCATGCTCACGATGCAGTCGGAGTTCTGTAGGTCCTGCTGGAAGGTGGTGGCGCCGCCGCGCCCGAACGAGGTCCCCAGACCGGGGACCGTCGAGCTGTGTCATATCCGCGCCTGGTTCTCGATCGACAGCGCGCCCATCGCCGTGAAGAACTTCTTGATCAGGTAGTTCTCCTCCGAGTCGAGTGTCGCGCCGCCCAGGAAGTGGATTCCGAGCGTGCGCTTGAGCGGCCGCCCGTCGTCGGTCTCCTCCTCCCAGGTCTCCCTCCGGGTGCGGATGATCCGCTCAGCGATCATGTCGCTCGCCTCCTCGAGCGAGATGCGGGCCCACTCGCTGGCCCCGGGCGCGCGGTACTTGACCGCGGTCTCGCGCATCGGGCTGTTGACGAGCTTCTCGGAGGCGGCCCCCTTTGGGCAGAGGCGTCCGCGCGAGATCGGGGAGTCGGGATCGCCTTCGATCTGGACGACCTTCTCGTCCTTGACGTACACCTTCTGGCCGCATCCCACCGCGCAGTACGGGCAGATCGACTGCACGACCTTGTCGGCGGTCCTTGTCCGCGGGGTGAGCTGCTCGGAGCGGACCGACTGAGCCGAGCGTCCCAGGCCGAACAGATCCCCTCCGAGCTGGCGAAGGAATGGAGGAGTCAGCCGGCGCGCGGGCATCCAGGGCGAAAGTACCCGGCGCCAGCGGCTCCTACTCGGGAGGAGCCTGCTCGTCGCTCGGCTCCTCCTGACGGCCCTCCTCGGGGGTCGGTGCCCCCGGGACGCTCGGATCGGCGCGCTTGCGCTCCCACTCGTCCCTGGTCTGCTCGATCTCGCCCTCGAGCTCGCGGACGTGTCGCTCCAGCGCGTCGGATTCGTCCTCGAGCCGGTCGGCGATCTCCTCGTGATCGGATTCGGCCATGCCCACGAGCTACCCGATAGCTAGAACAGGGACGCGTGGGAGAGCAGCGCGAACACGGCGACGAGCACGAGGAACAGAACCACGTAGCGCGCGAGCGGTTGGGCCCAGCGCGGCGGCTCCGCGTCGGGATCGACGGACATCAGGTAGCGCTGTTCCTCGCGGATTGTACTGTTGCAGTGCGGACAGATCATCGTGATCCCTTTCGGCTTTCGGATGCGGCTGAACGTGCGAGACCCGGATCGGGCACCGCCCAAGAAGCGCCTGATTATGACGACCTGCAGGGGACGCGGGGCAGTTTCGCGTTGGGGCGCTCCCGGAGGGTCTCGGGTTCAGGCGGCGGGGCGGAGCGCTTCGAGCTCGCGATTCTGAGCGAGCTCGGAGAGCGCCTTTCGCTCCAGCTTGCGCACCGCGTCCTGTGAGATGCCCAGCCGGCGCCCGGTCTCGCTGAGCGGCGTCGGGTCATCGCCGTTGATCCCGTAGCGCAGCTTGACCACCGCTCGCTCGCGCTCGGGCAGGCTGTCGACCGCGCGCCGCAGCGCATCCTCGCGCAACGAGATGTCGACCTCTTCCTCCGGGAGGCGCTCGCCGCTGGGAAGGAGCGCCCCGAACGCCGTCTCCTCGGCCTCCCCCACCGGGCGGTCCAGGCTGGTCACGACGCGCGCGGTCTCCCTGGCCTCGCGGACCTCGTCGGGGCTCAGCTCGGCCGCCTCGGCGACCTCCTCGTCACTGGGCTCGCGCCCCAGCTTGGCCGCGAGCTCGCGCTGGACCCTGGCGATCCGGCGCTCGCGCTGTCCGAGATGGACCGGGATCCTGATCGTGCGCGAGCGGTTGTCGAGCGCCCGCTGCAGCGCCTGGCGGATCCAGAAGGTGGCGTACGTGGAGAACTTGTAGCCCTTGCGCCAGTCGAACTTCTCGGCGGCCCGGATCAGGCCCAGGATCCCCTCCTGAATCAGATCGAGCAAGGGCATGTCGTGGCCCTGGAACTTCCTGGCGTTCGAGATCACCAGCCGCAGGTTGGAGTTGACCAGCTGCTCCTTGGCGGCCAGGTCGCCCCGCTCGATCCGCTGTGCGAGCTCCACCTCCTGCTCGCGGGCCAGCAGCGGGTAACGGCGGACCTCCTGGAGGAACAGCGACATCGCGTCGGTCGTCTGCGCTGCCAGGTCGTCGATCACGTACATGGTCTCCTCGACGCCCGCGCGCCCGCAGTCGTCGCGCACGTCGATTCCTCGTGCCTCGAGCATGTCCTGAAGGGCCTGGGCGTCCTCGTCTCCGAGATCTGAGGCTTGCACGAGCGCCGACAGCTCGGACAGCTCGATGCACGACTCCCCGCGCGCCTCGCTGCGCGCGATCAGGTCCTCGGCGAGCTGGCGCAGCCCGTCGGACTGCCCGTCGTCGGACGCCGGCCCGTCGTCGGCCCGAGTGTCGAGATCGTCCGCCATGCGCTGAGGCTACCCGCCTTGACCCTACAGTCTGTCGCGGGGCTACTCGTCGACCTTGTCCCGCTTCGGCCCCTCCGCCCAGGGCTCGGCCTCGGGATCCTGCTTCGGGTTCGGCTCGCTGGTGCTCGCCGAGCCGGTCTGCGGATGGAGCTCGTCCCCGACCTGCTCGACCTCGCCCGGACCGCGGGGGTCTTCGCGCCGCTCGTAGGGGTCGGGCCATTCGGTCGGATCCGGCCGATCCGCCGGGTTGTTGAGGGCGTGGTGCGGCTCGGCGTCGTGCGAGCGATCGCCGGGGTCCTTCCCCGGCGGCTCGGGAAAGCCGGTGGGCGGTTCTGACGCAGGCTGCCGGTCGGTGTCATCAGCCATCGCTACTGATCCTTGCCTGGCGGCATGCGCGTCAAACCGCCCGGGGCTTCTCCGTCAGAGCCGCTTGCGAAGCTGCTCCTTGCCCAGCTCGCCACCCTTGCGGCTCTCGCTCTGGGCCCGCCGGAAGAAGTCGGCGAGCTCGGAATCGCCGTCGCGCTCGGCGTCCTGGATGTAGGTCTCGAGCCGCAGCACGTTGCTGAGGCACTGCTCGGTGAACCAGATCAGGTTGTAGTCCTTGTCCTTGGTGCCTGTGAGGTGACCGGTCTCGTCGGTGGCCGCCATGTCCTGGCTCCTTGCTGGCGGTGGCTTTGAGCGTTCCCTACCCGGGTAGCGCAGGTTCATGCGGGTCGTGATCGTCGGGGCGACCGGAAACGTCGGGACGAGCCTGCTCGAGGCGCTCGCCGCCGAGTCGCGGGTGGAGGAGGTCGTCGCGGTGGCTCGCCGTCCGCCGGAGCGGCCACTTCCGAACGCCGAGTTCGTGGCAGCAGACGTGACGGCCAGCGACCTGACGGCGGTCTTCCGGGGGGCCGACGCCGTCGTCCATCTGGCGTGGCTGATCCAGCCGGGTCGCGACCAGGCGCTGACGCGGCGCGTGAACGTGGAGGGCAGCAAGCGGGTGTTTGCCGCCGCGGCGGAGGCCGGTGTGCGGTCGATCCTGTACGCCTCCTCGATCGGCGCCTACTCCCCCGGGCCGAAGGACTCGCTCGTCGACGAGTCGTGGCCCACCGACGGGATTCCGAGCTCCTTCTACTCCCGTCACAAGGTCGAGGTGGAGCGACTGCTCGACCGACTGGAGCGCGAGCGCCCCGAGCTGCGCGTGGTGCGGATGCGTCCGGCGCTGATCTTCAAGGCGCAGGCGGCCACCGAGATCAGGAGGCTGTTCGCGGGGCCGCTTCTCCCGGGGACGTTGCTGAGGCCGGGACTGATCCCGTTCGTCCCGGATGTCCCGGGACTGCGATTTCAGGCGGTCCATTCGCTCGACGTGGGCGACGCCTTTCGCCGCGCGCTGCTATCGGACGTGGCGGGCCCGTTCAACCTGGCCGCCGACCCGCCCATCGGGCCCGGAGAGCTAGCCGCCCTGTTCCGGGCGCGGCGCCTACGGCTCCCTCGATCCGCGTTGCGCTCGGGCGCCGCCGCGACGTTCGCGCTCCATCTCCAGCCGGCGGAACCGGGCTGGGTAGACATGGCGCTCGCGGTGCCGCTGATCGACCCGCGCCGGGCCGCGCGCGAGTTGGGCTGGATGCCGGTGCACGCCGCCACCGACACCCTCGGCGAGCTGCTCGACGGGCTCCGGTCGGGCGCTGACTACGACACTCCCCCGCTGGCTCGCCGGACGAGCGGCCCGCTGCGGATCAGGGAGCTGTTGAGCGGCATCGGCGCCCGGCCCTGAGCTAGCTCGGGCTGCGCTCGCCCCCTGCCCTCATGCTCTGGCCTCCATTCGCTGGTCGATCTCGGATCCCCCGCTCGCATCCTCCTCCGCCCGAAGGGACACCCGGGCACATCGCCACAGCTCCTCCAGGTACGGAATCGCCACCAGCCCGGTGACGGCGGCGAGCAGCCCGGTCCGGTAGCGCCGTGACAGGGGCCGGCGCTTGCGCTCCGGACGCAGCCGCGGCCCCTCCGCGCCCGGGGCGAGCAGCGCCTTGGCCTGGTCCCAGTGAAGCGCCAGGAGGAACGCTGTCGCCATCGCCGGCACCTGCTCGAGTAGACCGTGGACGTGCTGCTCGGTGGGGGTGATCCGGCGGCGTCCGTCGGTGTAGGCGACGTCCCAGACCGCGGTCGCCTGATGGAGCCCGAACGCCGCGAGCGTCGCGCCGAGCACGAACGCGTTCACCTCCAGGAAGAGTCCCAGTGCCGCCGGGACGCCCGCCTCGGACATCATCAGCAGGTGGATCGCGGACTCCTCGACCCCCGAGGTCTCCTCGATCCGCGTCCGACGGTGGCACATCCAATCCGCCAGCCCCGCTCCGATCCAGAGCGGGACGACGGCGTACTGCAGCAGCCTGCGGGTCGCGTCCTCGAGCCCGGCCCGCCGTCGAAGCTCGCGCCGGGCGCGGAGGCCGAGCACGGTCATCGGGCCGGGAGGCTCTGCTCGTGAAGCGAGGCGTCCAGGCCCCGCGGCAGCAGCGACTCGATCCGCGCCGCGGCGGCTCGCTCCTCGCCGAGGATGCGGTCGGCGAGCTCCACGGTCTGCCCGTCCCCGGCGCGCTCGGCCACGCCGCGCAGCAGCTCGTAGCCCGCGATCTCGAGGTGCTCGAATGCGTACGCGAACGCGGCGAGCTTGGCCGGCGTGTCCGGCTGGGCGGCGAAGAAGGCACCCCAGTTCAGGGCGCCGAGGCGAAGGGCGGCGTCCTTCAGCCTGGACGGGCTGCCGCCCGTGTCCTTCAGCCGTTGCTCGACCAGGCGGGCATGCTCCTCGGTCTCAGCGAGATGTTCGGAGTAGGCGGTCGCCAGCTCGGGGTCGCCCGCGAGGGCCGGGCCTTTCTGAAGAAGCTGGATCGCCTGCTCCTCGATCGCGTGGGCATCGGCGAGGTACTTCCCCAGCTGCTCGTCGAGGTCATCCGGCGAGAGCTCGCGCAGAGCGCCGTCCACGGCGCGGTCGAACAGGCGCTCGATCCGCTCCCCCATGGCATGCTCCTGGCGTTCGATCTGGCCCGCCACCCGGGTCGTGTCCCCGTCGCCGACACGCTCGGCGAGCAGCCGGAGCAGGATGTAGGCCGCCTCCTCCAGGTGCTCGTAGGAGTACGCGTGTGCGGCAAGCTTGCCCGGTGTATCGGGCTGGGACGCCGCGAACGCGACGAACCCCTTCCCCGTCAGCGCTCCCACCAGATCCTTGACGGGGGCCGGTTTCGCGCCCCGGGCCTCGAGCCGCCCGGCGACGAGCGCCTCGTGCTGCTCGGTCTCCCGCAGGTGGTCCGAGAACGCATGAGCGAGCTCGGGATCGCCGCCGGTGAGGTTCGGCGCCGCCTTCATCTGCGCCAGCGCCTGCTGCTCGATCGAGTGGACGTCGGTCAGGTACTTGGTGAGCTGGTCTTGGAGCGTCTCTGGGGTCATGCCTGCAGCAGTCCCGCTAACCGCCCCGCGTAAACCGGGTCGGGGCCGGGTAGCCCGTGCGAGGAAGGCAATCCGAAGGGAGCCAGCAGTGAGCCTTATCGACAAGATCACGGGTCGTGCGAAGAAGGCCGCCGGCGACCTCGCCGGGGACCCGAGCCTGCGACGTGAGGGGCGCCAGGAGGAGCGCAAGGGCGAGGCCAAGGACGAGCTCGTCCGCGAGCAGGAGAAGACGGACACGAAGGCCGAAGAGGTCGCCAACCTGGAGCGCAAGACCTCGTAGCGGCCGCAGCAGAACCCGCCACGATCACCCACGCCCGGTCGCGCACAGCGCGCCGGGCGTTTCTCGGTAGGGCGAATGACGATCGCGATACTCGACATCGACGGGACGCTGGTGGACACCAACTATCAGCACGCGCTCGCTTGGTTCCGGGCCTTCAGGGCCCACGGGATCGTGCTCCCGCTGTGGCGGATCCACCGCCACATCGGGATGGGCGGTGACCAGCTCGTCGGCGCGCTCACCGACGAGCGCACCGAAGCCGAGCTGGGCGAGGCGATCCGCGAAGCGGAGAAGCGCGAATACTTCGAGCTGATCGGCGAGGTCGAGCCGATGGCCGGCTCGCGCGAGCTGATCGAGGACTTGAAGCGCCGCGGGCACCGCGTGGTGCTCGCGAGCTCGGCCAAGGAGGACGAGGTCGACCACTATCTCGATCAGCTGGACGCACGCGGGCTGGCCGACGCGTGGACCACCTCGGCCGACGTCGAGGCGACCAAGCCGGAGCCCGACCTCGTCGCCGCGGCGGTCGACCGGCTGGAGGGCTCTTCGGAGGACGCTGTGATGGTCGGGGACACCCCCTGGGACGTCGAGGCGGCGGCTCGCGCCGGGGTGCACACGATCGCCGTCCGCACCGGAGGCTTCGGCACCGATGAGCTGCGCGATGCCGGCGCGATCGCGATCTTCGAGTCGGTGCAGGAGCTCCGCGACCGCCTCGAGGAGACCCCGCTCGGCTAGGAGCGCCCGGAGGTGCGCGCACGAAGCGTGCCTGCCGCGCCGTGGAGCCCGCACGCGTCGAGCGCCGTCAGGCTGTCCTTCACGATCTGGCGGACGGTCTCTCCCTGGTAGATCCAGTTGGGGTTGCGGGCGAACACCCGCGCCAGCTTGCGCGCGTCCTCGGTGGCGGTGGCGTCGAGGGTCCCGAGCGCCTTGTGATCCACCGGCGGGAATGCCGTCACCTGCGAGCTGAGCCCACACGCCGTTGATATCCCGCTGGTCGCGCTGTCGAGCTTCTTGGCCTGCTCGAGCGGGGCCTGCGGCGGGGTCGGGCCGCAGGCGGAGAGCGACGCGAGCGCGAGCAGTGCAGCGAGCGAGGCGAGGCGTCTCATCAGCTCAGGTCAAGAGCATCAGCGAGCTGCCTCCGAGCAGCGCCGCCCCCGCCGTCCACCACGCGATGTAATCGCCGATGTGGCCGCTGTGGAGTTCGCGGAGTCCGCCGACCGCGGCGACCAGCGGTCGCAGCAACATCGCCGGGAGGCGCCTGCGGAGCGGGCGACCGAACAGCGCCAGACCCGCGAGCGCGAGCGCGCCGATCGTCGCGCCGGCCGCGTACAGGTAGTCGTAGGCCTCCACGTGAGTCGTGGCTGCCGGCGCGAAGCCGGGTCTGCCGCCGCGGAGCACCCAGCCGACGTACGCGGCGTGATCGTGGAAATGGGACGCCGCCCGCTCGATCCCGGGCACGGCCCCCGGGATCAGCCCGATCAAGATGGCCGCGGCCAGCAGCACGGCCGGCACGATGATCATCAACGGGGGTGTGCGGTCGCGGGAGATTCCCTCCTCGTCGTACTCCTCTCGCGCCGGGGCCACCTGCTCGGCGGCCCCGCCCGCCCAGGGGCGACCCCACCCTGCGAACACGCCTCCGGCCACCCGCAGCACGGCACCGCCGGTGAACATCGAGGAGATCACGAACACCGCGGGAAGCCATGGATAGCGACCCTCCAGCGCCGCTCCGTCGAGCAGCGACTTGCCGAAGAACACGGTCACGGCCGGGATCGCGGCGAGCAGCAGTCCTCCGATCGCGAACAGCACCCCGGCGAACCGCAGGATCCGGCCCCGACCGTGGAGGTCCTGCTCGTCGATCGTGCCGAAGCGGTGTAGCAGGACGCCGCACAGCATGAACAGCGCGCCCTTGGTCAGCCCGTGGCCGACCACGTACACCGCGACTCCCGCCAGCGCATGTGCGCTCAACAGGCCGATCCCGCACAGGAACATGCCCATGTGACTGATCGTGGAGAACGCCAGCAGCCGCTTGATGTGACGCTGGGCGAAGCACATAACCGCCCCCCACAGCGCGGTGGCCGTCCCGAAGGCGATCAGGATCGCCCGCAGCTCCTCCGCATGGGCGGCGAGCGGCCCAGCGAACACGGTCCAGTACAACCGCGCAATCGCATAGATGCCGAGCTCGACCATCACGCCGGAGAACAGGACACAGACCGGCGTCGGGGCCACGGCGTGGGCGTCGGCCAGCCAGAAGTGCACCGGGATCACGGCCGCCTTGGTCAGGAAGCCGATGAAGATCAGCGCCATCGCGACGATGACCAGGGCGTCCGCGTGATGCCCGTCGAGCGCCGCCCCGATCTGCGCCATGTTCAGCGCTCCCGTGCGCGCGTACAGCAGCCCGATGCCGACGAAGATCGCGTACGCCCCGACGCTGTTGGATATCGCGAAGTTGATCGCGCCCTGGATCGGCCCCCGCTCCTCGATCTTGTAGGCGGTGAGCGCGTATGCGACCGCGCCCATGAGCTCGAAGAACACGACCAGGTTGAACACGTCCCCGGTCAGGCAGAACCCGACCATGGCCGCCATGAAGATCAGCATCAGGGCGTGGAACAGCCCGTCGGCTCCCTCGAAGTAGCGCCACGAATACACCAGCGCGGAGGTCACCAGCACGGCACAGAACGCCGCCATCCCGGCGCCGATCGGGTCGATCGAGAACGAGATGCCGATCGTGACCGAGTGGCTCGGGCGCCAGCCGCCCATCCAGTATGCGATCGGGGCGTGGATGCTGCGCGCCAAGAGGATCCCGAGCATCGCCACCACCGCGACGCCGACCCCGGCTGCGACCGCGTCGTTCACCAGCCTCGGCGACCAGTGCCTGACCGCGACCAGCAGGGCGGCGGCCATCAGCGGCACGGCGAATGGAAGCGCGGTGATGTGCACGGTGCCTAGTCCCGCAGGGTCCGCAGATCGTTGGGGTCGAGGCTGCCGAAGCGCTTGTGGGCCTGGACGGCGAGGGCCAGGAGCAACGCGGTCACGGTCGCCTCGACGACGATGTCCACGAGCACCAGCACCTGGACCACGGGATCGACCGCCGTGCTCACCTGGGGAATGTCGGCGAAGATCGGCGCGCGGCCACCATGGCGGTAGCCGACGCCGAGCAGCAGCACGTACGTGGCGGACTGCACGACCGTCAGCGAGAGGATCGTCCGGATCAGGTTCCGGGAGGACACGACGCCGTACAGGCCGGCTACGAACAGCCACGCCGCGACCGCGAACGGCAGGAAGCTCATCCTTGCTCCTTAATCACCATCGCCTGGTCGAGGAACTCGGTCCACCCGACGAGGAACGCCCCGCTCACCTCCAGACCGACGGCGATGCTGGCAAGCGGCATCTGGCCGGCCGACAGCAGGTGCCCGGGGGTTCCGAGCGGAAGGAAGTTCTTGAAGAAGACGCCGGCGAAGATCAACCCGCCGAGGCCGATCAGCGCGTAGCCGAGCGCGCCGATCGACTCGCCGGCTTCCACCAGCGGCTGCGGCGCTACGACCTTCATCCGCAGGTAGCGCCCGGCCAGGAACACCGCGAGCGGCCCGGCGGCGAGGATCACCCCGCCCTGGAAGCCGCCTCCGGGGGTCAGCGCGCCGTGGAGGACGATGTAGCCGCCGAGCACGATCATCGCCGGGATCAGGCCGAGCGCCAGCGCCCGCCAGGCCGCGCTCGCGCCCGCGAAGCTGTGCTCCTCGGCCTCCTCCTGATGCGGGTGCTCCCGCTCTTCCCGCAGCTCGCGCAGGATCAGGACGACGCCGAGTATCGAGGCGAACAGGATGAACTCCTCTCCCAAGGTGTCGAAGGCCCGGAGGTCGAAGTTGAGCGCGGTGACCAGATCGGTGGCGTGCCGCTCGGTCACGCCGATCCCGTTGATCACGGTCCCGTATACGCCCGTGTAGTCCCCGAAGTGGGGCAGCCCCGCGAAACCCTTGACGAGCACCGCGGCGAGGGCGACGGCGGAGATGCCGAACATGATCAGCCGCCCCGTCCGGTTCATCCGTCGTCCTCCTTGCCTCGGGCCTGCTCGCGCTGCTGTTGGCGAACCTTGCGCAGCGTCAGGAGGATCATCACCGGCAGCCCGACGGTCGAGATCACGATCTCCGACAGGGCGACGTCCGGCGCCTGGAAGACGAAGAACAGCATCGTCAGGCCGAGCCCGTAGATGCCGAGGACCATCGTCTGGCGCAGCGGATCGCCGGTCAGCACGACCGCCAGGCCCCCCAGCGCGACGACGGTCAGCGCCGCGATCTGCAGCACGGTCATCGCTCCTCGCGCTCCAGCTCGTCCGCCTTCTTGCGCCAGTCGCCGAGCTCGTGGCTGAGCAGGCTCCGTGCCGTGGAGTGCACGAGGACGGGACCGCTCACCACCAGCACGACCGCGACGAGCAGCGCCTTGTCCCCGATCAGCGAGAACGATTCACGGAACACGACCGCCACGCAGATCAACAGCGCGCCGAATCCCGCCAGGCCGACGAAGTGCAGCCGGTCAAAGGCGTCCCGCATGACGCACAGGCCGAGCACCGAGAGGAGCTCGAGCGCGGTGCCCGCGATCACGAGGACGAGCGCGATCACCTCTCTGAAGCTCACCGGCGCTCCTCGGTGCCGGCATCGTCAAGCCCGCTCTCCATCAGCCGTGCGAACGCGATCGCGCCGATCAGCGACATCGGCGCGAGCACAACGGCCAGGTCGACGAACGGCTGCCGGTGAAATCCCTCTGCGAGCAGCACCAGGATCGTGGACAACAGCGCCCCCGAGAGCTCCAGCGCGGGCAGCGCCTCGGCGGCGCCGGAGAGGAAGCACACCACCAGGCACGGCACGAGCGCGAACCCCAGCACCGTAGCTGCGATCTGCCACTCGTTCATCGGCCGCCGAGCTGGAGCACGTCGACGGCGTCCGGGCCACCGGTCCGCCGCAGCTGGTGCCCGACGATCAGCCTCCGGTCGCGATCGACGCCGACGATGAGCGTGTTCGGCGCAAACGAGCCAAACGCCTCCGCGATCGCCGCGCGGCCGTCCGAGAGCTCTTCGTCGTCGCCGGAGGGGAAGCTCACCGCCCGGAACGTCCCGACGGACGGCTCCCGCCGTACCAGCTGACGCCCCGCCGCGAGAACCACGAACCCGATGTCCGTGGGGACCTTCAGCAGCGGCCGGTACGCCCGGCGCAGCCATCCCAGCCGGATCCGCTCGCCGGCCACGTGCTGCTCGCGGGCGAGCTCGCAGCCGGTGGCGGCGAGCGTCACCACCCCCGCGCCGACCAGCAGCTCGGGGAGATCGGTGATGTCGATCAGGAGCAGGTACAGCGCCGCCGAGAGCAGCCAGGCCGCGGTCCACGCCAGCACCCTCGGCGCGCCGCGTCGCAGGATCCGGCGCATCAACCCACGGCCGCCGCGATCCCCTGCACTCGCGGCAGGACCTGGTCGCGATATGCCTCGAAGAACGCGTCCTGCTCGGTCCCGATCTGCTGGATGTACAGCTCGTCGAACCCGGCACGCGCGTACGCCTCAATCATCTCCACGTGCCGCTCGACGTCGGGGCCGCACGGGACCTGCTCGGCGACCATCTCCTCGGTGACAAGGTCGCTCGCCTGCTCGAAGTGCTCGGGTGTCGGCAGGACCTGCGCGAGCTCGCCCGGCAGCGCGTCGTTCGGCCACAGCCGGTGAACGGTCCTCACGGCCTCGGCCTCGCTCTCGCCCCAGCAGACCTTCAGGCCGCCCTGGACGATCGCATCGTCCCGCGCGTGCTCGCGAAAGAAGCGGACGGATTCCTCGTCGGGCCCGACCGTGGCGAAGCCGTCGCCGACTCGCGCCGCGACCTCCAGCGCCTTGCGCCCGAACGCCGATACCAGGATCGCCGGGGGCGTGCGCGGGAGGTCGTAGACGCGGCCGTGCTCCACCCGGTAGTGACGCCCGCGATGGCTCTGGACGCCCCCCTGCCACAGCTTGCGGATCACCTCGATCGCCTCCTCGAGCATCTCCAGCCGCTCGTCCGCCTCGGGCCACCGGTCGCCCAGGATGTGCTCGTTCAGCGCCTCGCCGCTGCCGAGCCCCAGGCGGAAGCGTCCGTCGAGCAGCAGCGCGGAAGTGGCGGCCGCCTGGGCGATGATCGCCGGGTGGATCCGGATCGTGGGACAGGTGACGGCGGTCGTGACCGTGGCGCCCTCCGCGGCGCGCGCGATCGCTCCGATCGCGGACCACACGAATGGGCTGTGGCCCTGCTTGTCATTCCACGGGTGGTAGTGATCTGAGATCCACAGGTGGTCGAACCCGGCCGCCTTCGCCTTGACGGCGAGCCCGACCAGCTCCGCCGGACCCCACTCTTCGCTGGACAGGAAGTAGCCGATCCTCATGCTGGTCGGGCTGCCCTGCTCCAAACGCTTGTAATCAGGAGGCGGGGGTAGACCAACCGCAGGACTTCGATGACTCGCGCCCCGGGAGGAAGGCCGAGATGGATGAACTTCGGCATCGACGCGCGCGGCGCGTAACCGCCGTCGAGGAGAGAGAGCCACATCGCGTGCCTCAGGGAGAGCGCCAGGCAGAGACGGCGCGGCGGCAGGTCGCGCGCAAGCGCGCCGAGCAGTCGGGCGTCACCGGCTGGGTCGCCGATCGCGCCTCGGAATGGACGCTGGACGGCCCTGACTTCGACTTCCTGGAGCTGCAGAAGTACTTCTGGAACCCCCTGATGGACTACTGGTTCCGCATGGAGATGGAAGGGTGGGAGAAGCTCCCCGATCCGCCCGCCCTGCTGATCGGAATCCACTCGGGCGCGCCCCTGCCATGGGACGCGTGGACGGTGGGGATCCAGTGGTGGCGGCGGTTCGGGCGGGAGCGCCCGCTCCAGGGCACCGCCCACGACGCGCTGATGGCCCTGCCCGTCCTCGGTGGCTACTTCCGCAAGATGGGGGTGCTTCCCGCCGCTGCCGACAGCATCACCTCCGCGCTGGCGGCGGGCCGTGACGTGGCGCTGTGGCCGGGTGGAGACCGCGACTCCCTGCGCTCGTGGAGCAAGCGCGACGATGCGGTGCTGGCTGGGCGGATGGGATTCATCAAGCTCGCCATTCGCAGCGGAGTGCCGATCGTCCCGATCTCGACCGTCGGCGGTCCGGATTCGATGCCCGTGCTCGCCACCGGCCGCCGGCTCGCCAAGCTGCTGCAGCTGGACCGAGTCGCGCAGATCAAGATGTTCCCGGTCGCGATCCAGGCCCCGTGGGGCATCTCACCCGCGCTGCTTCCGGAGATACCGCTCCCGACGAAGATCCGGACGGCGTTCCAGGAACCGATCCGGCTCGACACGAATCCCGATCGCGCCGACGACGACGCCTACGTGCGCGATGCCTACCGTGAGGTGTGCGAGGCCATCCAGCGGGGGATGGACGCGTTGGCCCGTCGGCGGAGGCTGCCGCTGTTCGGGTAGCGGCAGCCGTCGGCCGGACGGGCAGGCGTCGTCAGGCCGCGACCCGCTGCTCGTGCTTGCCCTCGGCGAACTCCTCCACGATCTTGGAGCAGAACGCCGGCAGGTCGTCGGGCTTGCGGCTGGTGACGAGTCCGTTGTCGACCACGACCTCCTGGTCGACCCACTCGGCGCCCGCATTGCGTAGGTCCGTCTTGATGCTCGGCCACGAGGTGACCTTGCGGCCGCGGACCACGTCGGCCTCGGCCAGCAGCCACGGCCCATGGCAGATCACCCCGACAGGCTTGTCCTGCTCGAAGAACGAACGCACGAAGCTCACGGCGTCCTCGTCGACGCGCAGCTGATCGGGATTCGCGACGCCGCCCGGCAGAACCAGGGCGTCGTAGTCGGAGGCATCGACGTCGGATACGGCGTGCTCGGCTTCGATCGTCTCGCCCTTGTCGAAGTGATGCCACATCTCGACCTCGCCTTTCTCGAGCGAGATCAGGTCGGTGTCGGCTCCGGCATCGCGCACCGCCTCCAGCGGCTCGGTCAGCTCCACTTGCTCGACGCCCTCGGTGAACAGGAACGCCACACGCTTGCCCTCGAGCTTCTTCGCCATGACATCAGCTCCTTTGTCGCTCTCGCTCGGGAGCTACCCGGTCGCTGGAAGCGGCGAAACCCCCAGCAGGCGCTCGTCGATCAGATCCAGCAGGCCGGGATCGCGCTGCTCATCGAACTTGCGCGCCAAGAACGCCGGCGTCAGGGCAAGTGTCTTCAGGTGGCTCGAGTCAAGCGTCTCAGGGTGAGATTCGCCTTGTTTCCACACCACGTAGCGCAGATCGTCCTGCACCACCCGCGTGCGCAAAGGCGAGTTGAGCAACACCGTCTGGAACAGGCTTTCGGCCGGCAGCGCAGCGCGGCGGTAGAAGCGAATGACTTCGGGGTTGGCCTCGAGAAAGCTCACCACGTAACGCGCCGCCTCGCGCGGGAGGCACCACCAGTTGGGCCCGGCGTAGGGCCACAAGCCGAGTGGCATCTCCCTCGGCGCCACGAACGGCGTCCACCGATTTGGGAAGTGCACGTGAAAGCGGCCGAACCGATAGTGGCGACGGTTCAGCCGCCAAAGGCCGCCCTCCGGGACGCTCCAGTCGGGGGCGGGCAGAGGCCAGTGCAGGATGAAGCTCGCCCCCTCGAGGGCTGTGAGATGGTCGCGCAATGCCTCGATCGGCTTGATCGGATAGTCCTGGCCAGAGATCACCAGGAGGTAGTCGCAGCCGCACTGCAGTGCTGCATGCATCCCGTCGAGCGTGGCGCCGAGCACTCCGTAGGTGCCCCACCGGCTACGGCGCCGCGGCAGCAGCAAGACTCTTTCCCGGTCACTGTGCAGCGCCTGCGCGAAGGGCTCTAACCGTATGGTCTTGTCGATGTGCAGGAACGTTCGGTCCTCACGCGCCTGCAGCCGTCGGGCCAGGCGCGCGACCTGCGCCGAACCGCGATGCGCCAATACGATCCATCCCAGCCGCACGGCCGCAGTCTAGGGCCGCACCATCGACCGGATTTGCTCCACGGGCCGGGGCGCCAGCGATCCGGCGCGGACGCCCGGTCAAGATAATCGCCCTGTGGAGAAGGCCAACTGGCACGATCGCCTACGGGTCGCACTGCTGACTCCCTCCTACTGGCCCGCGGTGCGCAGGGGCATGGAGAGGGACGCGCGGGACCTGGCCGACGGGTTGATCGCTCGTGGCCATTCTCCGACGCTGATCACCAGCCACCGTGGCGCCCCGCGTCGGCGCCTCGAAGACGGTCTGCCGGTACTTCGCCTCCCCAGGCCGCCGCAGGGGCTAATCGTCCGCCATGGATTCGAGGCGCACATGACCCACATTCCGTTCACCTACATGGCGCTGCGGGCGGGGGCATACGACCTCGCACACGCGCTCTACCCCACCGACGCACTGGCGGCCGCAGCCTGGCGCCGGGCGACGGGCCGACCAGCGCTGTTGACATACCTGGGGATCCCGGCCCGGGCCTGGCTGGACGCGGCGCGGTTGCGCAAGCAGACCCTGATGCGAGCGGTACGCGGCTGCGATGCGGTGGTGGTGATCAGCCACTGCGCCGCGGCAGCGCTGCGAGAGTCGCTGGGACACGAGCCATACGTGATCCGGCCTGGCGTGGATCTGCGGTCGTTCAAGCCCATGGCTCCTCGATCCGCAGAGCCGTCGCTGTTCTGTGCCGCCCCGGCGAACGTTCCACGCAAGAACGTGGGCTTGCTGGTCGAGGCCTTCCGCCTGGTCAAGGACCGTCACCCCGGCGCGAGGCTCGTACTGGTACGCCCGCAGGACCCCGAGGCAGCCAAACGTGCCGGGGTCGACCTCCGTGCGGTCGGCATCGAGTGGATCGATCCGACGGAGCGCGCCGGCGTCCTTGCTCGTGCCTATTCGCAGGCGTGGGTCGCGGTGCTCCCGGCGGTCGATGAGGCATTCGGCAAGGTCCTTGTTGAGGCACTGGCCTGCGGCACACCGGTGGTCGGGTATGCCGGTGGCGGGATTCCGGAGATCATCGACCGACCCGGCATCGGGCACCTGTTTGGTGAGCTCGAACCGCGCGCGCTCGCACAGGCTCTCCTGGAAGCCCTCGGGCTCGCCGAGGAGCCCGCCACGGCTGGGGCGTGCCGGGCGCGCGCCCAGGAGTTCTCGCTCGAGAGGTGCATCGAGGCGTATCTGGCCCTCTACCGGCAGCTGCTCCGGTCACGCGATGGCGATCAGCGGGGAAACCAGCGTCGGCGTAGCCGCAGGAAGGGCACCTCGATCAAGGCGTAGCTACCGAACGCCGCAGCCAGGCACACAGGGACCGCGGTCAGCAAGAGCAGCCCGAAGCTCTGGGGTGGGCTCAGATCTCGTCCCAGCTCACCCGGTGGAAACACGAATCTCGCTCCCGAGAGGAGGACGAGCAGCGGAACGTGCCAGAGGTACAGGCTGTACGAGGCAAGTCCGACCGCCGCGAGCGGGCGCCAGTCGAGCACTTTCACGAGCACGCCGGGAGCCGGGGCAAGCACGCAGCCCGCCACGATCAAGAAGCAGCTGGCCGCGATCAGCGGTTCGCGTTTGGGATCAACGGCAGCCAGGCACCAGAGTGCAACGGCGAGCAGGATCCATGCGTCAGGCGATGCGAAGACGCCGCGTGGCCGGCTGGGCGGTCGCCGCTGCCAACTCGCCCGGAGCAACGCGATCAGCATGCCCGTGGCGAAGAAGTAGAAAAGGGTGGGCAAGCTGAGCGGACCGGACAGCGCCGAGAAGGTCGTGCCCGCAGGCAGGATCACGTCCCGAAGGCGCAGCGCGAAGCTCGCCGCCGCCAGTATCAGGACGATTGCGATGGCGCGCGGTGCCGATCTGCGCGCCAGCCACGCGATCGCCGCGGCCAGGAACGGCAGCAGGATGTAGAACTGGACCTCGACGCTCAGCGACCACATTGCCGAGTCCAGGCGCTCAACCGTCCGCGGTGCGTAACTCTCGATGAACAAAGCGAACCGCCACCAGTCGGAGCGGTGGGCGTTGAACGGGTCGAACGCCAGCAGCACCGCGAGCACGACGTAGTACAGCGGGAGGATGCGCAGGGCGCGGTTTCGGACGTATCGGACCAGGTCGATCCGGATGCCCTCGCCAAACGCGTGGGACGCGAAGGGCCAGTACAGGAGGTAGCCGGAGAGCGTAAAGAACAGAAAGACCGCCAACAGGCCGCCTGAGATCAGCTGGTTGCGCAGGCCGTTGTACGTGCCGTGGTAGGCGCGGGCGATCGCAAAGGTGTGGCCTACGAGCACACCCAGTGCGGCGACCGCGCGCAAGGACTCGATCCGGCTGCTCCGCAGCTCTCCGGCCTGGCTGATCGGCGCCGCGGCCCGGCTGATCGCCCGGACGTCCGCCACCGGCGCCGTGCTACTCATCTGGCTGGTGCGCGTCCTAGCCGTCGGCAACATGTACCCGCCGCACCACCTCGGCGGCTACGAGCTGGCATGGGCGGCGGCGATGGAATACGTTCGCGGCCGCGGGCACGAGACGCGAGTGCTCACCACCGACTTCCGGGTGGGTCGGATGGTCGAAGACGAACCGTCGACGTTCAGGGAGCTGCGGTGGTATTGGCGCGATCACCGGCTGCCTCGCGTCGGCTGGCGCGCCCGGCTTGCACTCGAGCAGCACAACCACGCCGTGCTGGAACGCCACCTCCACGAGCATCGCCCCGATGTCGTTAGCTGGTGGTCGATGGGCGGGATGTCGCTGTCGCTGATCGAGCATGTCCGGCGAAGCGAGATCCCCGCCGTGGCGTTCGTGCACGACGATTGGCTCACCTATGGCCCGCGGGTGGACCGATGGAGTCGCCCGTTCTGGAAGCATCCGTTGGCGGGGGCGGCCGCAGAACGGCTCACGGGCATCCCAGCCCGGATCGATCTTCAGGCCGCCGCGCGTTACGTGCTGGTTTCCGAGACCGTTCGCCTCCATGCGCGCGCCGCAGGATACGCGCTCCCATGTAGCTCGATCGCACACTCAGGCATCGATCCCGCGTTCCTCGATCCGCGCCCGGAGCGGCCGTGGAGCTGGCGCCTGCTGTACGTGGGCCGCATCGACGAGCGCAAGGGGGTCCTCGACGCCGTGGCCGCGCTCGCCCAGCTGCCGGAGCACTCGCAGCTGACTCTGGCCGGCGGCGGCGACCCCGCGCTCATCGCTCGCATCACGCGCGTAGCCGAGGAATTTGGCCTGTCCGGCCGCGTGCACCAGCTGGGGATGTGCTCGCGCTCGGAGCTGCCGGACATCTATGCAGCGGCGGACGTGGTGCTGTTTCCCGTCCGTTGGGAGGAGCCGTGGGGTCTGGTACCGCTCGAGGCGATGGGAATTGGCCGGCCGGTCATAGCCACCGGCCGAGGAGGATCCGGGAAGTACCTGCGGGACGAGGTCAACTCGCTGCTGGTCACTCCCGGTGACCCGGGAGCCTTGACCCGCGCGGTGCGCCGCCTGGCCGATGAGCCAGAGCTGAGGAGTCGCCTCCGCGCGGGCGGTCTTCAGACCGCACAGCTGTACACCGAGCAGGCGTTCAATCAAGCCGTGCTGGAAGCCTTGGAAGCGGCCTGGGCGGTGGACTAGCAGCTAACGCGGCCGGCGCGAGCAGAGCGCACGGAAGCGGTGTCGCATCGGCTTGCGCTGGGGCGGCCGGTGGAGACCGAGATTGCGTAGCTCGACGAACCCTGCGGTTCGAACCCAGCTGCTGAGCGCCGACCAGTTGGGAAGCCACCAGTTGAACGGCGTGCGCAGGGTCTGCAGCTCGGCCACCGGCTGGCGAGGGTGCAGCACCGACAGCCGGAGGGAGACTGGTTCGAGCTGATACAGGCAGCCTCCTGGCTCCAGCACGTCGAAGACGCGCTCAAGAGCCAGGACGGGATCCCGCAGATGGATCAGCAGGGACCCGATGAAGACCGCGTCCACTCGGCCCCCGATCGTCTCCGGCGCGAGCTCGAGGACGTCGCAGACGATTCGCCGTGTGTGCGAGCCCAACGCCTCCGACGCGAGGCTGAAACCACGCTCCAGCTCGATCCCCAGGTCTCGAGCCTCTTGCTCGAGGCGAGCTCGGTTGTTCGGCGGCCAGTCTGCAGCATCGGCGCGTTCGACGTCGATCGCAACCACTTC
>Ga0209577_10001098_pt1 | contig 26960 bp, 24 predicted proteins | sample GraSoiAngelo_109_FD_185874 | JGI IMG/M metagenome (GOLD analysis project Ga0209577, IMG submission 185874) | Grasslands soil microbial communities from the Angelo Coastal Reserve, California, USA - 14_0903_12_20cm (SPAdes) (version 2) | ecosystem: Environmental > Terrestrial > Soil > Grasslands...
CGCGGCGAGGCAGCTGTGTGCAGCCCTGCCTCGGCGTGATCATGCCCGCCTACAAAGAGGAGTTCACCATCGTCCGGGTGATGGAGCGGCTCCTGGCGCGGGCCTGCGTCCTCGAGGTCGTAGTCGTCTGGTTCGTGGTGGGGAACCGTCTCGTGACCTGGGTCACCAACGTCCTCTACAACTACTACATCCACGCATGAAGGACCGACTTCAGGCGCTGCGCACCGAGCTGATGCGACGGCTCCGCCTGCGGTACGCGATTCGACATCGAGCCGGACCTGACGGCGCGCGTGCTGCGCCTGGGCTACCGGATCTACGAGGTGCCCATCACCGACCACGCCCGGGCCGCGCCCAGGGCAAGAAGCTGACTTGGCGGGACGGGATCGCGGCGCTGCGCACCCTCCTCCTGGTGCGGCTGTGCTCAGGCGCCGGCTCTTCGGGGCAGAGGATGCCTATCACGCCGAGCGGATCCTGGCCCTGAGCCGCAGCGATCTCGCTGCCTGACCACACCGGGCCGATCGCAGTTGCCACCTGACGGCGACAAAATGGCTCCGGAGACTGGATTCGAACCAGCAACCGTCGCGTTAACAGCGCGCTGCTCTACCGTTGAGCTACTCCGGAACCGGCAACTGGACATTATAGTTCCGCGCTCGCGCTCACTCAGTACGTGACGCCCTCGAAGAGGTATACCCCGCCGCTCTCGACCGGAACCCGTTGCAGGAGGTTGGCGAAGAAGGTGACCATGTCCGGCTGGTGCGCCATCGGCCCCACTATCACGGTCTCGACCCGCCAGCGGGCCAGGTCCTCGCGCATCGCCTGCCTTAACGCCGGGTCGATGGCCGCGCCGCCATGCTCCTCGACCTCGATCATGCGGGCGCCCAGAACCGAGGGCGGTGGGCTGAGCGAGGGGCCGGGCACGAAGGCGTAGCCCTCGGGCATCCGAAAGCGCATGCCGGCTTCGGCCTGCCAGAGCATGGCGTCTGCGGTGCCGCCGCGGGCGTAGGGCGCGACCAGCGCCGTCGAGCCCACGGGCAGGCTCGTCGCTCCGGCGGTGAAGTAGGCGGGCGTCCGTACCTCGAGAACCGGGAAGGGGAGATTGGGCGCGAGCGGCGCCAGGGCCAGGGCCACCGCCAGCCCGCCCAGCAGCCGGAGACGTGGAGCGGCTCTGGCCATCTCGCCGACGAACCAGGCCAGCACGATTCCGGCGAAGAGGAAGACGTAGAGCATGAGGCGGTTGGGCAGGATGTCGTGGAGCACGGGCGCCAGCGCGAGCGCCGCCCACCAGGCGGTGATCGTGAACAGGATCGTGCGCCCGGGCACGCCGTGGCGCAGCCGCGGCAGCGCCAGCGCCAGCATGGGGACGGGAAGGGCGGTCATCGTGCCGCCCACGTGCACCGTGATCCCCATCGAGAGGATGGCGACGGCAAAGCCCACGAGAGCGCAGGTGCGCATCAGGGCCGAGGTCTTCCAGCCGCTGACCACGGCCCCGACCAGCAGCGCGATCAGCGGAATTCCGAGGTAGGCGTCCCATTCCGTCAGGTTTCCGGTGAGCTGGTCGGTCACCTGCAGCGCGGGGGCTGGGGCGAAGGCCTGCATCCGCGTCGGCAGGACGAAATTGAGCAGGTCGCTGGCATAGACGTTGAGCGGCTGCAGGGTACCGCTCACGCGCTGGGGGCCGAGGAACTGGACCGCGAGCGGAAAAGCGCCCAGGACGAGCGCGGTGAGGCCGGCCGCTGCCAGGGCCCGGAGCGCGTAGGGGGCCTTCTCCCGCACCCGGGCCGGATGGAGAGCGATCACTATGGCAATCGCCAGGACCGCGACCAGCCCCTCGGTGGCCAGCATCTCCTCACCGGTCCAGAGCTGGAGCGCCATGAGGACGCCTGCCAGGCAGCCGGTCCATACCCAGGATCGTCGCTGGCGGCGGATGGCGTCGTCGAGCGCCAGCAGCAGGAGCGGCGGAATGAAGGCGATCGTCAGGTGCAGGTGGCCGAGGGAGTGGGCGAGCATGTAGGGAGAGAACCCGTAGAGCAGGCCGCCCAGAAAGGCGCCGCCACGATGCGCGACGTAACGCGAACAGGCCAGGAAGGCGGTGAAGCTGGAGGCGCCCAGGGCGAGGGTCATGAGCAGGTTGCGCGCCACCACCGGGCCCAGGGAGAGCGTCACCGGGCTGAGGAGGATGGCGGGCAGGGGGAAGAGGCCGTTCCACATCAGGTTGACGCCGCCCGGGTAGTCGATGTAGTCGGCCAGCAGTGGGTTGTAGCCGTGGCTCAGGGCAAAGGCCACCCAGCGCATGAACCAGAGCGTGTAGGGCACGTCGGCGCCGCCGCCGATGGCCAGCGTACCCGGCGAGCGCCAGGACGACCAGAAGAGGGCCGCGGCCAGCGCCAGGTAGGCTGCCGCCGCCGCGAGAGCGCGGCCGCCGTCGCGGACAGGGGCGGATTCGTGAAGGCGCTGGACGATGACTCTGCAACGCCCTGGCTCGGGCCAACCTTCCAGGCCGCCGGGGATGCGGGAGGCGGCCGTTCTACGGCTATGCTCGGCCGCGCCGCACGCTGGCGAACGATGACGACGCTGCTCTTCACCGCCGGCCTGGGCCTGATCGCGATTCACAACCTGCTGGCCTGGGCAAAGTTCGCGCTGGGCCGAGCCTTCGAAGGTGACTTCGGCCTCTACTACGCCTTCGCCCGCATCGGCCTGCATCACGGCTTTCACGAGCTCTACGACCTTGCGGCGCAGCGGCGCGAGTGGGATGCGCTCGGTCCGCTGCTCTGGTATCCAGCGCCCTACCCGCCCTTTCTCGCCTGGCTGGTCGCGCCCTTCGCGCTGCTCCCGTTTCCGCTGGCCTACGGGCTATGGAATGTCATTCTGGCCGCAGCCCTGGTCGGGACCTGGTTGCTCCTCGCTCCCGGCGGCCGATCGCTGCGTGCCCTGCAGTTGGCACTCGCGCTGGCCCTGCCCGTGGTCGCCTTCTCCCTCCTGCTGGGGCAGGTCGTGCTGATCGTCGCCTTCGCCCTGGCGCTGGCGGCGCGCCTGCTCGTGAGAGGCTCGGCCACGGCGGCGGGGCTCACCCTCTGCCTGATCGCGGTCAAGCCGCAGCTCGCCCTCCTGGTGCCGGTGGCACTGCTCGCCGCCGGCCGGCTGCGTGTCTTCCTCACCTGGGGCGTGGCCTCGGGCGGCCTGCTCCTGCTCGCCTGGTGGAGCCTCGGGCTCGACGGTCTCATTGCCTACGCGCATCGGCTGCGCGACGCCAACGGAGCGCTCGGCGCCTACCAGGTCCCGGCCGGGCTGACCCTCCCCGGGCTCCTCGGCCACGGGTTGCCGGCCACCCTGGCCCAGGCCATGGTCGTGGCGGCGGTGGTGGTCGCGGCCTGGCGGCGTCGCGGGCGTGGACCGATGTGGACGATCGCGATCGGCGTGGTCGGCAGCCTGCTGTTCACGCCCTTCTATCACTCCGACGACCTGGCGGTGCTCCTGCCCGCCGCCTGGATGTGGATGCGCACCGCGCCGCCGGCGTGGGAACGGGTGCCGATGGCTGTGGGCATGGCCGCGGCCATCCTGCTCGCCACCCCGCTGCCGCTCCTCGCCAGCCTTCTCGGAGCGATCCTGGCGCCCGACGATCTGCTATACCTGACGGGGCGTGGCGATCGGCGGCCTGCCCTGCGTTTGCCCGGGCCGCAACCGGGTACCACTGTTATCGGAGGTCTCTGATGGGCATCTTCGGACAGGTCCAGCGCCAGTTCATCGCCCGGCCCGATCCGGCCAAGGGGCAGATCCTCTACAAATGGCCCGACCAGAACATCCGCAAGTTCACCCAGCTCACGGTCGAACAGGACGAGCTCGCCGTCTTCTTCCGAGACGGTCGGGTGCAGGGGACGATCCAGCCGGGGCGGGTAACGCTCGATTCCTCGGAGATCCCCTTCCTCGGCGCCCTGGTCGATGCCGTGACTGGCGGCAACCTGTTCCGCACCGAGCTCTATTTCATCAGCACTCGTGAGTTTCCCAACCTGCCCTTCGGGGGAGCGATCGACAACGTGGTCGATCCGCAGACCAACCTGGGCGTCGGCCTGCGCGTCTTCGGCGAGTACTCGCTCAAGGTGATCGAGCCCCAGTCGCTGATCGTCAACCTTGTCGGCACTCAGAATCTCTCGACCAACGACGAGATCACCGATTGGATGCGCGAGCAGCTGCTCAAAACTCTCCGGACCGACGTGGTCACGCACGTGGTCAGCAACGGCTGGGCTCTGCTCGGGATCGCGGCCCACACCGACCAGGTAGAGGCGGAGACGATCGCCCAGGTGCAGCGCAACGTCAACTCATACGGGCTCCAGATCGTACGCCTCGGGAACTTCACGATCACCCTCAAGCCCGAAGACGAGGACAAGCTCAAGGGCTTCCTCAAGGACGTGCAGTACACCAAGCTGGCCGGCGGCTTCCAGCAGTACGCCGCCGGTGAGGCCATGCTCGGCGCCGGCCAGGGTTTGGCCCAGGGTCCCGGCCAGGGCGGTGGGAATCCGGCCTTTCTGGGGGTTGGGGTCGGCATGGGCGGGCTGGTCGCGGGCCAGATGGGCCAAACGGTCGCGGCTGGCGGCCAGATCCAGGTGCGCTGTCCCCAATGCCACGCGCTGAACGCCGAGAGCTCCCGCTTCTGCAACAGCTGCGGCCAGAGCCTGGAGCCCGCTCCGGCACCGGTCGGGGCGACGATCGCGTGTCCGCACTGCAAGGCTCAGAACGCGGCCACGGCGCGCTTCTGCACCAGCTGCGGGCAGGGGCTGCAGGGTGGCGCCCAGCCGGGGTCCGCATCCGCGCCGCCGGCGCCCGCTCCCTGATCCGGCCATGATCCTGGTCTCCGTGCTCCTTCGAGCGGGGGGCGGCGAGGGTTTCGGCGGGGGCGGCGACTTTGGCGGCGGCGGCTTCAGCGGGGGCGGTTTCGGGGGCGGCTCCTACAGCGGTGGCGGCGGTTACTTCCCCATCCCGATCTTCTTCGGTGGCGGGGGAGGAATCGGCACCTTCATCTTCTTCCTTTTCATCCTGTTCGCCCTCTACAACGGGTACCGGCGCTGGAGCGCCTTCAACCGGCCCATGACCGCCACCGGTTACGGCCCCACGGCGCCGCCTCTGACCGCGGCCATGCATCATGGCGACGTCGGTCAGCAGATGGTGGCGCTGAAGGCCAAGGATCCGAACTTCAACGAGCAGGTCTTCAACGACCGGGCGCAGACCACCTTCTTCGCCCTCCAGAAGGCGTGGATGGAGCGCAACCTCGAGCCGGCTCGCGTCTACCTGTCGGACGCGATCTACCATCGCTGGAAGATGCAGATCGACCAGATGGTCGCCGCCCAGCAGCGCAACATGCTCGACAATCTGGTGGTGGGTGGAATCCGGGTGGTCGAGGTCCACACGGACGCGAACTTCGACTCCATCACCGTACGGATCGACGCGGCTGCCGCCGACTACAAGGTCGACGATCGCACCGGCAAGATGGTCTCCGGTTCGCGCTCGCAGCAGCCCTTCACCGAGTACTGGACCTTCACCCGTAGCGGCGCGGCCCGCACCAAGGCCGGGGAGACGGCCGAGATCACCCAGTGTCCCAACTGCGGCGCGCCGCTCACGATCAACGAGTCCGGCGTCTGCCAGTACTGCAAGGCGGTCGTTACCACCGGCCAGTTCGGCTGGGTCCTGGACACCATCACGCAAGCATCGGAGTGGCAAGGATGAGCGAGCAAACACCGCAGACGCCGCCGGCCGACGACGCGCCCCCGTCCTATCCGACTTACGTGCCGCCCGAAGGCCCGCTCGGCCCGCAGGCGGCGACTCCCCCGCCCTCGACCTCGGCCGAGCCGCTCGCGCCCCCGCCGGCCGCGCCGCATCCCTGGCTCTCGTCGCTCCCACCAGGACAGGGATCGCCGCTCCAGGCGGGAGCGCCGGAGTCGGTCGGCCCTCCGATACCGGCCGGAGCTCTCAACGTGGCGGCACTCCTGTATGCCGGCCTGGGCCTGCTGGCCCTGATCATCGTGATCGTCGTCCTGGTCCTGGCGCTGCGCCTGATACACTAGCCTTGACAGACATACAAAATAGTATATACTGAAAGGGTGGCGGGGTGGGCAGGCGTGGAACTGGCCACCGCGCCGAGATCGGAGCACAGACGGGCTGCCCCGCTCGCCGATTCGGACCTGGTCGCGGCGGCGATTGGATCTCGCGCCGGCGATGCCGGTCGTCTCCGCGCTTTCCTCAGCGCCTGCATGCTGATGGACCTCCCCGCGGTCGAACTGCGGCGCTCGGCTCGTGAGCGCGGGCTGCCGCCACGACTGCTGCGTCGCCTGCTCGCGCTGCGGGAGGTCGTCCTTCGCTGGCAGCGGCCGTCGGACAGCGCGGCGCCGCCGGTGACGTCGCCGCGCGAGGCCCTACTTCAGTTCCAGGACCTCCGGCGGGACGGGAAGGAGCGGTTCTGCGTCCTCCTCTTGAACACCCGCAACCAGCCGCTCGGCTGTGAGACGGTCGCGCTCGGCGGCCTCAACGTCGCCGCCCTGCAGCCGCGCGACGTCTTCGAGCCGGCCCTGCGGCACAATGCCGCGGCGGTCGTGCTGGCGCACAGCCACCCTTCGGGGGACCCGACTCCAAGCCCCGAGGACCTGGCGGTGACCCGCCACCTGGGCGAAGCGGGCCGCCTGCTCGGGATCGAGGTGCTCGACCACCTGGTCATCAGCGCCCATCGCTTTCACAGCCTGCGCTCGAGCGGCGGCTGGTGAGGCTGGGCGACCGCCGCAATCAGCCGCCGCCATTATAGGTTTGCTGATACCGTCGCTGTTAAGTCTGGAATACGAAAGGACGCCGGAGGGCCCGGAATGAGACAATGGCTGTGCCCGCCTGCCGGCGGGCGGCCCCAGACGGGGCAGGAAAACCGACCACTGAGCGATGGTCGGTTTTCCGTTTTTCGGCGCTTGACCCAGCCCGGATCAGAGCACGCGGTCGATCCGCGCCAGGAGCCAGCCGAAGCGGCCGCTGATCACCGCCGCGCCGCAGAAGGGACAGATGGTGGTGATGTCGACTGTGACCCGGGCCCCGCAGCTGGGACACTCCTGGGAGACGATCGTTCCCACGGGCGCCGTGGTGAGCGTGGCAGGGCGCTGGAAGATCCAGTCTTCGGTCCAGTCTGCCACCGTCCTCGAGCCCCGGACCACCTGTCCGGCGGAGTCGACGTCGTAATCGGAGGATGCCGCGTTGATCCGCACCGTCAGCGTGTCCACCTTACCGTCGCTCGATGCCCCGGCTACGTTGGCGCTGGTCAGGCTGAGGCCGTCGAGCGGGTTGCGTCTTCCGCCGGCGCGATACGACTGGATCTGAGAACGCTGCTCCTCCCAGATCACGGGAGCCATGACTCCCTGGCTCAGCCCGGGCTTGAGTGCTGTCCAGGCCTCGAGCACAGCGAAGAAGATGCGCTCGACCTGGGCCAGGAACACCTCTTCACTGAATACCGGGTCGTGGACCCGGATCGCCGCGATCCCGGCGATCTTGCCCTCTACTCCGGCGCTGTCGATTACCGGAGCCGCGGTTCCCGGCTGCACCGCGCCGAACCAGCTCCGGCCGGGCCGGTTCTGGCTCAGGAGCGGGTCGGCCTCCCGTCCCGGCTGGTCCAGCCAGTCGCCCAGCCTGCGCAGCGTCGAGAAGATGCTGATACCGGCATGACGCCGGGCCGGGTCGGGTCTTTCCAGGCCAGATGCGACTCAGTCGGGTTTTTCTAGACCTGTGCGGCTCAGCCGAGGCTGAAGATCTCGACGATCCGTCCACTCCCATAGTCGCCGACCAGCAGGCCCCCGTTCTGGGCGACCTCCAGCGCCAGGGGATGGTCGAACCCGGTGGCGAAATCGGCGCCGACCGCCACCCCGCCGTCGAGGGTTACCCTGACCACTCGCCTTCCCGGCGAGCCGCCGCCGTTGGTTCCCCACTCCGCCACGAAGGCGTTGTCCTGATACTGGGCGGGGAATTCGGTGCCCTCGTAGAAGACGATGCCGTCAGCGGAGGTGTGGGGCGTGAAGACCGCGAGCGGCGGAGTCACGCCGGCGCAGCTGCCGTGGAGGGCGCCTTCGGGGAAGGAGGGCCAGCACCGCGGCCATCCCGCGTCGGACCCGCCGGAGACCGCGATCATGTGGTCCGCCGGCTGGGCGCCGAGGTTGTCCTGGCCGTTGATGGTGACGTAGGCATGCTGGTCGCTCTGGCGCCAGGCCAGGCCGTAGGGGTTGCGTGCGCCGCGCACCACCACTCCCGCGTAGCTCCAGTCTCCGTGGAACCTGAGGACGCTGGCGCTGCGGCTGTCGCCTTCGGAGCAGACGTCGCAGGTCGAGCCGAGGCCGAGCAGGAAGTCGCCGTTGGGCAGCAGGAGCAGGTTGTCGTTCTGGTGGCGCCCGGTCGGTAGGCCCGTCACCACCGCCTCGCCGCCGCTCAGTCCCTGGCCCGCGCGGTGAAAGGCGCGCACGCCGCCGCGTACCGAGACGAAGAGGTCGTTTCCGCGCCAGACCAGGCCCAGCGGGGTGGGCAGTCTGCCGGCGATCGCGGTCGCTGCCTGGCCTGGCGCAGGCACGACGGCCAGGGTGCCGCCGGCCTCGGTCAGGTACAGGCGTCCATCGGGTCCGAAGGCCATGGCGGTGATGGTGGGAAGACCGCCGGCGTAGACGTAGGCCTGGAAGCCGGATGGCACGCGGATCCCGGCGGCGACCGGCAGGTTGGGCGGCGAAGGGTGGGGCGTCGGGCCGGACGAGGGGGAGGCGGACCGTGACTTCGAGGGTGAGGGGTGTGCGGACACGGAGGCGGTCGGTCCCGGCGAGCAGGCGCCAAGCAGGAGGGCGGCCAGGGCCACCGTGCTCCACGCCCGGCTCGAGCGGGGGCAGTGCTTCAGAGCGGCGGCACCTCGAGCACGATCTTGCCGAACTGCTCGCCCCTGGCCATACGCTCCTGGGCCGCCGCCGCCTCCTCCAGGGGATAGGTCCGGTCCACCACCGGCTCCAGCCGTCCCTGCTCCAGGAGGGCCGTCACCTGCTCCCAGTCCCCGCGCGTTCCCATCGACGAGCCGTAGATCGTTATCTGCTTGCTGAAGATGCGCCGGATGTCCTCCTCCGGCTTGGGACCGCTCGTCGCCCCACAGGTGACCAGCCGCCCCCCTCTGGCCAGAGCCCGGACGCTGCCGGCCCAGGTGGCCGCCCCCACGTTCTCCACCACCACGTCCACGCCCCGCTTCTCGGTCAGGCTCCATGCCTCGCGCGAGAAGTCCTGCCGGGCGTGGTTGATCAATACCTCGGCCCCCATCGCGCGGGCCCGCTCCAGCTTGGCGTCGCTGCTGGAGGTGACAAACGTGCGCGCCGCGAGGAGGCGGGCGATCTGCAGCGCCGCCAGGGAGACGGCTCCGCCGATGCCCAGGATCAGCACCGTCTCGCCCGGCTGCACACGGGCCCTGGTCACCAGCATCCGCCAGGCGGTCAGAAAGACCAGCGGAAAGGCGGCCGCCTGGATGAAGCCCAGCCGCTGCGGGATGGGCCGGCAGTTCAGTTCCGGCACCACCACCGCCTGGGCGAAGGTGCCGTCGCGGTGCTCGCCCAGGATCTCGAACCGCTCGCACAGGCTGTGCTCGCCGCGGGCGCAGAAGCGGCAGGTGCCGTCGCTCAGCCCGGGGTCGAAGAAGACCCGGGTGCCCGGCGGGAAGCGGGTCGCGCCCTCTCCCTGGGCCACCACCACCCCGGCGCCGTCCGCACCTCCCACGTGGGGCAGGCGGACGCCCGGGATCCCGGCCCGGACGAAGAGGTCCAGGTGGTTGAGGGCGGCCGCCCGGAGCGCGACCAGCACCTCGCCGCGGCCCGGCTCGGGGGTCGGGACCTCCTCACAGCGGAGGACCTCGGGCCCGCCGTGCTGGTGGAATCGGACCGCCTTCATCCGTCCTAATCTACCGGGCGCCGCCGGGCCCGTGGCCGGCTGCCCGCAGGCATCCGTCCGCAACATTACGGCCGAGAAAGGAAGTGACGGAGCGTGACGTTACGATAGCGAAAAGGGCAATCGCCGAGTTGCGAGCCGTCAAAACTCATGTCATATAATGTCGCCCACGTGTCAGCCGACCCCGAGATCGAACTGCTGAACCGGCTCGGTGGCCTTTTCACCGGTTCGCTCTCGCTCAACGACAACATCGAGGCGATGCTGCGCGCCACCTCCCAGATGGTCGCCTTCGACGCGGCCACCGTCTTCCTCCTGAACCAGGACGGCCGGGAGCTGACCGCCATCGCCACCTACCCCCACCGGGACGAGGTTCCCCATATCGCCCGCTTCACCATAGGCGAGGGCATCCTCGGCTTCGCTGTCCAGCAGCAGACCACGCTCAACGTCCTGGACGCGACCCAGGACCCGCGTTTCAAGATGCTCGACCAGAGCCGGCCGCCGCGCTCATTGATCGTCCAGCCCCTGGCGACGCCGCAGCGGCTGGTGGGCGCGATGACCCTCTCGCGCCAGCGGGTCGACCCCTTCACCGAGCTGGATGCCGCCATCCTGAAGGTGATCACGAACCAGGCGGCCATCGCCATCGACAACGGCCGCCTCTATGAGCAGCTCGAGGCGCACCTGGAGGAGCTGGAGGCGGCCAACGCCCAGATCGCCGAGGTCTCCCGGCTGAAGTCGGAGTTCCTGGCCAACATGTCGCACGAGCTGCGCACACCCCTCAACGCCATCCTCGGCTTCAGCGAGCTGCTCCGGGACGACCTGGCAGGCAAGATCACCGACAAGCAGCGCAGGGACTGCCTGGACAACATCTACACCAGCGGCCGGCACCTCCTGTCCCTGATCAACGACGTCCTCGACCTGACCAAGATCGAGGCAGGGCGGATGGACCTGGTCTACGAGGAGTTCGCGCTGGAATCCGCGTTCCGCGAGGTGCTCAATGTGGTCCACGCCCTGGCCATGAAGAAGGACATCGAGATCACGAGCGCTGTGGAGCCGGCCGACCTAGCACTGGTCGCGGACAAGAACAAGGTCAAGCAGGTCCTCTACAACCTGCTCTCCAACGCGATCAAGTTCACCAGCCAGGGCGGGCGGGTGCAGCTGCGCGCCGGCCGGCTGGGCGAGGACAGCCTCCGCATCCAGGTCCAGGACAGCGGCATCGGCATCGCCAAGGAGCTGCAGCACAAGATCTTCGGGGCCTTCTACCAGGTCCAGAGCGCCAGCAACCGGGAGTACCCCGGAACCGGCCTGGGCCTGGCCTTGACCAAGCGGCTCCTGGAGCTCCACGGCGGTTCGATCGATTTCGAGAGCGCTCAGGGCCAGGGGACGACCTTCTCCGCGGTGCTCCCGCTCAAGCCCGGTCCCAGCAAGGGCAACCGGGTCCTGGTGGTGGAAGACAATCCCTCCAACCTGGACCTGGCCCGGATGGTCCTGGAGGGCAACGGCCTGGTGGTCGACACCGCCGCCAGCGGCCAGGAGGGGCTGGAGAAGGCCCGGCACCTGCGTCCCGACCTGATACTGATGGATATGCAGCTTCCCGGCGTTGATGGATTAGCGGTCACCCGCCAGCTCAAGGCGGACCCGGCCACGGCCCACATCAAGGTGGTCGCCCTGACGGCGAACGCCCTGAAAGGCAGCGAAGAGCAGGCCCTGGCCGCCGGGTGCAGCGGGTACATCGCGAAGCCGATCGAGCTCAAGAAATTCATGCTTCAAGTGACGAACTTTCTGGAGAAGGAGTAACCGACCACCATGTCATTCCCGAAGACGATCCTGATGATCGAGGACGACGCGCCGACGCGCGAAGTCGTGCGGATGGCATGCGTCGGTCAGAACCTGAACCTGCTCGAGGCCGATACCGGCGAGAAGGGGATGGAGATGCTGGAGAAGTCCGAACCGGATCTGGTCATCCTCGACCTGAACCTGCCCGGCGTGAGCGGCATGGACGTCTGCCGCCAGCTGCGCGCGGACGGCGCCCAGGTGCCGGTGATCATGCTCACCGCCAAGAACGACACCATCGACGTCGTGGTGGGGCTGGAGGTTGGGGCGGACGACTACATCACCAAACCATTCGAGGTTCGCGAGCTGCTGGCCCGGGTCGGCGCCCATCTACGTCGCAGCGAGCAGGCCGTCACCCAGCAGCAGCCCAAGACGCGCTTCGAGTTCCCGGGCCTGATCATCGACATGAACAGCCGCCAGGTCTGGCGCGAGGGTAGGGAGGTCGCTCTGACGCTGACCGAGTTCAACCTGCTCTCCCTGCTGGCCTCGCAGGCCGGCCAGGTGGTCAGCCGGGGGGAGCTCCTGCGCAAGGTCTGGGGATATGAGGTCGAGATCGAGACCCGCACCGTCGACGCCCACGTCTACCGGCTGCGCAAGAAGATCGAGCGTGACTCGGAGAAGCCCCACTACATCCACTCGGTCCCTGGGATTGGGTACCGCTTCGTAGCCGAGTAGGCGCGTCGCCCAGGGCCCTCTTCAACTTACCGGGCGCATTTGCGGCTCGCGGACGGCCGCACGCGGCCCGGCCGCTAAATTCCGGTGCGGCCGGAGTGCCTGGCGCGGCCTGCTCACCACGCGCCCTGGCTCGCCACCGCTGGCGCGGCGTCTCGCTCCCTTCTACAAGCTCGTAGCCCTGGCTCGCCACCGCTGGCGCGGCGTCTAGCTCCTTCTACTGGCCGGTGCCTGTCGACTCCAGGACCCGTAGGCCGCGCTGGGCCTTGGGCTCGGCCGCCGGGGCTCCGACCGCCAGCGGCAGCGAGACGGTGAAGGCGCTTCCCATCTCCTTCTCCGAGACCAGCTGGATGTCGCCGCCCATCTGACGGGCCAGCTCCCGGGAGAGGTAGAGGCCGAGGCCCGTCCCCTTTATCTGCCGCGTGTCGTCGCCGGGGACGCGGCCGAAGCGGGTGAACAGGATCGGCTGGTCGGAGGCGGCAATGCCGATCCCCTCGTCCTGCACCACGATCACGCCCGTCTGGTCCTGCCGCCGGACCAGGCAGCGCACCGGCCCTCCGTTGGGGGAGTACTTGATGGCGTTGTCGAGCAGGTTGGTGAGGATGGTCGCCAGCCGGTCCCGGTCGGCCATCACCGGGACCTCCACGCCGGGCGCCTCCAGGTCCAGCGGGTGCCTCTCGTCGGCCAGCGGCCGCACCAGATCCAGCGCGTCCGAGGCGGCGGCGCACAGGTCTACTCGCTCGATGCGCAAGCCGAGCCGGCCCTCTTCCAGGCGGGCCGCCTCCAGCATCTGTTCGATCAGGAGGTTCATCTCCATCGCCTTCCCGGAGAGGATCGACAGGGCCCGGCGCCCGGCGGCGTTCAGCGTCCCCAGGGAGCCGCTCTCGAGGATGGATAGGTAGCCGCGGATCACTGAGAGCGGCGTTCGCAGCTCGTGCGAGGCCAGGTTCAGGAACTGCGACTTGGTCCGCTCGACCTCCGCCATCCGCTCCACCACCCGGACTCGGTCCAGAGCCAGCCCCAGGTTGACGCTGAACTGCTGGAAGCGGAGCACCTCGTCCGAGCCGAACAGGGGCATGAAGGCTCCGCTGATCAGCACCACCGCGCCTCGCTGTCTTTCCAGGCCGAGCGGGACGACGATCGCGTTCTGGCTGGGCCGGCTGGGGAGGGGGACCAGGTGCTCGCCGCCGGCGGACGACGCCCGATCGGCCAGGCTGCGGGCGGTCGCCTCGTCGATGCCATGGACGGCGAGCACCTGGCCGGCGTCGACGATGGCGCCGGCATCCGCGCCCACCAGCCGCATGGCCGCGTCCAGCGAACGGACGGCCAGTGTTCCCCGGTCGGCGTTGAAGAGGAGCAGGTCGCGGTTGCTCTTGCGCAGCAACTCCTCCTCCTCCTCACGCCACTGCCGGCGCAGCCAGCGCGGGGGCGAGAAGCTCGCGTAGAGCAGCGGAACGGTGAGCAAGGCCAGCAGCTGGGTCGATAACTGCACCGCCTGGCTCTGATAGGCCTGGCCCGCAAGCCCGGCGACGAGGAGGATGAAGGCGATCCCCGCGTAACCGCCGGAGAGCACCCGAAGCCTGGCCTTCTGTACCGCCGGGCGCCCGTTGGAGGCGAGCCAGAAGCGGACGATCGGCTCGCCGACGATAGTGCACCACACCACTACCAGCGCGGCGACCGCCAGGCTCTGGGGAGCGGTTGGATGTGCGCCGGCCCCGGACAGGTCGACCATCTCGAACAGCACCACCACCGCCGCCGAGGCGGAGGCGGCGATCCCGACGGCCACAGGGCTCAGGTGGAGGAAGGTTCCCCTGAAGAGGAGCAGCGCGTTGGCGGAGGCCATGAAGAGCACGATGGTGAGGAGGGAGAGGACACCTGTGAACCGGCTGGCGGTCAGGGTGTCGAGCTGGCTCACCAGGCTGGTCAGGGCGATCAGGCCGATGGCCAGCGCCAGCAGGCCGCGGCGGCGGGAACGGTGGCGCAGCCAATCCCGCAGCGCCAGCAGGCCGAGAGCGAAGAAGCCGGCGCTGACCAGGTAGCCGAGGAGCCGGATGGCGATGGCCACTCCCCGCTACTTTATCGTGACGTTCTCAGAAAATCGAGCCCGTCTCAGGAGGATGGCGTGATAGCCGCGATCTCCTCCCAGAGGGAGGCTGCCGCCCGACGGCCCAGGTGGAAGCAGTCCAGGTCCAGGCGCTCGTTCGGCGCGTGCGCCCGCGAGTCGGGGAGCACGAATCCGACCAGCAGGCAGGGGGCTCCGAGCTCCCGGTGCAGGGGGAGGACGGCGCCGATCGAACCTCCGGAGCGCACGAAAGCGGGCTCGCTGCCGTAGACGCGCCGCAAGGCCCTGCGGGCTGCCTGGTTGAGAGGGTGCTCCAGCGGGGTGAGGAAGGGCTCGCTGCAGCCGGCGATCTGGGTCAGGCTGGTCCTGACGGTGCTTGGCCGGACCGCCTCCAGGTGGCGGGCGATCGCCTCCGCCACCTCCGCCGGGTCCTGGTCGGGAACCAGCCGGCAGCTCAGCTTGGCGTTGGCCGACCCCGGGATGATGGTCTTCGCTCCAGCTCCCTGGTACCCTCCCCAGACTCCGTTGAAATCCAGGGTCGGGCGCCCCCACTGGCGCTCGCGGGGCGTGAAGCCGGGCTCGCCGGCCAGGCCCTCGAAGCCGTAGCTCGCAACCAGCTCCTTCTCGTCGACGGGTACGCGGGCGAACTCCGCGCGCTCCTCGTCGGTCAGCGGGCGCACGCGGTCGTAGAAGCCGGGGACCAGGACCCGCCCGGACGGGTCTTTGAGCCGGGTGACGATCTCGGCCAGGGCCTGGATCGGGTTGGGGGCGATCCCTCCGTAGGAGCCGGAGTGCAGGTCGGAGCTGGAGGCCTCCACCCGCAGCTCGAAGTAGACCAGGCCACGCAGCCCGTAGGTGATCGCCGGCAGGCCCTTGCGAACCATCGACGTGTCACTTACGACCACGAAGTCAGCTCGCAGGCGTTGGCGCTCGGCGTGGGCGAACTCGGCGAAGTTGGGGCTGCCGATCTCCTCCTCGCCCTCGGCGATTACCTTCAGGTTGAGGGGAAGGGCGTCGCGCGTGCGCAGCAGGGCGTCGATAGCCTGCCAGTGGACTGCGATCTGTCCCTTGTCGTCAGAGCTGCCCCGGGCCAGCAGCTGGCCGTCCTGGCGGACCGGTTCGAAGGGCGGCGAGGTCCATCGGTCCAGCGGGTCGACCGGTTGGACGTCGTAATGGCCGTAGACCAGGACGGTGGGCTTCCCTGGAGCCCGCAGCCAGTCGGCATAGACGACCGGATGCCCGGCGGTTGGGATGATCGCGGTATGCTCCAGGCCGATCGCCTGGTAGCGCTGCCTGAGGTGCTCGGCAGCCCGGCGCACGTCGTCTGTCCGCTCGGGTTGGCTCGAGATGCTGGGTATGCGCAGGAACTCCTCCAGCTCCCGCAGTCCCTGCTCCCGGGTCTGCTCCAGATATTCCTCCGGCGACATCAGACCAGTCTAGAGGCGAGCGGGCCGCGCGCAGCATCACCGAGCACGGGAGCCACGTAACGCGATACGTCGTGGGCCCGCGCGCAGGTGGTGCGGAGAGCGGCCCGCTCGCCTCTGGGCTAGTAAATAAAGCCCAGGATGTCCTGGCCGACGGTCGACTTGATGGTCCGGTAATCGACCACGCCCCAGCGTCCGTAGTTCATCTCGGACACCGTGAAGGAGCCGTCGGCGTTCACCGACTCGACGTAGGCCACATGTCCCACCGGCGATGACCAGCTGATGCCCTGGACCATGATCGCCCCCACCTGCGGCACCTGCCCTTCGGCGAAGCCGTAGAGCCGCGCGTTGTACCACCATTGCCAGGCGTCACCGGTCCAGGGGACGAAACGCTTGTGCGCCACCCACCAGGTGCAATACCCATAGGGGAACTTGCCGCTGGCCCCGCTGACCGACCCGTAATAGGTAACCGTCTGCGAGATCTGGGTGCTGCCGAAGCGGTGCCACTGGACGGTCCGCGTGGTCGTCGGGACGTCGAGGCTCGGACCCTGGCCGTCGGGGAGCATCAGCATCGAGCCCGACGCCAGCTTGCTCGGATCCCGCAGGAAGTTAAAGTCGATGATCGCCTGGGGATCGATGTGGTACTGGATGGCCAGCGCCTGCAGCTGCATCCCGGGCTTGACCGTGACCAGGACGCCGTTTACCGGCGGGATCAGCACGGTGCTTCCCGACCGGACGGCGGTGATGTCGACCAGGTTGTTGGCCCAGCGCAGGGTTTCCACCGTCAGGCCGAACTGGGCGGCCAGGTTCTGGACCGTATCCCCCGGCTTCATGGTGTAGCGGAGGATGTCCCGCCGCGGCGCCACGTCGGCCGTGGAGGCATCCATCTTGACGATGTACCCGGCCTGGTTCATGACCACGTCGCTCACCGCGCTGGAGGGGTGAACGACTGCTACAGAGGGCCCGGGATCGCCGGCACCGTACGCGGTGTCGGTATGGATCCGATTGAATGCGGTGAAGAGCGGGACGCTTGCAGCGACGATGAGCACGATCGCATGCGTCAAAAACCGGCTCTTAGCCAGAAGCTTTCCCCCTTGGTGGCCGAGGTGGTTTTGACGCATGGTAGCACAGCCGGTCCACGAGCAGCTATCGGGACGGGCTCTTCATTCTGCACATCTGGTGCGGAAACCGTGCAGCGGGCCGGTAGTGACAAAAATGTAAAAATGCGAGACACTGCTGGAAATCCGCCGCCTGGGGAGGAGGCGGGGCCAGGCGTGAGTTCGTAAGCGGCTGAGCGCGCGACCTGGTAGGCGAGACGGCCGGCGCGGCCGGCAGGGTAACCTGGAAAAGGTTGTAAAGACTTGGGAAGGGGTGTAAAGATCGCGCTCGCGGATGCGTGTCGTATTCAGCCGCGCCACCGGCTGCTGGCCGGCGCCGTCGCCGCCCTCGCCCTGGGCGGCCTCCTCCTGCAGCCGATGGCTGCCCTTGCCGACACAGCCCCCACGATGGCGCCGCCGGACAACGCCAGCCCGCTGGCGGCTGCCAGTCCCCAGGCTTCGGCCAGCCCGTCCGCGTCGCCCGCGACAGCAGCCTCTGCCGCGCCCAGCCCTTCCGCTTCGCCCAGCGCCCCGGCCCTGCGGAATACCCAGGCCCAGGGCGAGCTGATCGCGGCGCTCACGGCCTCCGAGGCCCACGCCCTGATGCTCCAGCGGTCGATCAACCAGGCGCAGCTGAATCTGGTCACCCTCGGCCAGCAGCTGCTCGACGGCCGCCGCCAGCTCCTGGGGCTGGACCAGCGGTTGAGCGACGTCCAGACCCAGCGCAAGGATGCCGTCTTCCGTCTCCAGGCGGACGAGGTGGCGCTGAACGGCGTCGTCCGCCGGATCTACAAGCGCCAGCAGAACTTCCTGGTCGCCCTGCTCGAATCCGGCGGCTTCGGAGGACTCCTGCGTGTGATGGGCTACAGCAGCGTGGTGGTGGACGGCGAGCAGACCGCGATCCGGCGGGTACAGGCCGACGCGACCGCCCTGCAGCACGCCCAGACTCTGCTCGAGCGGGGACGCCGCCAGCAGGCCGGCACCGTAGATCGCCTGAGCCGAACCAATCTCGCCCTGAGCCAGCAGCTCAAGGTCGAACAGGACCTGCAGGGTCAGCTCCAGGAGACCATCGACGGGGCGCTCGGCGCGCTCGACGCCGCGCAGTCGGATTCCCCGGCGGTGGCGGCCGAGCGGGCGCGCCTGGTCCAGCTCAAGGCTGACGCGGTGCTGGCGCAGATCGAGCAGGCAGTCGGGGCCCAGGCGACCTTCCTTGCGGTCGCCAACCTGGCGCCGGAGGATCCGGCGCTGATGCAATCCGGACTGCTGTGGCCGATTCCGAACGCCAGCATCTCCCAGGGATTCGGTCCGACCGCGTTCGTCTTCGAGGCCGCCTACGCCGGCTACGCCCATTTCCACACCGGCGTCGACCTGGCGGTTCCATTGGGGACGCCGGTCTTCGCCGCCGCCGACGGAGTCGTGCTCCAGGCCCAGGCCATGACCGACGCCAGGGGCAACCTGGTCGGCTACGGCAACTACGTGCTGATCCAGCATGCGGACGGACTGCAAACGCTCTACGGTCATCTCCTCTCCTCCGTGGTCAAACCCGGCGACGCCGTCAGCCGCGGCCAGCTGATAGGCCTGGTCGGGTCGACCGGGAACTCGACCGGTCCGCACACCCATTTCGAGGTCCGCATCGACAGCGCGCCGGTCGATCCCCTGCAGCTGCTCCCTGCCCGAAGCCAGGGCCAGCCGGTGTCGGACGCCGCCAGCGCCGCGCACTGAGCGCCGCCCCGCCGCGACCTGATCCCCAGGACAGGGGCATGGCTCCATGGGTGCCCATCAGGGAGATCGAGCTCGCTGGCCCGGCCGGCGAGCCGGTGGACCTGCGCCGGCTCCTGACCTGCCACGGCGTGGCCTCCCTGCCGCCGATGCGCATCGACACCCAGGCCTGGACCCTGGAGGTGACGCTGCCGCTGGACAAGGGCGCCCGGACAGTCCGCGTGCAGGCAGGGCGTCGCGGCTTCAGCACAGTTCAGGTGGCGGGCTCGCGGCTGCGGGCCTCAGACGGCCGGGATCTGCTGCAAAGGCTCCGCCGGATGCTCAGCCTCGAGGTCGACCTGTCGCCCTTCTACCGGCTGGCGCGCAAGGACCCGGAGCTGTCCTGGGTCTGTGCCGGCGCCGGCCGCATGATTCGGGGCGCGAGTGTCTTCGAGGACGTGATCAAGACCGTGTGTACGACCAACTGCTCCTGGTCGGGCACCGTCCGGATGGTGAGCGCCCTGGTGGAGCACCTGGGCGCTCGCGCTGAAGGCGCGCCGCCACGTGGCCCTCACGGCCGGGCCTTCCCCACACCGCAGGCCATGGCCGCCGCACCCGAGGGTTTCTACCGGAGCGTGGCCAGAGCGGGCTACCGGACGGCGTCCCTGAAGCGGATCGCCGCGGCGGTGGCGGAGGGAAGCCTGGACCTGGAGTCCCTCGGAGACGCCCGCTCCGCCGCCTTCTCCGACGACGAAGTCGCCCTACGCCTGCGCTCCCTCCCGGGCATCGGTCCCTATGCGGCTGCGCATATCGGGCTGCTGTTGGGTAGAACCTCGACGTTGATCCTGGACTCCTGGACCCGTCCGACCTACGCTCGGCTCCGCGGCAGGGGCGCGGTCAGCGACCGTGCCATACAGCGCCGCTTCGCGCGCTACGGTCCCTACGCCGGGCTCGCCTTCTGGATGGTCCTGACCCGCGACTGGGTGGGCGAGATGCCCGCGCCTGTGGACCATGCCTGACGTCCGCGTCCTGGTCGTCTCCTCCAGCCCCCTCGCGCGTGCGGGGATGGAGGCGCTCCTTGGGGGGGTGTCTGGGGTCGCCCCGGTCGCAAGCTGCGGGATCGGCGAGGCGGGCGAGCTGGCCTCCCAGCTGCTGGCCGACGTCGTCCTCCTCGACCTGGGGGCCGGCGAGGGCGAAGACCTGGAGGCGATCGCGCAGCTCGCCGAGGGGGAGGCCGGGCTCCCGATAGTAGCCCTGGGCGGAGGTCCGGGGTCGACCGTGCAGGCGCTCGCCCTGGGGGCCGCTGCGCTCCTTCCCGCGGAGGTCGACCGCCGGACGCTGGCCGCCGCCCTTGCTGCCTGCGCCCAGCGGCTGGTGGTCGTGCCGAGAGGCGAGATCGCATCCCTTCTGCCCGCCGAGGAGCCGGTGCCGGCGCGCGCGGCCGGCCTGGCTCAGACGCTCACCCCGCGGGAGCTGGAGGTGCTCCAGGCGATGGCCCGCGGCCTGACCAACCGGCAGATCGCGCTCCGGCTCGCGATCTCGGAGCACACCGTCAAGTTCCACGCCGGCGCCGTGCTCGGCAAGCTCGACGCCAGGTCCCGGGCAGAGGCCGTGGCGCGCGCCATCCGCCGCGGCTGGATCCTGGTCTAGCGGCGCAGGTAGGATGTTCGAGTGGATCGCGACGGCTACGGCTACCCGGCGACCGAACGGGGGATCGACCGCCTGCTCGGCGACGCCCGGACTCTCTCGCCGGTGGGCATCGAGCGAGTTGCCTGGGGCTGGGACCGGCATGAGGACCCGGCCACCCTGGAGCGCTTTCGAGAAGCGGAGAAGCTGGCCCTGAAGTCGATCGAATCCCAGTCCCGTGGGCCGGACTGGGAGCGGGTCCGGCGGACGGTCCTCGACCTGACCGAGGGCCGGTCCTCGCTAGAAGCCTGGAAGGTAGAGCACGGCGAGACCGGCCACAAGGCCGAGCGGGCCATGCTCGGGGCAGCGCTCGGGATCGTCGCCCGCGACCGGATCGACCACGCGCACTACGCGGCGCTCGTCCGCCCCATGGCCGAAGCCCTGCCCTGGCTCCTGCCCGAGGAACCGCCCGCCCCCAGCCGCCGCTGAGGCCTATAGGTTTGCTGCGGCGGCTATGCCGCCAGGGTGCCCTCACTCTCGGGGGTCTTGATCTCCACCACCTCGCCGAAGCGATGGACCAGCTCGATCGCGTCGTAGAGGGGAATCGCGCGCTCGGAGGGGATCAGGTCGTTGATCTTCAGGTAGTAGCTGCGGCCCTCGGGCCAGACCAGCGTGGGCACGCCGAAGATGCCTGCGGCCACGGCCTGCGCATGATCGGCCGCCAGCAACGAGAAGCCGGCTGATAGCCTGTCGCGCTCAAAGCGCGCCAGGTCGAGCCCGGCCCTTTGCGCGGCCAGCTCGTGTGTGGCCGCATCGTCCGCCTTGAGCGCGTCGCGGTGACGGGCCAGCTGCAGCTCGCGCCGGAAGCGGTCGCCAGCCTCCGGCCCCTGGCTGCGCGCCGCGATCGCCGCGCGGAACGCCTGAAGCCCTGGGACCGGCGACTCCTGTTCCCAGACCGGGATTGCCGGCCCGCCCTCCCGCGTTCGATGGTTCTCCATCAGCGAGAAGAAGCGGTAGGCGGGCTGGATCCGGCCTCCGCGCGCCACCTCGTCGAGCCACATGGCGCCGCGATAGGCCCAGGGGCAGAGGAAATCGATGTAGACGGTCAGCTCACCGCCGGTCACGCTTCGAGTGTACCGGGCCTGCCCTACGGGTCCGTCCGCCGGAACTCGAATTCAGGGCCAGCAGCAGGCGACGGGAGCTGGCCTTGATCTCGCCGACCGCGGCCTCGAAGGGGACCGCGTTGGCCTGGGAAGGCGCCCTGTAGCCGCTGATCTTGCGCACGAACTGCAGGGCGGCGTCATGGACCTCCTGCTCGGTCGCCGGGGAGTCGCTGCGGCGCAGGGTCTTGATGCTTCGGCACATGCGCCGAGTCTACAGACGGCGATCGGCTCGCGGTCTAAGGGAAGATGCCGGCCTTGTAATCGTCCAGGATCTCGTTGGCCGCCCGGGCGCCCTCCTGCGCGCCGCCCTCCATGTAGCCCTGGAAGTTGATCGAACAGTGCTCCCCGGCGAAGTGACACCTGCCGTTGGGGTAAGGCTGGCGCGCCCTCTCGAAGCCGCTGAACTGCGTGTACTGTCCGACCTTCCAGTAGGAATAGGAGCCGAGCAGGTAGGGGTTGCCGAGCGGGTAGTCGAGGGTCGAGATCCCGTTGAAGGTCGCCGAGATGCCGGGAAAGACCTTCTCCAGGTCCTGGAGCGCGTTCTGGGTGTAGGTCGCCAGCATCGAGGGGTTGCTGAGCGAGGCCCCCTGGTTGCCGCCCGTGTAGTTGACCAGGATCCCGGTCGAGCCGCCCTGCCCCCGGCTGACGTCCCAGCTGTTCTGGTAGGCGAGGTCGGAGAACGAGTAACCGGTCGAGATGCCCCAGGGACCGGTCTGGTTCCACAGCCGCCCGCTGAACTGCATGTGCAGCTTGCTGTTGGTCCCGTAGCCGAGCTGCTGGATGGCGGTCTGCTTCAGGCCGTCGAAGCCGGCCCTGGTGTAGCTCGACCCGCTGGAGAGGATGGTGCGCAGCACCGAGAAGGGGAGGGCCAGGACCACACGGTCCGCCACCGCGGACGATTTCTGGTTCCCGCTCGAGAAGCTCAGCGTGTAGCTGCCGTCCCGGTTGAGGACGATCCCGGTGAGGCTGGTATCGAGGTTGACGCTGCTGCCGTTGGCCTGGAGATAGGCGGCCATCGCCCGGGGCACCTGCTCGTTGCCGCCCGTGACGTGATAGCGCTCGTCGGACGCCCCGAATATCCGGAACTGGCCCGGCTGGGGCTGGTATGCGAGCAGGTAGATCAGGTTGAGAGAGCTCTGCACCGTCGTCTCGTTCCCGTACTCGGTGTTGTAGGCGACGTCGAGCAGCCGTCCCATGGGGGAGGCGTGGCCGCCGGCCACGTAGGTCTCGATGTAGTCGTAGAGGCTCATCTGGTCGAGCTGGCGGCCGCGCGCGGTGGAGCTGTTGTAGAGGGTCGGGTATCCGGCCGCGCTGGCGTCGGAGTGGACCTGGTTGTAGACCGGCTTGAAGTCGGAGTTGGCCTGGGCGTTGGGGTAATAGCCGCCCAGGAAGTAGAAGGTGTCGGTGGACTGGTTGGGCTGGGCGGAGAGCAGGTCGGTCAAGCCGAAGCCGAACCTCTTGGCCAGCTGCTGGATCACCTTGTGGCCGCTGTCGATCAGCTCGCCGCAGTGCTCCGAGACCTGGCCGTTGGCCCAGGAGGTGGTGTCCGAGTGCATCCGGCCGCCCACCCGGCTGGAGGCCTCGTAGACGGTCGAGGTGTAGCCGGCGTCGGACAGGGTCAGCGCCGCGTTCAGGCCCGCGATCCCGCCGCCGACGATGGCGATCCGGGGCTGGCCGGCGAAGGCCTTGCCGGCCAGGGCCGGGACGGTGCCGCCCAACGCCACGGCTCCCAGGGCCGCGCCGCCAGCCTTGACGAAGTCACGCCGGGTCCATCGAGCCCGCCGCTCCTCCTGCACCTCCTCGATCGGCCGCTCCGAGCGCTCCGCCTCGGTGAAGTCCTGGTAAAGACGCTGGACCGCTCGCAGCAACGGGGTGCGTGCCATCAGGGTTCCCCCTCCTCTGGTTGGGAATCGGCGGATCGAGGACCGCGATCGGTAACGTACACGACCGGCAGGCCGGGCGCAAGCCACGCGCGAATTGACAAAGTGGAGGGAGTTGGTTAGTTTGCTCGGAGTCGCCGGGGATTTCGAGCCCGGAGGGGAGGACAACACAAGCCGTCGTGTCGCAACCAGCCCTCGACCGTCCGGTGAATACGCTCCCGCCCCGGCGGCAGCCGGCCCCAGCGGTGCCGGCGGTTCACCTACGCGGTGTGCGTAAGGTGTTCGGCGAGGTGGTCGCCGTGGCCGGGGTGGACCTGGAGATCCTCCAGGGCGAGTTCTTCTCTCTCCTCGGGCCCTCCGGTTGCGGTAAGACCACCTGCCTGCGCATGATCGCCGGCTTCGAGGAGCCGACCGCCGGCAGGATACTTCTCCTCGGCCAGGACGTTTCCCGCCTGCCCGCTTACGAGCGCGACGTGAACACCGTATTCCAGGACTACGCGCTCTTCCCCCACATGACCGTGGCCGCCAACGTGGAGTACGGGCTCAAGGTCAAGCGGATTCGGGTGCAGGAGCGGCGGCGTAGGGTGCGGGAGGCGCTCCGGATGATGCGCCTGGAGCGCCTGGAGCGGCGCAAGCCGGGCGAGCTGTCGGGTGGCCAGCGGCAGCGGGTTGCCCTGGCCCGGGCGCTGGTCAACCAGCCTCGAGTCTTGCTCCTGGACGAGCCGCTCGGAGCCCTCGACCTCAAGCTGCGGCAGCAGATGCAGATCGAGCTCAAGAGCATCCAGGAGCGGATGGGGATGACGTTCATCTACGTGACCCACGACCAGGAGGAGGCGCTCACCATGAGCGACCGTCTGGCTGTCCTCAATCAGGGCCGGGTGGAGCAGGTGGGCTCACCCGCCGAGGTCTACGAGCGGCCGGCGACCTCCTTCGTGGCCGGCTTCGTGGGCGCCTCCAACGTGCTCGCCGGCGACGCCGCCCGGGCGGTGACCGGGCAGGCCGCGGCCTTCACGGTCCGTCCGGAGAAGATCCGGCTGGCTCGCCTGGAGGAGATCACCGGGGCCGACGAGTGGACCGCCACCGGCACGGTGCGTGAGGTCGTCTACGTCGGAGCCTTCACCCGCTACATCGTGGACCTGGACGGCGGCGGCGAGCTCGTGGTCCTGCAGCAGAATCTCGCCATGTCGTCGATGCAGGTGCTCAAGACCCGTGGCACGGCCATCCGCCTGATCTGGAACAAAGAGCACAACCGGCTGCTGGCCGAACCGGCGGAGCCCAAAGGAACCGAAGAGGAGGTCGATCGATGAAACTCGCCTATCGCACGGTGCCCATGATCAGCATCGTCTTCTTGATTGCGGCCTGCGGTGGGACGCAATCAGGAGCGCCGCCGCCGTCCAACGTGCTCCAGTCGGTCGGCGCCGGCGAAGGCGCCCTCAACCTGATCGCCTGGACCGGCTACGTCGAGAGCGGCAAGACGGACCCCAAGGTGGACTGGGTCACGCCCTTCCAGAAGCAGACGGGATGCAACATCAACGTCAAGTTCGCCGACACCTCCGACGAGATGGTGACGTTGATGCGCCAGGGTGGGGGCACGGTCTGGGACGGCGTATCCGCCTCCGGCGACGCCACCAACAGGCTGATCGCCCACGGCGATGTCGCCGAGGTCAAGGTCAGCCTGATCTCCGACTTCAAGAACGTGATCCCGACCCTCCAGTCGCCCAAGCACAACACCATCAACGGACATCACTACGGCGTCCCTTACATGTACGGCCCCAACGTACTCATGTACAACACGCAGGTCGTCAAGCCGGCGCCCACGAGCTGGGCCCCGACCTGGGATCCCAACTCGCCTTACAAAGGCAAGGTGGCCGCCTACGACAGTCCGATCTTCATCGCCGACGCCGCCCTCTATCTCAAGACCCATCAGCCCAGTCTGCACATAACCGACGTCTACGAGCTGACCGAGACTCAGCTGATGGCGTCCATCAGCCTGCTCAAGCAGCAGGCGCCGCTGATCAAGAAGTACTGGTCGGCGACGACTGACGAGACCGATCCGTTCAGCAGTGGTGACATGGTGATCGGGACTGCCTGGCCCTACCAGGTATCGTTTCTCAAGAGCGAGAACAAGCCGATCGCCGCGCTCGTCCCCTCGGAAGGCGCCACCGGCTGGGCTGACACCTGGATGATGTCGTCTCACTCCCAGCATCCGAACTGCATGTACAGGTGGATGCAGTGGACGGAGCGCCCCGACGTCCAGGACCAGGTCGCGGAGTTCTACGGCGCGACGCCGAGCAACGGCAAGGCCTGTGACCTGTTGCGCCAGCACCTGGGCGCGACCGCCGATTCCGACTATCACTGCGGGGACGACGCCTTCCTCAAGAAGATCGCGCTCTGGAAGACGCCGCTGGCCGCCTGCGGCGACAGCCGGGGCACGACCTGCACCGACTACTCGGAGTGGTCGCAGAAGTGGCAGGAGGTCCGCGGCACCAAATAGAGACAGCCGCGTCCGCTCCCGGCCGATCGCTGAGCCGCCGTGCCGGCGTGCTTCTGTATCGCCTGCCTGGCCTGAGGTTGCTTCTGATCCTCTCGCCGCCGCTGCTCTGGATGCTCGTCATCTACCTGGGCGCGCTCGCCTTTCTCTTCCTCACCGCCTTCTGGCGCCAGGACCCGCTGACCGCGGCCATCGTGCAGGACTGGGGACTGCAGAACTTCCGGGCCCTGCTGGCCGAGGGCGTCTACCGCCAGATCGCGATTCGCACCGTGGGCATAGCGCTGGCCGTGACCCTGACCGACGTCGTGCTCGCCTTCCCGATCGCCTACTACGCTGCCCGGATCGCCAGCCCCCGGGTGCGCACCTTCCTCCTGCTCTCGATGGTGCTGCCCCTGTGGTCCAGCTACCTGGTCCGTGTCTACGCCTGGCGGACGATCCTTTCGGGCGACGGCCTCCTCAACTGGAGCTTGCACCAGCTCCACCTCGGGACGACCAACCTGGGCTTCTCCAAGTGGAGCCTCTGGATCGTGTTCTGCTACCTCTGGCTGCCCTACGTGCTGCTTCCCATGTACGCAGCGGTGGAGCGAATTCCCGACTCGCTGATCGAGGCCTCGACCGACCTGGGGGCGCGCTGGGGCACGACTTTGAGCCGAGTCATCCTGCCCATCGTCTGGCCCGGCATCGTGGCCGGCTCTATCTTCGCGTTCTCCCTGACCCTGGGCGACTACATCGCGCCTGACCTGGTCGGCGACACCGAGTTCATCGGAAACGTCATCTACCAGAGCGTGGGTGTGGCCAACAACGTCCCCTTCGCCGCCGCCTATGCCATCGTCCCCGCCTTGATCATGGCTGCCTACCTGCTGATCGCCCGGCAGATGAAGGCCTTCGAGGCGCTGTGAGCCGGACCTCGCGAACCATCGAGCCGCGCTCCGTCCGGGTCGCCATGCGGATCGTCAGTGGGCTGGTGCTCCTCTTCCTCTACGTTCCCCTCTTCGTCATCTTCATCTACGTCTTCAATCCCCTGCGCTCGCAGTCCTGGCCGCTGACCGGCCTCTCGACTCGCTGGTTTTACGCGACCTGGAACAACAGCGAGGTGCGGACC
>Ga0209577_10001102_pt1 | contig 26887 bp, 24 predicted proteins | sample GraSoiAngelo_109_FD_185874 | JGI IMG/M metagenome (GOLD analysis project Ga0209577, IMG submission 185874) | Grasslands soil microbial communities from the Angelo Coastal Reserve, California, USA - 14_0903_12_20cm (SPAdes) (version 2) | ecosystem: Environmental > Terrestrial > Soil > Grasslands...
GCCGTGCGCGACGGACGGCTGTACGGCCGCGGGACCGGTGACAACAAGGGACAGCTCATCGCCCACGTGCTGGCCGCCCACGCCTGGTTGGAGGCGGCCGGCGGCCCGCCGATCAACCTCAAGTTCGTGTTCGAGGGAGAGGAGGAGTCCGGCTCGCCGAGCCTGGCGGGCTTCATCCGGGGGCAGAAGAGCAGGCTGGCGGCCGATCTCGTCTACATCTCCGACGGCGGCCTGCACCCGTCGGGGGCGCCCACCATCTCCCTCGGCAACCGCGGGATCCTGGGCCTGACGCTCGTCGCGAGAGGCGCGGACCGGGATAACCACTCGGGCAACAAAGGGGGCGTCGCCCCGAATCCGGTGTGGATGCTCGTGCATCTGCTGTCTTCCATGGTCGATCCCACCGGCCGGGTCCTGATCGAGGGATTCTACGACCACGTCCGGCCGATCGGCCCGACGGAGCAGCGGCTGCTTGCGACGATGGACTACGACCCCAAGGCGTTCGCCGCGACGATGGGCCTCGAGACGCTTCCGATGGACGGCCCGACCTACTGGACGCGCATCATGCTGGAGCCGTACTGCAACATCAACGGCTTCCTGAGCGGCTATGTCGGGCCGGGCTCCAAGACGATCATCCCGTCCACCGCCGAATGCCGGCTCGACATCCGCCTCGTGGTCGACCAGACGACGGCGGACATTCTGACGAAGGTGCGGCGGCACGTGGCGAAGGTGGACCCGCGGGTCCAGGTGCTCGCGCGGGGCTTCGGCACGATGGAGGCGAGCCGGACCGCGCCCGAGCATCCGGCGGTCGGCGTCATCGCGGACGCGATCCGGCGCTGCCGCGGCGTCGCCCCCGCCATCGATCTCGCCAGCGGCGGCAGCCTGCCGAACGCGGTCTGGCCGAGCGTCCTCGGCGTGGACCACATCGGCGTGCCCTACGCCAACGCCGACGAGAACAACCACAGCCCCAACGAGAACCTCAGCCTGGACAGATTCTACGACGGGATCCACGTGAGCGCCGAGGTGTTCCGGGCGCTGGGTGACGCGGCGGCCCGGGGAGCGCTTCCGCGGCGCGCGGCGCGTTGATGGCGCGCCGCCCCGGCCCGGCCGTCGTGGGGGCCGGGTGGGCGGTGTTCGTCATCGCCAACACCCAGCGCATCGACGTCGTTCCGTTCTTCAACGATCTGCGGTCCTATTACCACAGGGACTACACCGGCGTCGGGGCGCTGCTCTCCGCGTACCTGCTCGGGTACCTCCTGGCCCAGGTGCCGATGGGCCTGGCGGCGGACAACCTCCCCACCCGCCGCGTGACGCTCGCGGGCCTCGCGCTGATCGCGGCGACCTCCGGCGTGTTCGCGCTGGTCCGGCAGTACTGGCCGGCGATGCTGCTGCGGTTCCTGATGGGCGTGAGCGGGGCGGCGCTGTACTCCTCCACGGTGAAGCTCCTCCTCGGGATCGCGCCGAGCCGCGGGGCGGCGATGGGGGTGCTGCAGTCGGGCGCGGGGACGGGCATGATCGCGGGCCTCTTCGGACTTCCGTTGCTCGCCCAGGTGGTGGGAATCCGGCCGGCATTCCTGGCGGTCGCGGTGGCGTCCGCGGCGACCTTCGGGTACGGCGCCGCGTGCCTGCCCGGCGGACCGCCGCCCCGCGCCGCCGGAGGCACCATCGGGCACCAGGTCGGGACCATCGTCCGCGATCGGTCCTTTGTCTACCTCGCCTCGTGCACGTTCCTCGGCCTGTTCAGCGCGTACGGCATCACGGCCTGGCTGCCGACGTACCTGCGCAACGAGTTCCGCTTCACCAGCGCCGCCGCCGGGGCGATCGCGTCGCTGATCAACGTCGGGCTGGCCGCGGCATCACCCGTGACCGGCGCGCTCTCCGACCGGCTCGGTGTCCGCGGCCCGGTGATCGTCGGCGGCTTCGTCGCGCTGGCGCTCGCGTTCGCGGTGCTCCTGGGGGTCCACAGCGTGGCGGCCGTCGGGGGCGCCGCCGCGATCGCCGGCGTGGGCCTGGCGCTGACGCTGCCGATCCTGACGACGATGACGACGGAGATCTTCAGCGTCGAGCGCGCGGGCGTCGCCGTGTCCTTGAACCTGGCCGTGGGCCAGGTGGCGTCCACGATCTCAGGCGTGCTGTTCGGGATCGTGCTCGACGCGACGGGGAGTTTTCGCCTGGTCTGGAGTATCGGGACCGCGGTCGCCGCCGCCGGCATCGTCCCGGCGGCTCTGCTGCGCGTCAGGGAGCGTACCGCCCCGGCCGCGCGATCCGCCGGCGACCGCCGCGGGTCGTAGACGCGCGGCAGCATTCGGGCGGAGATCGCTTTGGCGATCTCCGCCCGGTAATAATGCGCCTCGGACGCCTTGAGACTTATTGCGCGAAGACGGCGATCCCTTCCGGAGTCGGCACGTACACGCGATTGTTCCCCGGGTCCACGGCGACGGAGTGCGCGCCGGTGCCCGTGGGGAGGTTCGCGATCCACTTGTTGGAGCCGGCGTCGATAACCCCCAGGACCGGGGTCTTCTTGCCGTCCTTCATGCCGTTGGAGGTCATGCTTCTCGCGGCGAGGTAGTACCGGTTATCCCCGGGATTGTACCAGACCTCGTCCGAGCCGCCGACCTCGGTGATCGTCGCGACGGTGTTCCCATCCGCATCCAGGATCAGCGTCTTCGCGTGGGCGCCCTCGTTGATCGCATCACCGCTGCAGCCCACCACGAAGTGCTGCTGCGGGCCGAGCGCCAGCCCGGCCGGGTTGCACTCGGTGACCGGGTAGGTCGCGGCGACCTTCATGGTCTTGGGGTCGATCTTGTCGACCTGGCCGCCGGGGTTCTCCTTCGTCGCCGGGACGTTCTGATAGAACATGCCGTTCTCCGGATCCCACACCGGCTGCTCCAGGCCGGCCGTGGCGGTCGGGTACGGAATCTTCCCGACGACCTTGCGGCCCGTCGTGGAGATGAACGAGAGGAACGGCGGGTCGTCCGCGTCGTTCGCGACCAGGATGAGATGGTCCCGCGGATCGTACGCCAGCTCGTCGGCGCGGTTCTTGCCGCCCGTGGAGATGCTGGCGACGATCGCGCCTGATCTCATGTCCACGGCCTTCACCAGGCTGGGAGCATCGCCGACCCAGAGCTGATGGTCGGCGGGCACCGCCAGAATCCCGTCGGGACCGGAGGTATCCGACTTGCCTGTATACCCCTTGAACTTGCCCTTGGCAAGCATTCCAACGAGGGTATTGCTCGTGGTGTCGACGACATCGATCGCGTTGTTGGTGCGGTCGGCCAGATAGTACCGGTGGCTTCCCGGATCAACCCAGCCGATGTCGTAGCTGAAACTGCCCTTCTGCGGAGGCACATTGGGCACGGTGATCAGCCTCACTTGATGGTAGGACTGGGCGAGCGCTCCCGTGAAGGGCAACACGGACAGGGACAGAACAAGCGTCCCGATCAGGGCGAACAGCACTTTCGGTCTCACATCACCACCCCCCTGTAGAATCTTCACCCGCCTTACGCAGACGGTTTCAGATGTGTTCTCCATCCCCTTCGTCTGGCGGCCAACGCGTCCCTGCCGTCTGCCGGGCCGGCGCCTTGTCCTCTCGGGTCCGCAAGGCCCGACGGCTCAGGCGGCTCCGGCCGCCTCAACGCTCCACGACCGGGTCCAGGGCATCCCGCAGGCCGTCTCCGACGAAGTTGAGGCTGAGCAGGGTCGCCGCCAGCGCCAGGCCGGGCGCGATCACCAGCCGCGGATACGACTCGATGGAATCGATGCCTTCGGCGATCATCGTCCCCCAGCTCGGGACGGGGGGCTGCACCCCCAGGCCGAGGAAGCTGAGCCCCGCCTCCGCGATGATGAACGTCGGAATCAGCACGGTCGCCATCACGATGATCGGCGCGGCGATGTTGGGCAGCAGGTGGGCCCCCATGACGTGGCCGTCGGCGGCCCCCAGGCTCTGCGCGGCGACCACGAACTCGCGGTGCCGCAGCGTCAGTACCTGCCCGCGGACGACGCGGGCGACGTCCAGCCAGCCCACCAGGGCGAGCGCCATGACGATCGCCGCGACGCCCGCCGTGTCGTGATTGAGCGCGTGCAGCCAGACCAGCGGGCCGTGGCGGATGGTCGGCAGGAACGCGGTGAAGAAGGTCTGGAGCAGGACGACGAGGAGCAGGTAGGGGATCGCGTACACGATGTCCACGAGGCGCATCAGCAGCAGGTCGAGCGTCCCCCCAAAATACGCCGCCGTCAGCCCGACCGGCACCCCGACGGCCAGGACGAGGGCGGCGGCCGCGAGCCCCACGCTGATCGACACCCGCGCGCCGTACATGAGCCGGCTGAACTCGTCGCGGCCGAGCGCGTCGGTGCCCGCCCAGTGCGCGCGGCCGGCGGCCTGGTAGGTGGCAAACAGGTCCTGCCGGTCGTACCGGTACGGGGCGGAGACGGGCGCGCTGATCGCCGCCAGCACGGCCACCGCGAGAAAGACCGCGCCGACCACGGCCATCCGGTGCTGCGCGAACCTCCGGCGGGCGCGGCTCCCCGCGCTGCGCGGCGCGCGGCGGCGCGGCGCCGCCGCGGCGGCCCGCGAGGCGCCCAGCGGGGAGGAGTCAACCGTAGCGCACCTGCGGGTCCAGGGCCGCGTAGGTGAGATCGACGAGGATGTTCATCGTAATGATCACCACGCCAAACAGGAGCGCCAGCGCCAGCAGCACCGGGTAATCGCGCCCGGTCGTGGCGGTCACGAAGTACCGGCCGATGCCGGGGACCCGGGTGATCGTTTCGACGAAGAACGATCCGGTGACGACGTCGGCCACGAGGATGCCGGAGACGGTGGCGATCGGCACCAGCGCGTTGCGGAGCGCGTGCCGGAGCACGACCCCGCGGCCCGAGAGCCCCTTCGCCCGAGCCGTCCGGATGTAGTCCTGGCCGAGCACCTCGAGCAGCGACGTCCGCAGGTAGCGGGCGAGCGTCGTGGCCGGGCGAAAGCCGATGGCGACCGCCGGGATGATCACGCGGGGATCCAGCACGCCCCCCCACCCCCCGGTGGGCAGCCAGTGCAGGAGGACGGCGACCACGGTGATGAGGATCGTCGCCATCACGTAATTCGGGATGGAGATGCCCAGGACCACAATCCCCATCGCCACGTAGTCCACCGGCGAGTTGCGGTAGACGGCGGCCAGCGTTCCCAGCGGGATCCCGACCACGATCGCGAACAGCATCGCCACGGCGCCCAATTGAATGGAGACCGGGAAGAAATCCGCGATGATCTCCGCGACGTCGCGTGAGGTATTCACGTAAGAGGGGCCGAGGGATCCGTGCGCGGCGTCCCGCAGGTAGAGGAGATACTGGTGCCAGAGCGGCTCGTTCAAATGGAACTTGAGCCTGATGTTTTCGATTACCTGCGGCGCCAGGGGCTTTTCCGCATTGTCCCAGGGCCCGCCCGGCGTCGCATGGACCAGGAAAAAGGCCACCGTATAGACGACGGCCATGGTGGGGAACGCGAGCAGCAGACGCCGGACGAGGTAGGATCCCACGCGCGCGCGCCGGGATCACGAGGGGCGCTGCGCGAGCAATCGCGCAGCGCCCCGAGAGCCCTCAGTGATCGAGGATCTTCACCCGGCCGAAGGTCCCGGACCAGGCGGCGGCAGCCGGCGGCAGGCGGAACCCCTGCACCCACGGCTTCACCGCGATGATCACCCCCAGGTGGTAAAGGGGAACGGCGGGCAGGTCCGTGTTCAGGATCTTCTCCGCCGACTCGTACAACTGCCTGCGCTTGGCCGGATCCGCCTCCCCCGCCCCCTTGCGGATCAGCGAGTCGAACTCCGCGTTGTGCCACCGTGTATGGAAGAAATCCTGGTCGGAGTCGAAGAGGATGTTCGCCCAGTTGGCCGGGTCCTCGAAATCGGACCCCCATCGATCGATGTAGGCGTCGTACGGCTGCTTGGCCCAGGAGTTGAACGCGGCGTTGTACTCCTTGCGCTCCATGCGCTGCAGGGTGACGTTGATTTTCAGGGTGTCGCGCCAGATCTGCTGCAGGGCCTGGGCGACCAGATCGTACGTGACGAGCTTGGCCCATGCCACCTTGATCTCCGGGAACCCCTTGCCGTCCGGGTAGCCGGCCTCGGCCAGCAGCTGCCGCGCCCGGTCCGGCCCGCCGGTGAGGGGCGGCGAGGCCAGGTAGCCGATCGTCCCAGGGGGCGTAATCGTCTGCGCAGGATCGTAGATGCCGCGCAGGACCTCGCTCGCCACCCGCTGGTGAGGGATCGCCAGATAGAGGGCCTGCCGCACCTTCGCCTTGCTGAGCGGCGAGTTGGTGTTGGTGGTGTCGCAGAACATCATCGCCGTCCCGGACCAGCGGTATTTCTGCAGCTGCTTGCTCAGCGCGGGATCCTTCCGCACCCGCTCGATGTCTCCCGGCTGGATCTGGTCCGTGGCGTCGAGCTCGTTGTTCTCGAACGCCGGCAGGCTGGTGCGGAACGGATCGTCGGTGAGCGTGAAGACGACCCGCTGCAGCGTCGGCTTGGCGCCCCAGTACCGGGGATTGGCCACGATCACCAGCTCCCGGTCGTGCTCCCACTTCTCGAGCCTGAACATCCCGTTGCCCACGTGGTTGCCGGCCTCGACCCACTTCTTGCCGTGCTTCTCGACCTGCCACCGCGGGACGGGCATATAATTCCAGGTCGACACGAGCCGGAGGAAGTACGCGGCCGGCTCGGTCAGGGTCGCCCGCAGCGTCAGCGTGTCCGTCGCTTTGACGGCGACCGTATTGGGATCCTTGGTCGTCCCCTTGTTGAAGTCGAGCGCTCCCCTGATCGGATAGAATGCGGAGGCGTAGTCGCTCGCGGTGTCCGGATCCACGACCCGCTTCCACGCATATTCGTAGTCCGCCGCGGTCACGGGGTGCCCATCGGACCACTGCATCCCCGACCTGAGATGAAAGGTATAAGTCAGCCCATCCCCGGAGACCTCCCATGCCCGGGCGGCCAGTGGGACCGGGCCCCCGGCGTCGTCGAAGGTGATCAAGGGATCAAACAGCGCCATCCCTACCAGGATCTCCGGGCGCGACTCAATGGTCGCGGGATCGAAGTGGAGCGGCTCGAAGTCGGGATAGCGGAGCACCTGCTTCGCGGCGGGCGCCAGCGCCCCGGCGGCGGTCTGGGGCTCGGAAAGGATCGACCCTGCCGCCACCGCGCCGCCGAAGAGCGCCGTCAGCCTGACGAACTGCCGCCGTGTCACCAGGCCGCGCTCATAGTACGCGCGCCAGGGAAACGCAATCTCATCCGCCATACGTCCCCCCTCCAATCTCCCTCGAGATCGATCTCCTCGGTCCCGTACTGTGCCGCCGCTGCTTCGGCGGGTGGCGAGGAAACTCCTGTCCCCGGCCGATCTCCGGGTGACGCGCCGGCGCGTCACCGCTTCACCGCCCCGAACGTCAGACCGGTCACGATGTGCCGCTGCACGAGCAGCGTGAGCACGATCACCGGCAGCGTGATCATCGTCGCCGCGGCGGCCAGCGGCCCCCAGTTGATCTCCTCGAAGCCGATCATGTTGAAGACCGCGATCGGCAGGGTCCGGGTGTTCCTGCCGGCCAGGATCACCGAGAACAGGAAGTTGTTCCAGGAGAAGATGAAGCTGAGGATGGCGGCGGCCACGATCCCCGGCCGGACCAGGGGGAGCGCCACCCGCAGGAAGGCGCCGTAGTGGGAGCAGCCGTCGATGCGGGCCGCGTCCTCGAGTTCCACCGGGATGTCCTCGAAGAACCCGATCATCACCCAGATGATCAGCGGCAGGCCGACCACCAGGTGGGCGAGGATGAGCGCCTGGTACGTGTCGACCATGTGCAGGCGCCGGAAGAGGATGTACCAGGGAATCAGGTAACTGATTCCGGGGACGATGCGGGCCACGAGGACGGTGAGGGCCAGAGCGCTCTGGCGCCAGCGCGCGATGCTGAACGCCGCCGGCAGCCCCACCGCCAGGCCGAGGAGGGTGCTGCCCGCCGCGACCACCAGGCTGTTCCCGATGTACAACAGAAACGGGTTCCGGGCGAAAACCTCCGGATAGTTCCTGAAGGTCAGGGCGAACCGGAAAAAGTGGGGCGGATACCCGGCCGCCTCCACCTGCGTCTTCAGGGAGAGCGTCACCATCCAGAAGAAGACGAAGACCGTCGGCAGCATCACCACGGCCACCAGCGCGTAGTACCCGGCCGTCCGGATCGTCCGAGCCGCGGCCCGCCGCCGCCTGGCGCCGGGGGCGGCGCGAAACCCCACGTGGCCGGCGCGCGCTACCATGCGGTCCTCCGGACCTTCATCAAGATCAGCGCGGCGCCCATGACGATGGCGAACAGCGCGACAGCAATCGCGGACGCGTAGCCCATGTTGAAATACGCGAACGCCTGATTGAACAGGTAGAGGTTGATGGTCTCGGTGGCGTTTGCGGGCCCCCCCTGGGTCATCACGAAGATGATGTCGAACGTCTTGATCGCATCGATGGCGCGGAAGAGGATGGCGACGACGATGATCGGGCGCAGGAGGGGCAGGGTGATGTGCCGGAGGGTCCCGAGCCCGGTGGCCCCGTCGATCACCGCCGATTCGTAGGGCTCTTTCGGCAGCGCCGCCAGTCCCGCGAGCGCGATCAGCATGATCAGCGGGGTCCACTCCCACACGTCCACGAGGGCCAGCGCGTAGAGCGCCGTCCGGCTGCTGTAGGTCCACGTGAACGGCCCCAACCCCACCCGGGTGACCAGGTAGTTCATCACCCCCAGCGTGGGGTGGTACATCATCACGAAGATCAGGGCGACGGCCGTCGGCGTCGCCACCATCGGCAGGATCGAGAGCGTCCGGATGAGGCCCCGTCCCCAGAACTCGCGGTTGAAGAGCAGGGCCATGGCCACGCCCAGGACCGTCTCCGCCGCCACGACCAGCGCCGCGAAGTACAGGGTCCGGAAGAACGCCTCCCGGAACCTCGCGTCGGCGGTGAGGATCTGCGCGTAGTTGGCGAGGCCGATGAAATGCGGCGGCGTCAGGCTCGACGCGAACCATTCCTGCAGGCTCATCCACCCGGTGTACAGCACCGGGTAGACGATGATCAGCGCCACCACGGCGACCGCGGGGGCGGGGAAGATCACGGGGGCGTGCCGCTGCGCCAGCCGCGAGAGACGGTCTCCGAGCCCGGCGGACGGCGGCATCGGCGGAGGGCCGGGCTTTCCGGAGGGGGCCGCTAGCGTTCGGTCTTGTCCAGGAGGTCCTGGAACTGCTTGTCGGCCTCGGCGATCACGGCGGCCGGCGGAGCGCCTTCGATGGCCTTCTGAATGGCCACGCCGATGATGTCCCGGTACTGGGTGACGTCGACGATCTCGGGGAGCCCCGGGCGGCCGATCTTGAGGCTGTCCTGATAGGCCTGGTACCAGGCGAGCGGCATCCTCGGCCGGGCCTTGATCTCGGGGAGCCCCCAGGTCGAGGCGCGGCCGACCCCGACGCCGCCGAGGAGTTCCCGGTTGCAGCTCTGCTTGCTGGTGGCCCACTCGGAGAACAGGTAGGCGGCTTCCTTGTGGCGGCTCTGCGCGCTCACCGCCATGGCGTTGGTGAAGGTCGGCGCGAAGTGCCCGACGGGGCCCGCCGGCAGCGCGGCGTAGCCCACCTTGCCGGCGATCTTCGACTTGGTGGGGTCCTCGAACTGGTTGGCAAAGTTCACCCCATCGATGTACATGGCCACCTGCCCCTGCATGAACGCGGCGCTGCACTCGTACCAGTTGAAGTTGACCACGCCGGGAGGGGCGAACCGCCGGAGCATGCCCGCGTACCACTCCATGCTCTTGACCCACCCGGGCGTGTTGATCGCGGATTTCCGGTCCGGGGTGAGGTACTCGCCGCCCATGGCATAGAGCACATAGGCCCAGGGGGTGGCGTTCGCGTTCTTGAGGCCGCGCATGACGAACCCGTACATCGCCGGCGGGTTGTGGAGCGCCTTGGCCCGATCCTCCAGTTCCTCCATGGTCCGGGGCGGCCCCCACCCTTTTTGATCGAAGAGATCCTTCCGGTAGAAGAACACGAAGGGGTCGACGAAGGTGGGGAGGGCGCTGATCGTCTGATCCGGCTGCGTCACCGCCTGCTTGGCCCCGGCCGTCACGTCGTTCCAGGCGTAATCCTCCGCGGTCAAGGTCTTGTCTTGCAGGTAGGCGTTCAGGGGCTGGAACCAGCCCGACTTCCAGAACCGCCGCTTCTCCACGTGCATGCTGGCGTGCCAGGCGTCGATCCCTCCCGAGCCGGACGTCATCTCCACGACGAGCTTCTCGCGGCCCTGGACCTCGGGGATCACCTCGAACTGCAGCTTCATCCCGGTGAGCGACTCGAACTCGGGGAAGTACTTCATGATCTGGTCGACCCAGGGGTGCTTGTAGAAAAGCAGGAACAGCGTCGTGCCTTTGTAGCGCTGCCAGTCGGCGGCCTCGGCTTGGCCCGGCGAAGCCCCAAACGGGCCGGCCACCGCTCCGGCGGCCGCGGCGGCGCCCAGCCGGAGCGCCTCTCTCCGGGTCATGGCGCGGGAACCGCTCCTCCCCTTCCGCTGCGCAACCATATACTCCCCCTCGGCGAAGCGTGGCGTGCGTCCGTCTTATCCGGCAAGACCTGGAACTCCTTGCGGCGAAGACCAGTATTGGATATAGCAAGAGAACGTCATCTCGGGGAGGACAGATATGAGGGGCATTCTGGCCACCGTTCTTGTCGTTGCGTGCGCGCTCGTGTATTCCGTGCCGTGGGCCGGCGCGGCGATGATGACCGGAGATATCAAGAAGGAGCTGCAGACGGCGATCTTCCATGCCAGCGAGCTGGCGCAGCGGGGCAACTCGGTCGCGGCTTCGAAGCTCCACCTGCAGCATACGATCAACTGCCTTGTGGGAGACACCGGCTCGAACTTCAAGATGGACGCCGGGTACCCGTGCCAGGGACAGGGCAACGGGATCATCCCCGATCTCAAGGCCGCGGCGGCCATGAACTGGCCCGGCGCCGCCAAGGCGCTCAAGGAGGCCTCGCTTGCCCTGGATCTCGCCGTGCAGGCGCAGGCGAAGACCGACGTCAACGAGGTGCAGCCGTGGGCGAAAGTGGTGGCGGACCACCTGAAGGCCGCGCTGGCAGCCCTGGGATCCTGACGGCCCGTATTTCCTGAGCGACGCCGGATCCTTGTCGGAGTCGCCCTATTTGCTCCTACGCGCCAGCGGAAGGAGTGACAGCGCGAGCCCAAGTCCCACGACGCCCGCGAGGGCGAAGACCCCGCCCCAGCCCACGCCGAGGTCGATGAGCCACCCGGCCGCCAGGGGCGCCGCGGCCGTGGCCCCAAACCCCAGAAACGCCTGAACGGCCTGGGCCGAGCCGATGCGGTCCCTGGGGGCCAACTCGGTGACCGCGGTCGAGTAGATGGCCGAGTCGGCGGAGACGAGCACGCCGTAGACGCACCCGGCGGCCACCAACAGCGCCCACGGGGCCGTGCCCAGCAGGCCGAACCAGAGCGAGCAGAAGCCGCTCGCGAGCGCGATCCCCAGCGCCGCGCGCGAGCGGCCGAGGGAGTCCGAGAGCCATCCCCCCAGCCACACCCCCGGCGTGCCGAGGCCGGCCATGAGCGCCGCCCATTGGCTCCCGGCGGATGCCGCGGCAGTGGGGGAGAGCCCCCGCGCCGCCAGCACGCTCGTGACGAAGGCGGCCAGCCACCCGCGGGAGACGTACAGTTCCCAGGAGTGCCCGGTGTAGGCCAGGATCGTCCTGAGCACCGGCCCGTCGCGGAGCACGGAGAGGTCGAGGTGGGCTCGAGTGCCGGAGACCGGCGCGGTGTTCCTGGTGGCGAGGATCGCCAGGGGTAAGGCGGCGGCCGAGACCACCCCGAGCGCCAGCGCGGCGCCCCGCCAGCCCAAACTCGGAAGGAGCGCCCCGCTCAGCCAGAACGATGCCGCCGTCCCGAGGTAGAACGCCGAGACGTAGGCGCCCACGGCGGATCCTCGCCGCGGCGGCGCGGTGGCCGCCGCCACCACGCGGACCCCGGGCAGATAGATGCCGGCGAGCCCCAACCCGGCCAGCAGCCTCAACCCCGCCGCGCTCCAGACACCGTGCGCCAGAAACGGAAAGAGCACGAACGCCGTCGAGGACGCCACCGCGCAACCGGCCATCACCCTGCCGGCCGGCACCCGGTCGGTGAGCGGGAGCAGGAACAGCACCGCGATCAGGTACCCGACCTGGTAGGCTGCGAAGACCCAGGCGATGGCGAAGGCGCTGGCATGCCACTCGGCGCGCAGGATCAGCAGGGTGGCCGCGACGACGTTTGAGGGGAGCAGCGCAAGCGACAGGACCAGGCCGAGGAAGAAGGTGGTGTTCACCGACCGGTCCTTGAGACTGTGCTCGGCTCGGCCTGCGATGGGACCTCGCCGCCGCTACGCGCGCTCGCGCGGCGCGGCAACAGCCGCGGCGGCAGCCCCGGGCCCGAACTCGAAGCGGCGCAGCGCCTCCCAGGCAAACTCCACGCCGTGCCCGGCGGCGGCCGGAGGCAGGATGCTTCCCTGCTCCGCCCGGATTGGATTCCGGAGGACGCCGAGCTCGGTCAGGCTCCCCCCATCGACGTCTTCGAGCACCGTCGCATTGGTGACGGCGCAGTGCAGGTGGCAGGAAATCTCCACGACCAGGTGCGCCGAGACGGGGAGGTGATGCGCCTGGGCCAGGTGGGCGATCTTCAGCCACTCGGTGACGCCTCCCACCCGCGCCACATCCGGCTGGACGATATCGACCGCCGACCGGCGCAGGTATTCGGCGAACTGGTATGTGGAGTGCACGTTCTCCCCGAGCGCGACCGGCGTTCGCACCTGGGCCTTGACCCAGGCATTCCCCGGGACATCGTCCGCCAGCACCGGCTCCTCGATCCAGTAAAGGCCGAACGGCTCCAGCATCGCGATCCGCCCGACGGCCTCGGCGGCCCTCCACTTCTGATTGGCGTCCACCATCAGCCGGGCGCCCGGGCCGATCTTGGCGCGCACCGCTCGGACCCGCTCCACGTCCCTCTCGGGATCATCGTCGCCGACCTTGATCTTGAACGCCTGGTAGCCGCGGCGCTGCCAGCGCTCCACCTGCGCCAGGAGCTCGGGCAGCGGCAGATGAAGGTTGACCCCGCTGCCGTACGCGGGCACCGGGGTGCGGAGTCCGCCCAGCAGCGCGCACAGCGGCTGCCCGGCGGCTTTGGCGCGGAGGTCCCACAGGGCGATATCCAGCGAGGCCAGCGCCAGGCGCGCGAGCCCGCCCCCGACGTCGTGGGTCTCGCGCCACAGCCGATCCCAGATCTGCTCGATGGGCGCGGGATCACCGCCCACGACCCTGGGCAGCAGGTAATCTGAGAGGAGCGCCGCGACCGCCGTGCCGCCGGCGCCGATCGTGTACGACCAGCCGACGCCCTCCAGCTTCGAGTCGGTCGCGAGGCGCGTGACGATCAGCTCGTGGTGCGTGATCCGGTGGGTCGCGCTCCCCCAGGGCGCCGGCAGCGGCACCCGGTAACAGCGGGCTTCGGCCGATGCGATTTTCATCGCCTACTGGTCCGAGAGGGTGTCACGCCGCAGTCCTCCCTGGAGGATCACACCTACCCGCTGCAGGCAGGCGATGTCCGCCAGCGGGTTGCCGTCCACGCTGATCACGTCGGCCAGCTTGCCGGGCTCGAGGCTGCCGGCCTCGCTCCCCATCCCGATGGCCTCCGCCGCCCGCCGGGTGCCCGCCAGGATCGCGTCGTGCGGATCCGCGCCCCACTCCACGACCTTGGCGATCTCCCACCACATCAGCCCGTGCATCGAATCGGTCCCGAGCGCCCACCGGACCCCGCTCTCGAGCACGGCCTGAAAGGTCTGCCGGGACCGCTCCCGCGATTCCTTGAGCTTCGCCATGATGGACGGCACGCCGCCGTCGCCCTTTTCGATGCCGTCGGGGTGCCCGCTCACGGCGTTGTTGGTCACCAGCCACGTGCCCCGCTCCCGCATCGCCGCGAAATCCTCGAACTCGCACAGCTTGCCGTGCTCGATCGTGTCCACCCCGGCGTCGATGCAGATCCGGACGCCCGGCCCGCCGTGCGCGTGGACGGCCACGGGCTTGTTGTTGCGGTGCGCTTCCTCCACGACCACCTGGACCTCCTGGGGAGAATAGGCGTACCACCGGGCGGCGGTGCCCTTGCTGGACGTGCCGCCGGTCATGAACAGCTTGATCAGGTCGGCCCCCATCGCCACGTTCTCCCGAACGTGGCGGCGGATCTCATCCTCGCCGTCGGAGAACGTCAGGGCGGCCCCGTGCCCGTTGCGTGCGGTGATCGGCCGCGTCGCCACGAGGAGGCGCGGGCCGGGGAGCCGCCCCTCTGCGATGGCCGCGCGCAGCTCGATATCGATGAAGTGCTCCTCCCCCACCACCCGCATCGTGGTCACGCCGGACCGGAGGTCCGCCCGGAGGTTCTGCACCGCGCGCAGCAGTTGGGGCGCCGGCCCCTGCCGGAGCTGGCCGATCTGGTCTCCCAGCCCGGGGATGATGGACGCGTGGGAGTGCGCGTCGACCAGGCCGGGCAGGAGCGTCTGCGCGCCGCAGTCGAGGACTTCGGTCCCCTCGGGGATGGAGATCTCCGCCTGGCGGCCGACCGCCGCGATGCGACCGCCCTCCACCAGCACAACCCCGCGCTCGATCGGGCGGCGACCGGTGCCGTCGATGACGAGCTGGGCCTTGACCGCAAGACGCGCAGGCTTCACCATGCCCCGCCTCCCTCTTTGTCCGTTCCCTCTCGCCCTCCCCCGCCTGCGGGACGGCTATTCGGGCGTGTGCTCGATCTCCATGAGGAGAGTGCCGTTCAGGACGATCCGGCCGCTGATCTTCGCCGCCCGCTTGAGCGTGTTGAGCACGTAGCAATGACGCTCCGCCTCTTCGACCAGCGCACGGATGCGCTCGGGCGTCTCGGGGCTCTGGATCCGGGTCTCGTAGCGGATCTCGTCGAATCCGTGGTTGGGCACCGCCGGAACGCGCCCCCCGCGGCGGTCGAAGTACCCTCGAATCGCAAACTCCAACGCATCGATGCGGAGGTCCCTGAGCGCCGCCACACGGGCGTACTGGACCTCCTCTCAGAACCCCAGCGAGGCCAGAAAGTAGTACAGGGGCGCGGGGCCCGCGCCGCCGCCGGCGCGGTCCTTGGGCTCGTCGCAGATCACCGTATGTCCCTCGAGCTCCGCTTCGGACCGGCAGTTCTCCACGAGCCGGGTGCCGGCCCGGATCACCCCCCGGGTGGACAGCGGATCCGCCGTGGCGAATTCCTCGTAGGTCTTGCGCACGTATTCCTTCAGCTCGTGGGACAGCGGCACGGACGCCATCGCGTTCCCTCCTCGCATCATTGTGGTTCCAGACTGCGGGCCCAGGCTGCAGCGGCCTTTCGCCGGGGCGGCGGCCCGTCCCTGTGAGGAGGCGGCGAACGCGCGCGGGGAGAAGAGTGGCGTATGGCGGACCGCACGCTCCGGGTCGGGGTGCTCGGCGCCGGGACCTGGGCGCGCGGCGCCCACATCCCGGGCTGGCTGCGCGATCCCCGATGCAAAGTCGTGGCGGTGTGCGACGTCGACCCGGCCAAGGCGCGGGACGCCGCCCGGCACTTCGACATCCCCGAGCCGGCGGACGATTGGAAGGCCGTGGTGTCGCGGCCCGATCTCGACGTCATCGATGTGGTCACCCCCTCCCACACCCACCACGAGCTGGCCGTCGCGGCGCTGGAGGCCGGCAAGCACGTCCTCTGCGAGAAGCCCGTGGCCTATGACTTCCGCGACACGTGGCGCGCCGCCGCGCTCGCCAGGCGCAAAGGGCTCCTGACGAAACTGGGCTTCACCTTCCGCTACAGCCCGGGCGTCGGGTACGCGAAATCGCTCATCGACGAAGGGTTCGTCGGCACGCCGTTCGTCTTCAACGGATACGAGCAAAATTCGCAGTGGCTCGATCCCCAGACCCCGCTCCGCCAGGTGGATCCTGCCGCCGACCCGTCGGTGCTCCAGGTGTCCTCCCTGGAAGGGTACGGCGCGCCGATCATCGACATCGGGCACTGGTGGGTCGGGGCCGCATACGCCCGCGTCGTCGGCACCATGCGCAACTTCATCCCGGACCGGATGGTGCGGGCCACGGGGCGGATGATGCGCATGAACATCGACGACGGCACGGTCTTCATCGGCGAGTACGCGAACGGCGCCATCGGATCCATCCAGACGAGCTACGTGACGATCGGCAACTATCCCGGGATCGAGGCGCGGATCTATGGGAGCAGGGGCGCGATCATCTGCCGTCTGGTCGAGGAAGGCGGGGTCGCCGAGACGATCAGGGTCGCCACCCCCTCGCAGGTGGAGTTTACCTCGCTCGAGATCCCGCAGCGGTTCTATCCGGCCGGCGGCCATCCCCGGGAGTCCTGGCGCTCCCTGTTCTACGCCAATCTCATCAAGGACTTCATCGGCGAGATCCTCGACGGCGGGGACCGCAACCAGGGCAACTTCGAGGACGGCGCGCGGGTGCAGGAAGTGATCAACGCGGTCGAGCGGTCCTTCCGCGAGCGCCGCTGGGTCGACCTTCCGCTCGAGCGCTAAACGGCCGTGACGCGCGCCCCGGCGTTGGCGGCCGTGCTCGACGATTTCTTCGCCGCGTACTACCGGCACAACCCGGTCACCGCGACCTTCATCGGTATTCACGACCATGACGACCGTCTGCCCGACTACTCGGCGCGCGGGATGGACGACGCCGGGTCGCAGTGGGCGGCGCTCCGGCGGCGCGTCCGCGCCCTCCCGGCCGAGCCGCTCACCGAGGCGGAAGCGCTGGACCGGGCGCTTCTCGACGGGGTCCTCGACATCCTGGCGTGGGAGGACGCGTCCGCGCACTTCCACCGCGGCAACCCGTGCCTCTACACCGGGGAGGCGGTGTTTGGGGTCATGGCCCTCTTCCTCCGAGACCTCCCGGCCCAGGCGGCGGCGCAGCGGGTCGAGGCGGCCATCGCCCGCATGCGCGCGGTGCCCCGTCTGCTGGCCGAGGGGACGGCAAACCTGCGCCGGGCCCCCCGTCCCTGGATCGAGCGCGCCGTCCGGGAGTGCATCGGGGCGCGCGCGTTCTTCGAGACCGGGGTGGAGATCCTGATCCGCGAACACGCGATCCGGGACCCGCGCTTTCGCGACGCAGCGGGAGCGGCCGCCGCGGCCTTCGCCGGGTTCCGCTCGCACCTGGATGGCACCCTCGCGCCTGTGGCGCATGAGGACTGCGGCTGCGGCGGGGAGGCCTTTGACCTGCTCCTGCGCCGCGGGCACTTCCTCGAGACGGACGCCGCCGCCGTGCGCGCGGCCGCCCGGGAAGAAATCGCCCGGTGTGAAGGCGATCTTGCGGCGGGCGCGGCGGAGTTCGGAGCGCGCACCTGGCGCGAGGCGCTGGCGCAGCTGGCCGGCCGGCATCCCACGGCCGCGCGCTACTATGCCCGCTACGCGGAGGTCTGGGAGGAGATGCGCCGGGCGGCGGTGGCGCAGCGGCTGCTGACCTGGCCCGACTATCCCATCCGGTTCGTCCCGCAGCCCGCCTGGGCCCGCGCCGCCGCGCCGTACCTCTACTTCCTCGCCTACCGCTCCCCCGCGCCCTTCGACCGTCTCCGCACCGTGGACTATCTGGTGCCGCCGGTCGACCCGGAGATGCCCCCCGACGAGCAGGCGCGCCGCCTGCGCGCGACCAACGACAGCGTCATCAAGCTCAACCACGTCATCCACCACGGAGGGATCGGCCACCACGTCCAGAACTGGCATGCGCAGAGGGCCGCCTCGCGGATCGGCCAGGTCGCGGCGGTCGACTGCGCGGGGCGGATCGCGCTGTTCTGCGGCGGCACGATGGCCGAGGGATGGGCCTGCTACGCGACCGATCTGATGGAGGAGATCGGCGTGCTCACCCCGCTGGAACGGTACGCGCAGATCCACGCGCGCCTGCGGATGGCGGTACGCGCGCTGGTGGACGTCGAATTGCACCACGGCGCGCTCACGGTCGACGCGGCCGCGGCCGTCTACCAGGAGCGGGCCGGCCTCGCCCCGGAGGCGGCCCGGGCAGAGGCGGTGAAGAACAGTATGTTCCCCGGGACCGCCATGATGTATTCGACGGGCAGGGACTCCATCCACCGGCTGCGGCGCGATCTCGCGGCCGGTCACCCCGGGAGGTTCGACCTGCGCGGCTTTCACGACCGCTTTCTGGCCCACGGGTCGGTCCCGGTGGCGCTCGTCGGAGCCGCCATGCGCAAGGCCGACGCGCGCGTCTAAGACCGCACGTTCAAGATCGGGAGGACCGGCTCGAGCCGGCACGGCCAAAGGGGGGACGAACATGGGCAGCAGCGGGCGTCACGACGGCGGCGGAGATGATGCGGAGCGATCACCCCGCCATCCGAGGGTGAGGCGGGCGGACCCGATGGGCCGCGTGACCCGCCGGGAGGTAATCGCGGCGGCCGGCGCCTGGATCGGGGCGGCGGGCCTCGCCGCGGGCGGGGTGCTGCGTCCCGCCGCGGCGGCGCCGGGCGGCGGCACGCTGGTCTATGGGCTCGGGTTCGACCTGGACGACACGATGGATCCGCAGGTCACCGATTTCGACTCCACGATCCGCGTCACCCTGAACGTGTGCGAGCCGCTTGTCTGGGAGCCCACCCCGGGGCATTTCGTGCCGGCGCTCGCCGAGTCGTGGGACGTGTCTCCCGACGCCAAAGTCTACACCTTCCGGTTGAGGAAGGGCGTCCGGTTCCACGACGGCACCCCGTTTGGGGCGGAGGCGGTCAAGTTCACGATGGACCGGGTGGTCGCCCCCGAGACCAAGGCGGGGCAGTCGCACGACCAGCTCGGGCCGTACGACCACACCGAGATCGTCGACGACTCCACGGTCAAGATCGTCATGAAGGATGGCTACGCACCTCTGCTGACCAACCTGAACGGGTACCTGGGGATCGTCTCGCCGGCCGCGGTCAAGAAGATGGGGCTCGCGGACTTCGCCAGACACCCGGTGGGGACGGGCCCGTTCATGGTCAAGGAGTGGGTGCCCAAAGATCACATCACGCTCGTCCGGAACCCCGAGTACGCTTGGGGATCATCGCTCTTCAAGCACCAGGGACCGCCCTATCTCGACCAGGTGATGTTCAAGATCATCCCGGAGGGGTCCGTGCGGGCCGGGACGCTCAAGACCGGCGAAACACAATACATCGACGACCTGGATCCGCTCGAGTACGCCGGCCTCCGGAACGACCCGCGGTTCGTCGTGATCGGGCGGGGGCAGCCGGGATCGGGGTTCGTGCTGCTCCTCAACGTGACGAGCAAAGGCCCGATCGGCGCGCTGGCCGTCCGCAGGGCGATCGCCTTCGCGGTCGACCGGGAGGGGCTGAACAAGTCCGTCTTCCACGGCCTCAACAAGGTGGCCTGGAGTCCCCTGATGCGGCCGACGTTCGGGTACGATCCGTCCACCGAGCGGATCTACAGCTTCGACCCGGCCAAGGCCAGACAGATCCTCGAGGAAGCGGGCTGGAAGGCGGGGGGCGACGGCATCCGGGAGAAGGGCGGCCAGAAACTCGTGGTCGACTTCCCCATCATCGGCCGCCCGCGCGACAAGGCCATGGCGGAGTCGGTGCAGGCGAGCCTCCGCGACGTGGGGATCGACCTCAAGGTGACCCCGCTCGAGCGGGGGGCGTTCCGCGCGCTCGTCAGGCAGAACCGGTACGACGTCAACTTCATGTGGTTCTCCTACGGGGATCCGGACGTACTGCGGACGATCTTCCACTCGGCGAACGTGGAGGCGTTCAACCGGGGCCGGTACCAGGTCCCCGACGTCGACAAGATGCTGGAGGAGGCCGCCGCGACGACCAACCTCAACCGGCGCGCGGCGCTCTACTCGCGGATCCAGCAGCGGGTGCTTCGGGACGCGGTCGTCGTGCCGCTGGTCGACACGATCACCTACAACGCCAAACGCGCGGAGGTCCAGGGCGACATGATCGATGCGCTGGCTTCGTACGTGTGGCTGTACGACGTGCAGGTCAAGAAGTAGCGGCGGACGGGGCGGGGCGCCGAGCGCTCGCCGCTCCACGCGCCTTGGGCGGCCGGCGGGGGGCGCCGCCCCGCGCGGGGTGGGGGACCGGGACCGCGATGCTACGCTACATCATCCAACGCCTGCTGCAGCTGATCCCGATCCTCATCGGCATCTCGGTGCTGACGTTTCTCATGCTCCACCTCATCCCCGGCGACCCGGTGCTGATCTTCGCGGGCGACAAGCCGATGACCGAGGAACGAGCGGCGGAGATTCGCCACCAGCTCGGGCTGGACCGCCCGCTGTGGGTCCAGTACGGTGACTACGCGGCGCATGCGGTGCGCGGGGATCTCGGACGCGGGCTGCGCAGCCAGCGGCCCGTGCTCGACAGCATCCTCGAGGTGGCCCCGGGCACCACGCAGCTGACGCTGGCCGCGCTCGCGCTCGCCACCATCCTGGGGATGACGCTCGGCATCCTGGCCGCGCTGGCGCGCGGGACCTGGCTGGATACCGCGGCGATGACCTTCGCGATCCTCGGCGTGTCGATGCCGGTCTTTTACTCCAGCCTGCTGATGATCCTCCTCTTCTCCTTCACGCTGGGGTGGCTGCCGGCGACCGGACAGGGCGGGGTGGCGCGGCTGGTCATGCCCGCCACCGCGCTCGGGATGATCTCGGCCGCGGTCCTGGCGCGGCTGGTCCGGTCAGGCATGCTGGCGGTCCTCCGCCAGGAGTACGTCGTCACGGCCCGCGCGAAAGGTCTGGCGCCGCGGGTCGTCGTGCTGCGCCACGCCCTCAAGAACGCGCTCATCCCGACTATCACGATGCTGGGCCTGCAGCTGGGGGCGCTGCTCGGCGGCGCCGTCGTCACCGAGACGATTTTCTCGCGCCCGGGCGTGGGCCGGCTGGCCGTGGACGCGATCCTCAGCCGGGACTTCCCCCTGGTGCAGGGCACGGTGCTGTTCACGGCGGTCGCCTACGTCCTCGTGAACCTCCTGGTCGACATCTCGTACGCGGCCATCGACCCGCGTGTGCGCTATCAATAGAAATGCGTGAGCCCGCCGCGGTCCGCCTCCGGGGACGGCGCTGGCCGGCCCGGGGCGGCCGGTCCCCGGCCCGCGAGATCCTGCGGCGTCTGGGACGCAGCCGCAGCGCGCTGGTCGGCGGCGCCCTGCTGCTGGCGATCGCGCTCGCGGTGATCTTGGCGCCGGCGCTCTCGCCCTACAACCCGATCAAGGCCAATCAACGCTCGCCCCTCGATCCGCCGAGCGCCGCCCACCTGATGGGCACCGACCGGTTTGGCCGCGACATCCTCTCCCGCATCCTCTGGGGTGGCCGCCTGTCGATGTCGGTAGGGGTGGTCGCGGTCGGCATCGCCGCGTGCTCCGGGGTCGTCCTTGGCCTGGTCTCGGGCTACTACGGGCGGCGCACCGACGTCGTGATCATGCGGCTGGTGGACCTCCTCCTCGCGTTTCCCGGCATCCTGCTCGCGCTCGCGATCGTCGCGACGCTCGGCGCCACGCTCCCCAACCTGATGATCGCGGTGGGGATCTCCGCCATCCCCGAGTACGTGCGCGTCGCGCGCGGGACGGTGCTGAGCCTCAAGGAGCGGGAGTTTGTGCTCGCGGCGCGGGTGGTGGGGTGCAGCGATCAAACGATCATCTTCCGGCACATCCTGCCGAACATCACGGCACCGCTCACCGTGCTGGCGACGCTCGGGATCGCCGCGGCGATCATCACCGGATCGGCGCTGAGCTTTCTCGGCCTTGGGATCCGGCCCCCCACGCCGGAGTGGGGGAACATGCTGGCCGAGGGGCGGGAGTTCCTCCGGCACGCCTGGTGGGTCGCGTTCTTTCCCGGACTCGCCATCATGCTCGCGGTCCTGTCCATCAATCTCCTGGGCGACGGCCTGCGCGACGCGCTCGATCCCCGCCTGCGTCCGTGAGCGCCGGAGCCTCGACCGAGGGAGGATCTGTGCCCACCACCAGCCCACATCCCGTGCTGATCGCCTCGTACCTGGAACCCGAATACGTGGAGCGGGTGGCCCGCGTCGAGGGCGTCCACGTCATCTACGAGCCCGGCCTGCTGCCCGAGCCCCGGTACACCTGTGACCACCACGGGGCGCCCCTGCGCCGGGACGCCCAGCATGAGCGCCGGTGGCGGGACTGCCTCGCGCGGGCGGAGGTGATGTTCGACTTCGATTACACCAACATCGATCGCCTCAGGGAGCTGATCCCCAAGGTGCGCTGGATCCAGGCGACGAGCGCCGGGATCGGCCAGCTGCTGGTGCGCACCGGCCTGATCGACGCGCCGATCACGTTTACCACGGCCCGGGGCATCCACGGGGTCCCGCTCGCCGAGTTCGCCCTCATGGCCATGCTCTGGTTTGCCAAAGGAGGGCCCCGGATCGTCCGCGATCAGGCCGCCCACCGGTGGGAGCGGACCTGCGCCCGGGAGCTGCGCGGGGCGACCGTGGGGATCGTCGGTCTGGGAGGCGTCGGGGGCGAGGTCGGGCGGTCGTGCCGCGCCCTCGGCCTGCGGGTCATCGCGACGCGGCGGACGGGACCGGACGCCGGCGAGGGCGGCGCGGCGGATGTCGTCCTGCCGCCATCCGGGCTGCCCACCCTGCTCCGGGAGGCCGATGTCCTCGTCCTCTCCTGTCCCCACACTCCAGAGACCGAGGGCCTGATCGGCGCGGAGGAGCTCGCGATGCTGAAGCCCGGCGCGGTCCTGATCAACATCGCCCGCGGGGCCGTGGTCGACGAACCCGCCCTGATCGACGCCCTGCGGGCGGGCCGCCTCGGGGCCGCGGCCCTCGACGTTGCGGCCGACGAGCCGCTCCCGGCCACGAGCCCGCTGTGGGACCTCCCCAACGTCCTGGTGAGCCCGCACTCCGCCAGCACCGTCGTGACCGAGAACGCCAGGCTGACCGACCTGTTCTGCGAAAACCTGCGCCGGTACATCCGCGGAGACCCGCTGCTCAACGTCTTCGACAGGACACGGCTCTATTAACGAGAACACGCTGTGGGGAACCGCCCGCGCTCGGGGCGGACAGCGCTCCAGGGGGGAGAGGATGGCCGTGCAGACGACCACGTACGCACTGAGCGGACAGCGGGCTCTGGTGACCGGAGGAAGCCGGGGGATCGGCCGGAGCATCGCCCTCGGGCTGGCGCGGTGCGGCGCCAACGTGGCGGTCAACTACAGGGGCGCGGCGGAGGCCGCCGCGGAAGTGGTGGCCGCGATCAAGGACCACGACCGGACCGCGGTGGCGGTGCAGGCGGATGTGACCGATCCGAAATCGGTCGATCGCCTCTTGGACGCGGCCGAATCGGCCATCGGGCCGATCGACCTGCTGGTCAATAACGCCGGCATCGTCAGGCGGAGTCCGTTCCTCGACATCGCGAAGGAAGAGTGGGACGCGGTCCTTCACACCAACCTGGACGGACCCTTCCTGGTGGGGCAGGCGGTCGCGCGCCGGATGGTCCAGCGGGGGATCCGAGGCCGGATCATCAACGTGGCGTCGACCAGCTCCAAGGATGCCGGGCTGAATCTCACCCATTACTGCGTCTCGAAAGCGGGCGTCTCCATGCTGACGAAGATGATGGCGCTCGAACTGGCCGGGCACGGGATCAACGTCAACGAGGTCAACCCCGGGCTGATCGAGACGGACCTAACCCGGGGCTACCTCCAGAACGAGGCCAACCGGCAGTTCCGGCTGAGCCGCATCCCGATGAAGCGCATCGGCGACCCCGAGGAGATCGTCGGGGCCGTGCTGTTCCTGGCGTCGCACGACGCGCGGCTGATGACCGGGGCGAGCGTCTACGTCGACGGCGGGGTGACGATCTGGTAGGCCGCTAGACCTGCCGGTACCGGAAGCAGCGCACCACGTGGTCGTTGACCATGCCCACCGCCTGCATGAACGCGTAGCAGGTCGTCGGCCCGACAAACGCGAACCCGCGCTGCTTCATCTCCTTGCTCATCTGCCGGGACTCGCTGGTCTGGCTGGGGATCTCCCGGAGCGACGTCCAGGCATTCACGATCGGCGCGCCGCCGACGAATCGCCAGAGGTATGCGCTTAGGCTGCCGAACTCGTCCTGAACCCCGAGGATCGCTCTGGCGTTCGTGATCACCGAGTCGATCTTGAGCCGGTTCCGGACGATCCCGGGGTTCCGCAGCAGGCTGCGCCGCATCCGGCCATCGAACCGGGCCACCCTCACCGGGTCGAAGCCGGCGAACGCCGCCCGGTACTCATGGCGCTTCTGGAGAATCGTCAGCCAGTTCAGGCCGGCCTGGGCGCCCTCGAGCGTCAGGAACTCGAAGAGGACCCGATCGTCGCGCGCGGGCACGCCCCACTCCGTATCGTGGTATGCCGTCATGAGCGGGCTGCCCTCCGCCCACGCACACCGAACGCGCACGGCCACGGCCTTCATGACCCAGGCCCCGCCGCCGGATCAACCGCGGAACGGCCGCGCTGCACACACTCCATGGCCACCGCGTCCATGCGGGCAAAGACGGCGCCCATCTCACCGACCGTGGTGATGAGACGCTCCAGGGCCAGCATGCGGTGCCCCCGGCCGATCACCTGCGGATGGAAGGTGTAGGTCAGCACTCCCCAGTCCGTCGTCTGCGCCATGTACCGAAAGTCGTCGATCCAGTTGTCCAGCACGTCTCCCGCGCGCCTGAGTCCCTCCTGCAGGGATGCCGGCCCCCGGAAATACTCGAAGTGCGGGTAGTCGTCGAGAGACCAGCTCACCGGCATCTCGAGCAGGTCGGTCGACGGACCGAAGCGCGCCGGCTGGTCCGCCGCGAAGACATCACCGCGCCGCGCCCGGTACGGGGCGCAGTCGTGCGCCATCATGCTGCTGTCGTACAGAAACCCATGCCGGAGGAGCAGCTCTACCGTGTGGGGGCTCAGATCCCAGGACGGCGACCGGTACCCGCGCGGGTTGGTCCCGGCGATCCGCCGGATCGCGGCGCTGCCCCGGACGAGCACCGCCTCCTCCTGGTCCCGGGTCAGCGTCGCCGGCGGTTCGTGGAGGTAGCCGTGGTGGCCGATCTCGTGGCCGGAGGCATGCATCCTCTGGCAGATCTCGGGATACGTCTCGATCGTGTGGCCGGGTATGAACCAGGTCGCGGCGATGCGGTGGCGCCCGAGGAGGTCGAGGATCCGCTCGGCCCCCACCACCCCAAACTCGCCGCGGGAGATCGGCGTCGGCGTCGTGAGGCCGCGCGCGATCCACAGCGAGAGCGCGTCGAAATCAAAGGTCAAACACACGAGATGGCGGGCCATCCCGGAGCCCCTTCTCTCAGCCGCGGCGCCTCTCCTGGGTCGTCGAGGCGGCGGCCGGGCCTGCGGCCCGCTGCGGCGACCCAGCCCTCACGTGAGGTAATCGTCGAACAGGTTGTTCAGCGACTCCGCGAGCGTGGGGTGGGCGAAGATGGCGTCGCGCAGGGCCGTGTACGGCAGCTGCCCCATTATCGCGATCTCCATCATGCTCATGAGCTCGCCCCCCGCGATGCCCAGGATCGCGCAGCCCAGGATCCGGCCGGTGCCGGCGTCCACGACCGCCTTCATCACCCCGCGGGTCTCGTCCGCCTCCACGGCCCGGGCCACGGCCGCCATGGGCATCCTGGCAATCCGGATCGAACGGCCCAGGGTCCGCGCCTCCTGCTCGGACAATCCCACCCGGCCGAGCTCGGGATCGATGAACACGGTATACGGGACCAGCCGGTCCTTGGTGCTCGCGCGGCCGCCCCTCAGGACATTCGTCTCGATGATGCGGAAGTCGTCATAGGAAATGTGGGTGAACGCCGGCCCGCCCTTGACGTCCCCCAGCGCATAGACCCCCGGCGCCGTGGTCTCCAGCCGGTCGTTCACCTGCACGTTCCCCTGCCGGTCGGTCCGGACGCCGGCCGCATCCAGGTTCAATCGATCGGTGTTGGGAGCCCGCCCCGCCGCGACGAGGAGGTGCGACCCCGCGAGGGTGCGCGGCGCGCTCTCGGCGGAATGGATGGTCAATTCCACCCGGCCGCCGGCGCCCTGCCCGGCGCGCCGGACCTCGGCGTCCAGGAGCACCTCCACCCCATCCTCGCGCAGGATCTTCGCCACTTCCTCGGCGATATCGGGATCCTCGCGGGCCAGCAGCTGCGTCCCCCGCTGCACGATCGTCACCCGGCTGCCGAACCGGCGGAACATCTGCCCGAACTCGAGGCCAATGTAGCCGCCTCCCATGATCAGGAGGTGCTCGGGAACCTCGCCCAGCTCCATGATCGTCGTCGAGTTCAGGGCGGGGACGCCGTCGAGTCCGGGCACCGGGGGCTTGGCCGGCCTGGCCCCCGTATTAATGAAGATGAGGTCGGCGGTAAGCGCCCGGATGCCGCCCTCGCTCAACCGGACCTCCAGCGTCTTGGGCCCGGTGAAGGCCGCCTCTCCCATGAGCAGATCGGCGCCCGCGGTGCGCAGGCCCCGCTCCCCGCCGCTCCGCCACCGCCCGACGATGGCCCGCTTTCGCTCGCGGACCCGCGCCTGGTCGACGCCGACGGCGCCGGTGCGCACCCCGTAATCGCCGCCCCGCCGGGCCAGATAGGCGGCGCGGGCGCTGGCGACCATCGTCTTCGTGGGAGTGCAGCCCTCGTTGATGCACGTCCCCCCGACATGTTCCCGCTCGATCAAGGCGGTTTTCCGGCCGGCCCCGGCCATGGCCTTCGCCAGCGGCGTGCCGGCCTGGCCGGACCCGATGACGATCGCGTCGTACCGCTGGGTCCCCGTCACCGCAACACCTCCGCAGTGCGTGCCGAGATATTCACCGAGGCATCGATCGCGTCCCGCGCCATCAGCCGCTGGAGCGCCGGGTAGAGCTTGCGCTGCGCCAGGTCGC
>Ga0209577_10001105_pt1 | contig 26862 bp, 23 predicted proteins | sample GraSoiAngelo_109_FD_185874 | JGI IMG/M metagenome (GOLD analysis project Ga0209577, IMG submission 185874) | Grasslands soil microbial communities from the Angelo Coastal Reserve, California, USA - 14_0903_12_20cm (SPAdes) (version 2) | ecosystem: Environmental > Terrestrial > Soil > Grasslands...
TTTCAGGACATCACCTCGACTGCCGTGGAAGTTGGGCTAAAGGAGGGAGCGTTTGACGTCCTTGACGCCCTGTGTGAGCTACCAAAAGCTGTTGAGGATATCAAAACCGCTTTGTGGGTAGCTTATCTGAAGGGCGCTGGGAACGACTGGAGCGCCTCTCCACGCCGTTGAACGCGTGCCATCCGAAGGCCGCGGCAGGCCGGCGCAAATCATCCCCATTCGCTTCATCTTCACAAACAGCGCACTGAAAGTAAAGACGGCGGCCTTTTCTGGCGAGGTTCGGAAGCGCATCGAGAGAATCGCTGCGCTGCTCGCCAGTCCTACGCCGCCCGACCTTGTCCTAAACCGGCACTGCAGTGAATGCGAATTTCAGAACCGAAGGACGTAGAATTCGTTGACCCGTACACTTTATTCCTGTTGATCAAGCAGCATGCTAGGGCCTCAGCCTAACTAAAATCGTGCTTTCTTCGTCAAGATTCGCGATTCCTTTTCCTGCCGCTGCCTGAGTGAGCATTGTTTCATCGAGCCTTCCTTTCAAAGAAACTTCACATCTTCCTAGTCCGCGGGGCTCACCGAGGTCATCGGGTTGGGCCGGTGCGGGCAACCTGCTTCGGTCGCACCTTGATCATAAGGGGCGGCGAAGCGTGGAAGGTGGAAGCATTGGACTCCACGGCGCCCACGACGTAGGCGGGTTGGTCGATTGGCACGGCCCAGTCCTCAGCCTTCACGGTGAAAGTCCGGGTGGTCTCATGCTCGGGGACCAAGACGCCATTCAAGCCAACGTTTACTACGCGCACGCCCGGTGGGAGGTTTTGCAGGTTACACGGAACGCGGCCCTGAAAACCGTTTTTTCGCTCGACCCTCAGGGTCACGCTCGCAGTCTGACCCGGCTCTAGAATGATCTCTCTGGGCTCGATCTGGACACTAAGGTCGGGAGGCGGCATGAGACTCACAACCCGTAGAGGCTGGTAAGATCCGGTCGCTCGCACCAAGTCCAATTCAGAAGCTCGCACCAAGTCCAGTTCACCCACGCGCCCTTTGCCAATCACCTGGAAGGGCACGGGGCCGTGCAGCTCCGGCGCATCCGCCGCAGCCTCGAGGATCACCACAGTCGAGTCCTCTCCGGCGGGAATCGTCGCTGGCGTTGCCGTCACGCCTTTCGGAAGACCCTTCACTTCGATCTCGATTGGTCCGTCGTAGCCAAGGTGGCGGTCCACCGATACAGTCAGGGGGAGGCGGCCGCCGCGGGGAACATTGGGATTCGCAGTGTCCGCCACCAGCTTGAAGTCTGGGCGCAATTCAGTAATGGACAAGTGATAAGCGAAGTCGGGACCCTGGAGGCCGCGGACATCCCTCAGGTGGACGAGGTATTCGCCATCGCCGGGCGCAGTGAACTCCAGGCGCGAATCTGCGCCATAACCCGGCCCTCCGTCATCGTTGCGATAGGTAATTTCGAAGACGGGCAGGCCGTTCGGAGAAACCTTCGCCCTTGGCTCGAGAATTTGAGCGCGGTAGACGGGATCGTTCACGGAATGGGCCTGAGGTGAAGTCCCAAGCAGTGCGACGCGCTGGCCTCCGAAGCCCTTCAAGAGAATGTCGGCGTCGGGTTGATCGGGAATGTTCTCGATCTGATCCAGCTCTTCTCCCACCATGATGTAGTCGTTGTCGTGAAAGCCGGATTCGGACAACAAACGGTAGCCGCGGGTCAGCGAATCGCGGTCCGCGAGCGTCAAGAGCGTCCGGTTGAGGCACCGGATCGTCGCTCGCGGGATGGCGCGGCCCTGCTCGTCGAGCACCTCGATCAGGGAATCAAGCGGTGAGCCAAGACGCGCCGCCGCAACTTCAATCGTCAGGCGTTCACCCTTGCGCGCATGAAAACGGAAGTAGTCCTCGTCCGCTTGCGCGCCTTTTCGATCGCTCCAAATATGCCCATCAATGCCAACCGGGACCGTCACCGGTTGCGCTTCCGCTGGGGTATTGTTCGGCTCCTTCTCAAGGACTTCCGGCTCGTTGCCGACGGCGAGCTCGAGCATGTTCAGCGTCTCGCCATGGGACGTTTTGGCCCGCAACGGGACGGTGGTCCACCCGTCGGCCCATTTCGGCGGCTCCACTTTGACTTGCTGAATGCCGCCGAGGTTCACCCCTTCTACGGTAATCTCTGCCGTCTGCCCGGCGCGAACGCCGAGCGGAAAAGCTCGCGTCAAGTAAGGGAACACGCCCACATGTAAGCGATAGAAATAGCCTCCGCCTCCTTCACGATCACGATCACTGATCGAAATCGCGTACATGCCGTCCGACGGCAGCTTGAACGTCAGGACGGAGTCCGGCTGCGGGGAATAGTCTCCAGCCTTTGCCAGGAGCTGTCCTGCCGCGCCGCGGAGGACGAGCAAAGACTTGAGCCTCGACATCAGTCGGGACGCCACGGCCTGAAACACCACTTCCTCGCCCGCTCGTCCTTCGAAGCGATAAGTGTCCGCATCCCCCGGCTTTGCGATGGTTCCCACGAGAGTGGCCGGCAGTGCGACCCCCCGCGCCTCGGCGGGGGAGTCGTTGGTCTCCTTCTTGTCGACTTCAGGAAACTCTCCTACATCGAAGACGCCCATGTTTGAGCTCCCGAGCGGCGTCTCGATGCGAAACGAGTGAATGCCCGGCTGCGCGTCGGGTGAAACGGTCACTTCCAGTGTGGCCTCTTGCTTGCGCCCCTGCGCGACGATGGCTCCCAAATCGACACCGGGACGGGCCTTTCTCGTCTCCTCTGGGAGGTCGATCACCTGACGGACCTTGGCGTTGATCCCGGGGCCGTCGAAGAAAACGAAGTTGGCGCCGGCGAGATTCCTACCCTCCACAGTAAACGTCTTCGTCGATCCCCTCTGGAGCCCGGCTGGGCGCACGCTCGAAACCGTCGGCGGAATGGTGGGCTGCGACTGGTCCGTGTATGTTCCCGAAACTTCCTGCTCGCTCGTTGACAAGCCCTGTACCATGGTGGTGCGCGACAAGAGGCCGAAAGCGATGAACGAAAACAGGATGATGACCTTGGTCTTCATGGGCGCACCTCGCCAGGTAAGGGCACGGCTTTAGCCCTACTGAGACCAACGTAGCACGGACCTGTTTTCTCGGGTCCGCAGCTTTTCACGAAACGCAGGCCCGCCAAACCAGGTCTCTGGTACGGGGCTCCAAGGGCGCTTCGCGCCAGCAGCTGCCGGTAGTCGGCCATGTCGTAGACGCTGACCGTCCCATCATAGCGGCCTGCGGCCAGCCGCTTGCCATCGGCGCTGATCGAGAGCGCTGCGACCCAGTCGGACTGATCGGAAAGCACGCTGATTGCGTTCAGCGTGGCCGCGTCGCGCACTCGAATCGACCCGTCGGCCGAGCTCGTAACGATCTCTTTTCCGTCCGGAGACCATACGAGTTGGAGGATGCTGTCCTCATCGGCAATCAAGGATGCGGCAAGTGTTACGCCTTTCGGATCCAAGTTCCAGACGTGAATCAATTTGTCGTACCCGCCGGCAGCGATCTGTTTTCCGTCGGGAGAAAATGCGATTGCGACGATCCCCTCTTCCGGCTCGCTCAGAGTGTAGAGGCGCTCGCCCGAACTCACGTCCCAAATCTTCACCGTACGGTCTTGAGATCCCGTCGCCAGCCATTTTCCGTCGAGACTGAAGGCCACGGCAAAGACGGCGTCGATGTGGTCCTTTAGGTTTTTCGACTCCTTGCCAGACTGCACATCCCAAAGCTTCGCTAATTTATCGTAGCTGCCCGTGGCGAGCAGCTTTCCATCCGGGCTAAAAGCGATGGAGTAGATACAGTCTGTGTGGCCCCGGAGAGTGCGGAGAAGCTGATGGGTTTGAACATCCCAAAGCTTGACCTCACCGGCCACGAGCGGGCGACCACCGGCAGCCGCCAGCCATTTCCCATCCGGGCTGAACGCCAGGGAGCGTACCAAATCCCCGTGCCCGGGCAACGTTGCTACAACTTTCCTGGTCCCCGCATCGGTCAGTTGCACTTCCTGGTGGCGGCCGACGGCCAGGAGTTTATCGTCAGGCGAAAACTTGATGGACCCGACAGGGGAGACGACGGGTACCTGCGGTCTGATGTCAGGAATAGTCATGTTCGGTGCCGGAGGAAGCTCTTCACCCGAAGCCGGCCCTTTCGCGCCTGCGTCAATCCATCGACGAATCATCTCGATCTCGGTGTCGCTGAGGGGGGTGCTGTTGAACGGCATTCGGGGTTGAAGCTTGCCCTCCAGCATCAGAACGATTCGGCTCTCGCTGCCCTTGCCGGGAACAATCGCCGGGCCGTGCGCCCCGCCCTTCATGAGACTTCCGTAGGAGTCCATAACCAGGTCGCCCATCTTCGCAGCCCGGCTATGGCAAGCGAGACATTTCTGCTGAAGGATAGGTAACACTTCTCGGGCGTAACTCGGAGCAGGTTGCGCCGTGGAGATGGTGATAAACAGGGCAAAGAAAGCTGCGTGCATAACCTCGATCCGTCGCCGGGCACCCCCAAGGAGCCCTACAGGCCTCCGACCTTCGGCACCTGCAGAGGTAGGCCTTGTGTTGGCCCTAATAGTTGAACATGAATTCCTTGCTCGTCAAAACCGCCCACATCAGGTCCTCGAGCGCGGCGCGGCGGGGATCGGCCGAGGAGCCTGCTGCGGCGCTTCTCCACTCCGCGGTTAAGTTCTCGACGATCGCGCGGCGCTCACCTTTCCGCGGATGACGGCTGAGGGCCGCGAGAAAGACGTAGTCCACCACCTGATCATCCGCCATCCCGAGCTTCAACAGCATGTCCACGACGCTTCCCGGCGCTCGCAACTTGTCGTTCAGCGTGGCGCCATTGATCGCGTGCAAAGCTTGCGTGATGGTAGGCACCGAGGAGCGCTCGCTCTCCCGCGTCTGCTCGCGCGGCGGGCGGCCGAAAGCCGTCAGGAAGTAGTTTTGCACCGCCGTATCCGGCAATTGCAGCGCGCGCATTCCCAAAGGATACCCTTCGAACTTTTCCGGAACTTCCGTCACCTGGGAAAGCGCGTCGAGCAGGACTTCAGCCGGCAAGCGCCGGATGAGGTAGTGCGAATCATACTTCTCATCCCGCACGTTATAGGAATTGGCCACGGAAGACGCCTGGTAGGTCGCCGAGTTCATGATGGTGCGAATCAGGTGGTTGACGTCGAATCCATGGCCGACGAAATCCTTGACCAGCGCGTTAAGCAGCTCTTCGTTGGTCGGAGGATTGGTGTTCCGCATATCGTCCACCGGCTCGATCAGGCCGCGTCCCATGAAATTGCGCCAAACGCGGTTGACCAGGGCTCGCGCGAAATAAGGATTCTCCCGAGACGTCAGCCACTCGGCGAAATACTCCCGGCGGTCCCGCGGCGAGTCGAGCGGGAGACTATCGGCCTCAAGAGGCTTGGGAGCCAGCGGCCGGCTGAACCGGTCGTCGGTGTACTGCCCGGTGTAGCCGTTATAGACTGTCACGTCGCGGAAGATGGCCCCGACGCCTGGCTTGTTTCCGGCAGGCTTGTCCATCTTCAGCCGCACACGAGCGAACAGGTTGGCCATCCCGTAGTAGTCTTTCTGCGTCCACTCGGCCAGCGGATGATTGTGGCAATGCGCGCAACTGATGTTGATCCCCAGGAAGGCCTGGGTCACGTTTTCGGCGATATCGATGGGGAGGCGATGAATTACCCAATAATTGGCGGCGCCGTATTCAAGCGTATTGCCTGAAGCCGTGATGATCTCGCGAACAAACTGGTCCCAGGGTTTGTTGCGGGCAACGCCCTGCCGGATCCAGTTGGAGTACGCCCACATCGCGTCGGGAGAAAGCTTGTTGCTCGAAACGAGCAGCAGGTCCGACCACTTGTAGGCCCAGTAGTCGACAAACTCGGGACTGGCAATGAGCTGGTCGATCAGCCGCGCGCGCTTGTTAGGCGAAGAGTCTCTGAGGAACTCCTCCACCTCGCCCGGGCGCGGGAGAATCCCGGCAGCGTCCAGATAGGCGCGGCGAAGGAGCTCGACATCCGTGGTTGGCCGGGAGGGCGGAATGTGCAGCGTCTTCAGATGAGCGAGGACAAAGTTGTCGATGTAGTTATTCCGCGGCGCACGTCGAAAGACGGCTTCATCGACCGCGTATGGGTAGGGGATGCGCAAGCGAGCGAAGGTGCCCCGGCTCAGATACCAGACAGTGACCGGGGTCTCTCCATATCCCTGCATAGTGACCAGTCCCCTGTCGTCCACGGTCGCCACACTCTCATCGGCGCTTGAGTACTTCGCCCAACGCGTGACATCTTCGCTGTGCCCGTCCGAGAATTTGGCCGTGACAAGGAGTTGCTGCCGCGCTCCGGGAAGAAGAGACGCTTCGCGCGGAAGCACCTCCAAGCCCACAATGCGCGGGTCCGTGGGCTTTGGCGGAGGCATCCCCGCCGCGATCCATCCGGCGATGACTTGATATTCGAGCGACCCGACCGGGAAACGCTGCCCGCCGTTGTGCGGCAGAGTGAGCGTGGGCTTGAGGAGAATCAGGCTGTGGGCTGGCTCCATCCTCTCCGTCCGTCGGGCATCCGCCTGCCGCGTCAGCGTCAGGTAGTCGGTCTCGGGATCGAAGCCTCGCAAGGTCAGCTTGAAGCCGTTCTTGCCGGCTGCCGCGCCGTGGCAGGGGCCGGAATTGCACCCGGCTTTGGTCATTACCGGGAGAACGTTATTGCGGAAACTCCATGGAAACGGGGCGGCAAAGCTCCTGACCTCTACCGGAGCGCTCGCCTGGCGCCCCTCATAGGTAGCGGCCACCGTTGCGCGCCCATCGGATTGTGGGTGAGCAAAGGCTTGCTGGTCGACCAGTGCAATCCGCAAGTCCGACGAGGACAGCCGAGCCTTCGACGTCAGGTCCTCCTGGTGACCGTCGGCAAACGTGCCTTCCACCACCAGCCTCTGCGTGAAGCGCGGGCTGACGAGCGAAATCGAGGCCGGGAGAATCCTGATGCCGACTAGGAGCGCCCGCTTCGACCTGGCAGGCGTCGTCACCGGACGGAAAGGCATGGCCGGCGACCCGGGCGAGTTCAGTGGGTCCGTCTTGTGATAGGGCGCCGGCTGAGAGGCATTCTGGCCCGCGGACAGTCCGGGTCGTGCCGCGCCGGCGATGGCAAGCAGGACAAGCGAGGAGATGAATGCGAACAGAGCCAACTCGTGAGTGCGATCTTTCATCGTGCCGTAGGGCGCCTCGGCCGACGCAGACCCTTTGGGTTTGCCTCGGAAGCGAATCATTCAAGCACCACCCGCCCGAAGGTCTGCGCCATCCAATCACCGAGCAGTACTACCACCTCAGGCCAACAGCTCGTCGATCGGATCGAACCCGTGGTCCACGAGTCGAACGACTCTTCCCTCGGGAGTTTTGAGTTCGAGGTCGATCGGCAGACCCAAGGCCTTGTAGACCGTTGCGGCGACATGGCTGGGGGTCACCGGCCGATCTTTAGGCGCCGATCCGATATCGTCGGAGGAACCGACGACCTGTCCCGCGTTGATCGCGCCGCCGGCAAGCACGATGGTCCAGCACTGGGGCCAGTGGTCTCGCCCGCCGGCCGGGTTGATCTTCGGCGTCCGCCCAAACTCGCCCGTGGCCAGCACCAAGGTGTTCTTGAGCAGCCCGCTCGCGTGCAAGTCCTCGAGCAGCGAGCTGTAAGCGTTGTCAAACATCGGACCGATCAGCTCGGCGTAACAAGTGATGGGGCTGAAGGGCGCCGAGCCGTGAATGTCCCAGGTGATTTCATTGAAGACAGTATCGAACATGTTGACGGTCACGAACCGGGCGTCGCGTTCGATCAGGCGTCGCGCCAGCAGGCAGCCCTGGCCGAAGCGGTTCATTCCGTATTTCTTGCGGACGTCTTCCGACTCCTGGGTCAAGTCGAAAGCTTCCCGAGCCTTCGCCGAGGTCATCAGGGTATAGGCCTGGTGAAAGGTGGAGTCCATCAGCCGCGCATCCTGGCTCGACTCAAAGTATTTCACCGACTCATCGATGGCGTTGCGCCAGTTGCGGCGCCGGTCCACGCGCAGGGCGGCAATGTAGTCCGGAGGGAGCAGATCGGGCACCTTGAAGTTCGGGTCGGAGGGGTCGCCGTTGAGAACGAATGGGTCATACGCCTTGCCCAAAAAGCCCGCCGTGTCCCCGTGGGGCAAATTGCCTCCGAGCTGGCCGATGGGGATGGGAATCAGGACGTTGGGGGGAACGTCGCCTCGCGCTCCTTTCAGCTTGTTGAGCACACAACCGTAGTTCGGAGACTCGAGTCCGCCCTGAAAAAGCCGGCCGGTCTGCATCATCTGGCACCCGGTGTCGTGCACGGCGGCGCCGGTGTGATAGACCGAGCGCAGGAGCGCAAACTTGTCGGCGTGCCTCGCCATGCGAGGGAAGATCTCGCAGATCTCGATCCCCGGAACATTGGTGCGAATCGCCTTGTAGGGCCCGCGGATGGAATCAGGCGCCTGGGGCTTCATATCCCAGGTGTCAAGCTGGCTTGGACCGCCCACCAGCATCAGTTGAATGCAGTTGATCTCCTTTTCCGGCACGACGGCCCCGAGCGCTTTTAGCCCGAAGAAGTCGGGCAGCGTCAACCCCAGCATCGCGATTGTGCCCGCGTGCAGGAAATCGCGGCGCGTGACCCCGTCGCAAAAATGCACCGCGCGATCAGCATCCAGCTTGATCATGACTCGTGCCCCATCCGGCTGCAGCGCCTTCCCAAATCAGGGCTGTTTGCGTTCAGGTTTTTCAATCGATCGATTTGACTTGAAGAGACACAACACGGGTTGTTAGATTTGGCCCGTTTTGATCCTTTCACTGGGCCCTGTCTTAGTCAAACTCATGATCCTCGGCCCCGGCAGCAGTTTCTTATCCCGGTGGGAGGTGGTTGTCAAGTAGGTGGATACTGTATGTCTCTCACGGGCACCAACACGGGCATGCACTACAACAAAGTAAGGCGGAGAGCTTGCGACGGATCGGCTGTCCATACTGAAAATGCTATCCGGCGCGAACGCCTTTGAAATCAGCGAGATCCAAGAATAAAGAAATGCAAGCCGGTCCTACCAGGTCCAACCAAAGCGATCCGGAATATGACCTCAATGTTACATTGCTACATTGCATCGAAAACTTGCCACCGTATCTATTCGCCAGAGACAGGTCGGCGCCAGTATCTTTCGTTGGGATCCAGACGTTCACGTTCCGACATGTGCGCCCGATATGGCGACCGTAAGGAACTCACCAGCATGGATTGTAAAGATAGGTTGCACTTGATGACCTCGAGTGATTCTAACGCTAGCCGGATAGACGAACTTAATCGTGTCTCGCTACAACTGGGACAAGCCTGCGTTAAATACGCCGTCAGTTGAAAAGTGTCACTCATTTAGTGCTCGGAGTAATAAAATGAGGGTCAGGATGAAAGGATGAAGCAAAACCTCACGATTGGACCAATTTTGGCGCTGATCACTGGCACGGTCGTTTCCGTTCATGCTGGTCGCGCCAACGCGCCTGCGATCTCCCAGGTCACGCTCTTGCGTACACCAAACCAAGGCATTCAACCGCAAACCGTGCTCGACCGCGATGGCGTGCTGCACATGATCTATGTCAGGGGCGACGCCTCGGCGGGCGATATCGAATACGTGCGCCGGAAGGTCTACGAGAAGGATTTCTCTGAACCGATTCGCGTAAACCGCGAGCCCGACAGCGCCGTGGCGATTGGAACGGTGCGAGGGCCGCAAATGGCGATCGGACGCAGGGGACGCGTGTACGTGATCTGGTTTGGTTCACGAGCGCAGTCTGGTGATTTCTCGGACACGATGCCAGTGTTCTTTTCGCGGATGAACGACTCAGGCACAGCATTCGAGCCACAGCGCAACCTCATGCAATACGCCAAAAGGCGGTGACGGCGGCCTTTCCGTCGCCGCTGACGCACTGGGCGATGTCTACGCTGTTTGGCATGCCGTGGGCGCGGAGCCGGGAGAAGACCATCGTCGCGTTTATCTGGCAGGTTCCAGAGACGACGGCAAAAGTTTTGCGCGCGAAGTCCCAATCTCGCCCGCCGCTTTAGGCGCGTGCGCGTGTTGCGGTATGCGGGCGTTCGCAGACGAGCGCGGAACGCTCTTTGTTTTTTATCGCGCTGCGGCGGAGAGCATCCATCGGGACATGACCCTGCTGATTTCGACAGACCATGGAGCGACGTTTCACGATACGACGGTGGGTCCTTGGGAACTGAATGCCTGTCCAATGAGTACCGCATATCTAAACGAAGGCGGAAGGCGAGTGCTTGCCGCGTGGGAAAAGGCGGGTCAAGTTTACCTCGATTCGATTGACCCCGTTTCACTCAAACCTTCTCCCCCTATTGCTGCGCCTGGCGATAGCAACAAGCGCAAGCATCCTGCCGTTGCGGCGAACGTGAATGGGCAAGTGCTGTTGGCCTGGACGGAAGGAACGGGCTGGTCGAAAGGCGGGTCCCTTGCTTGGCAGCTTTTTGACAGTGCTGGAAAACCCGCCAGCGCAGAAGGTCATGCGCCGGGAGTTCCTGTTTGGGGACTCTCAAGCGTGTTCGCGGATCATCAGGGAAACTTCACGATTGTGTATTGATGGAGTAGGGCTGCGGCAGACAAGCACTTTTTTGACCTAGCTCGAGGACTGTACCCGCCTTCTCAAATTGACAAAGAGCGCAACCACTACCTACACGGAACAAAACTTTCTTCAACTCATGTGGGGGAGCATTTTGGAGCCGTTTGTTCGGAAGAATCGCTAAACGAGAACTGCAGTGAGCAGCAAAAAAATGATGTTCAGGACCGTGGGGTTCCAAAGGAGCGCACTACGAGAGGGAAGCGGCATAAGAGTTGACGGGACAGCGGGCCATGGGATCACGATCAGCACATATATCCCCTGACAAAAGCCCTCGCGGGCGTGATTTATCATCAACGTGCTGGCCATGCTCCAGACGGTGCAGGCCAGGGCGAACATCATCACAAAGTCGGCCTAACGCGGGATTGTTGGCCAGCGTCTGGCAACAAACCTGAGACTCCCCGATGTAGTGGGCGGCTTGGGTCTTGCCCCACGTGCGAAGGGTGTAGTCGCCGATGCTCAGCAAGTCGGCTTCAGCACGACGCGAAAAACGCGAAAAACGAAACCTAGCCACGGCTAGCGCGACGACGCGGGAAGCTTGAGGGCCTTACGGACACGCCCCAATACGTCACCCTCGGCGACACCGCTGGCGTCGCCTTCGGCAAGCTTCGCTTCGTACTGCTGTTCCTCGCGCTCCAAAGTCCGCAATCCGGCGCGCACGACCTCACTGGCGTTCTCGTAGCGTCCAGTCTTGACCTTCTTGGCGACGAAGCGGTCAAGTTCGTCGGTCAAATTGACGTTCCTGGTAGGCATGGTGACTGGCCCCTCTGTAGAGGTGAATTTCGAAACCATCATGACAGGATTGGCAAAGTTTGCAAATAGCGGGGGCAAAAAGTGGCAAATAGCCTCGATGATCCGGTTGGTGCGTTGTTTTCAGCGGCATGAGTGACAACCGGAATCCGAGCCGATAGCGCCTGGTCTTGGCGACTACATCTCGCGCGCAAGCACCGGGCGCCCGCGTTACGACCGCTGCCGCTCTTGCCGTGGTGTGAGCCTGGGCGCGAGTACATCCTTGGGCCGACGAAGGTCCGCTTCACAGAAACTGTTCCGACAGGAGAAAGCGTTTTAATCGATTTCCTACAATAGACGCGTAATACCAGGAAAGCCGTCAAACCCTGAATCGAAGGTCATAATTTGCTCGACTCCGTGATGTTGCATGACGGCGAGATGTACGGCATCACGCGCAGACAGCCGCCGATACCCCAAGACAATTTGTTTCGCGCGCTCTGCGATCGACCGATCAACAGGCAGCACCTGGTCCACGATGCCAAGCAGAGCGTCGAACGCGGGTTGGATTGCGTCGCGGCGATCGATAGCGACGTAACGGTGCAGGATCTCCTGGAGAACCTCGGCGTCAGTAACCAGGCGCCGGCGCTCGCCGACTACTTTTTCGAGCAATCGTCTCGCGTCGCTCTTGTGGGCATGAGGAGCGCCAACCAGGTACATGGGAATATTTGAGTCAACTAGAATCACGGATGCTCGCTCGTTCCGTATCCCCTTTCGATCTCGGCCAGCATGCCGTCGATATCACTCACGGGGTAGTCATATTGTGCTGCCGTGCGGATTACTTCGAGCTTCTTGCTGACGCCGCCGACAGGGTCGCGGCGGCGGGCTAAGTCCAGCGCTTGCCGGACCCACTCGGCGATCGACATATGGCGTGAACGCGCCACGCGTTGAATCTCGCGGTATTCCGGATCCTTCAGAATCACTTGTAGCCGTTTAGCCATAGCATGAGTCTATCTGACTCATCGCTATGAGTCAACCGAAGTTTGGGAGTAGAGTAGGTCGCGGGCAAGACCCAGGCTCCGAAACTGTAGGCGGATGAAATTGGCGGGAGCGACGGGACTCGAACCCGCGACTTCCCGCGTGACAGGTAGGAGCTCCTATTCAAAGTGATTGAAGTGCGGTGAGGTGATTCTGTGGCTCGGCCGTGACAGTGTGGGATTCTAACCAGCTGAACCAGTCCCAACCGTGGAATCGACAACTTAGAGTCAAACCCTACGAATAAAGCCTTTGCAGGATTTGCATGTGGCACACTGTCCCTACCGAAAATGTCATCCGGCGCAAACGCCTTTGAAATCAGCGACTTTCAAGAAGGTGAACTGTGGCCTCACTCTAGCCCAGGCGATCAGAATAGAACAATGTTACATTGCGTTACATTGCGTTGAAAACCGCAGGATGGAGTCTTTGCGTACCTGTCTCTACCAATAACTCCGTCTGAGTCGTCAAAAACTGCTACGACAGGGAAGCGCAGAATTCAGATCGACTTGTATGTGGCGATGTTGTTTGATACAGGCGCGAGGAGCTTGGTCACGGCACCACAAAGCGGAGTTCTCCGCCAAGTTTAGGTGTAGGAGAGCACAGATCCGGGCACGCTAGGCTGCCCGGCGTTCATATCGGTGATGGAGGCCGCCGACCTGCGGAAGCTCCACTACTTTTCCGAGCTCCGGAGGCTGTATCCTCCGAGGGATCGGAGCATCCTTGTCGAGAGACAAGTGAGTGCGCGTCCGCTCGTAGTATTCGAAATACAACTTCAAGACACGACGCAGGCCCGTTTCATGCAGGACGATGACGTGGTCCAAGCACTCGCGGCGAATCGTGCCGATCAGGCACTCGACATAGGGATTTTGCCAAGGCGATTGCGGAGCGGTGAGGACTTCGCGGATGCCCAGCCACCCTGTCGCTTCGTGGAATTCCTCTCCGTAGCAGCCGTCGCGACCACGAAGCAGATAGCGGGGCCCACTGTCCCAACATCATGTGAGAGAATCACAAAAACAAAGAGAAGCCGGAAGGTGATGGTGGGAACCACGAAGAAATCGGCAGAGACCAAGCTCTGCATGTGGTTCCTCAGAAACGTGCGCCAATTCTGCGACGGTGGCCTCCGGTGTCGCACCAGGTACTTGGCAACCGTGGCTTGCGACAGCTCGAATCCCAGTTTCAACAGTTCTCCGTGAATCCGAGGAGCGCCCCAGCCAGGATTCGCCAAGCATCCTATGAATCAGATCGATGACCTCAAGTGACACGGAGGGTCGTCCTTCCGGATGGCGACTCTTCCACTTCCAATACAGTCGAAGTCCCTTGCGATGCCAAGCGATGACAGTCTCGGGCTTGACGATGACCAATCCCGATCGCCAGCCGCTCCAGAATCGTGCGAGCCACACCCATAGGAATCGATCGGCGCGACTCAAGCGCAGCCGATGGCCACGGCTGGAGCGCTGGAGCACCAAAAGCTGATGTCGGAGGGCAAGAATCTCAGCTTGCAGCGCTGCACGAGTTTGAAAGACTTGCCGAGCAGAAGAAAACAGCGAGAGAATAATCGTGAGCATGTCGCCGAAAAGCTACAGCGACGGCCGCCTAAATTCAACCAGTTCAGTCAGAACGGTGTTTTTGGTAGGACAGGATGACCCTTTGGAAGAAATGGATCGGAATCTGGAAGGATGGGATCTGTTGGCTCTCCAGACACCAATGGAGGACAAAAGAGATCCCACTGCCGTGTGGGTGTGTGGAGGGTTTGTGGACGTGTCTGCGATGTGGAAAGTGTGAACGCACTCTCGCGGTTCGCAGTCGGGAATGCACCACTCGTCATTATTGAATTGAGGAAAAAATGAAGAGAAGACCGACCGAGCCTCGCATGCGGACGGTGGTCCGTCTCTTGGCTCTGTTGTGTAAGAGAATCGAATCGATTGGACGAGCAGCTTCGTGCGATAGAGATGCTTATCATCTACGGACGACGGACATGCCCAAATGCACCGATGATCGACGGCTATTGCGTTTCCAAATGTGATTCGATCAGGTGGGAGAGGTGATCGTCAAAAACCCGAATATCCTGAGCGGAACGCCCGTTTTTCGCGGGACGCGAGTACCCCTCCAACTTCTGTTCGATTCCCTGGAACGTGGCCACACCCTTGAAGAATTTCTCGAAGGGTATCCGACCGTCTCACGCGAGATGGCCATCGCCGCGCTGGAAGAAGCTCAACAGCTGCTGTCCGCCCAGGCATAAATGCGCGTGCTCCTCGACGAGTGTGTGAGCGAAGGACTGCGCAACTACCTCGCCGCGCACGAATGTCAAACCGCCCGGTATGCTGGCTTCGCGGGACTTGAGAACGGTGAGCTTGTATGACCTGGAGCAATGGCGTTGACGCGTATCTTGCGCGGCGCCAGTTCGAGCGCCAATCCCCTGGTCAGCGGCCGAAAAGACTGGATCGTGGACCCTTCTAACTCTGCCCAAGAACGCCAGTGCGAAGCTTCCCTCACGAGGTATGACAATGGTTGAAGGAACCATCGATGGCTTTCCTTTTCGAGCCGCCTCGGGATCGAAACGGGGTCCTTCATCGCGTGCCTCTGCCGTGACAGCCTCCGTTTCACAAGTGATTACTTGAAAAATAATGACGCGGATCGCCTGATTTAGCGCGCAGAGTAAGCTTCTGGAACTCTTGTTGCCCCCTACTTGCACCCAGATTTCGAGCATAGGCTCCGGAATCGGCCCTGCTCTTGTGTCATTGCCCTGCGAACATGTCGCCCTATTAGGATTGGCGACCGGAGCCGTTACGGAGACATCCCTCCCGGAGTTTCAGACAAACTAGGTTCCAGAAATGCCGCAATCTCGGCGAATAATTCTGTGTCGTGGCACATCGGTGCCATGTGTCCGCAGCTGCCTTCAAGGAGCATGGGTTGAACCTTGAGCAAGTGGGCAAATTCAATTGACGGCTCGGGATTTACCATGTGATCTTCAGTAGCAACGACGATCAAGATTTTGGATTTAACTACCCCCGCCGCCTTTCCCATGTCTCCTGCAAAGGGCTTGGCAAGATCGTGAGCCATCATTGCCCGCAATTGATATAGCCAATCGGTGGGATCCATTCCATTCGTGGCGGTTGACTCCGTGTTTGCCAGAAACTCGGCAAATGCACTCCGTTGCGTGTGCTCAATACGGTAGGCCGGGGTAGTGAGTGCAAGGTAGTGAATATCGGATAGAGCTCGCATCTCTGGCCGCCCTTGATACTTCCCGCGGTTCCAGCCTGCGCTTTCTGTGATTGCGTTTGCCTCGGCAGTCCACAATAGAAGATCAACTGAGGTCAGGCGAGGAGATCCAACCACGGGAACAATACAGTCCGCAAACATGGGGTACGAGACCGCCCACTGGAATGCTTGCATCCCTCCCATTGAGAGACCAAGTACAGCGTGCAAATGTGAGATGTGTAGCACGTCAGCCATCATGCGGTGCTGCGCATTTACCATATCTGCGATGGTGAACTGGGGGAATTGGAGCCGGGGTTGACTCTGGCTATTGGAGGGCGAAGATGAAACGCCGTTTCCAAACGCATCCATTACAATCACAAAGAACTGATGGGTGTCGATCAAGCCGGACTGGATGATCGCGACCAGATCCTGCGATTTTCCGCTGAAGTAGGTCGGCACGAGAACAACGTTGTCGCGCCTTGCATTCAGCGAGCCCAGCGTCCGATAGCCGAGCTTGCAATCTTCGATGGCTTGCCCGCTTTCCAGCTTGCACACTCCCAATGACGCAGACTGGAGAGGCGGTGCTTCTTCACCTCTTGCATTCGCACAACTCAAGGCAACCAGCGAAATAGCGATTCGTGCAAGAGACAATCTCATATGGCTCGTTACGAATTTCTTGGTTTTACGAAACACACCTTCTCTAAAATCTCAAGCGCAAAGCAAACTGTATCAGCCGCGGTTGATTCTGTTGTGAGAAAGCCTTTCCAAATACATTGGCCGTGGTTCCTATGGTTGAGGAATTAAAGTTCGTATTCGGGGCGGCAAACTGCACACGGTTGAACAAGTTTAGAAATTCCGTATCGAACAACAGACTCACACGCTCCGTGATTGGAGTGGATTTGGTAACGGCAAAGTCAAAGGTCTTTATCCCGTCCGTGCGTAATGTGGGATCTGTCCGTCTTTCAGTACCGAAGTTGAATTGTCCAGGCTGAGAGAAGCAATTGATGTTAAACCACTCGTTGATTTTGGCGCTTCGAGAACCGGAGATGGATTTGTGACATCCGGGAATAACGTCCGGACGAATTGTTCCCGCCCCGAATGTTGTGCTAAGGACATTTGGCTGTGCCGTTATGACCAAAGGAGTGCCGCTCTGGAAGGTTGTGATCCCATTGATTGCCCAGCCCGACGCGATGTGGTTCACGGTTCCGTCGCTTGAAGCTAGGAACTTCCTACCTTTTCCGATCGGAAGGTCATAAACGTAGCTCACGACGAAACGATGCGGAACGTCGTAGCTAATGAGGGACCGTTCACCGGAGAAGTTGTTATAGTCCTGGATGGCGCCAACGGGGCCGTCCTCCAGATAGCCAGTCAGTACGTCAGTATTGCTGAATAGCCGTGACCAGGTGTATGAAGCCAGGATTGTCCCGCCCCCTTCAAAGCGCTTTTCAAAGCGGGTGGTCAGGGCGTTGTAGCTGGAGTCTGCTCGATAAAGCTCCGGGCTGCCTACACTCGCATACTGAGAATACCTCTTCAGTAGCAGCCCCTGCGGTATCTGAGCAAACGACAGCGGCCCGCTCGTAACTGGACCCCCATTAACCGAGGCGAATGGATTTGTCACCGGGGTAAGCAAGGCATTGCCCAGGCTGGTGTATTGATCCGGAAGTTGGTCAATAGTCACCGACGTGTTTGGGATCGAAATCGGAAGATGAGTTCCTTTTGAACCTGCATAGCCAATCTCGAACAGCCCGCCGAAAGGCAGTTCTCGCTGAACATTTAGGTTCCATTGCTGGACATATGCTGACGGCTCCCGTGGGAGTTGCGAAGCCACGGCCTGTCCGACCAGAGACGCCAGAAATTGAGTGCTGCGTCCGGCGGGTTGAATGACAGATTGACCCCCACTTCCGTTTGGGAACGGATTGCTCAGCGTGGATGCCGGGGTCACCCCACCATTGCTGGATGCTGAGAAAGCCGTAACCGCAGTATTCAGAGGCGAAACGTTGGGGCCATTTGCCGCAACGCTCGCCGGAAGGCGATTGATTCCGTACCCAGCGCGAACAACGGTTTTGGTCGTTGCTTGATATGCAAAACCGACGCGCGGCGAAAATAGATTCCAGCGCCGAGCAATGTCGTGTCTGTCAGACCAGGCCGGCGTGTTCACCAGTGCCAACTGTCCATGAAGTTGGATTGATTGGTTCGAGACCGGGTTTGTGATAGATGTGATTCCGCCGGCCTGCGGCGCTCCGTTGGCTAGAAACACGGTGTCGCGATCGTTCTTTTCAAAGAATTGTCCCGGCTGATCCCACCTTATTCCCAGATTGAGCGTCAGCTTTCGGGTCGCTTGAAAGGTGTCGCTCAGATAGTATCCCTGCGGGTTGAGAAGCTGGTCTACCCTAGCTGCGGTAGAGAGAGTCCCGGACGACGAATATCCTAAGAGAAACGAAGCAAAACTATAGCCCCCGGCACCGCCGTTGCTGGCAGCTGTGAATCCGCTGTCGAAGTTAAACAAACCATTTGGAAAGACCAAAGAAATGAATGTGTATTTCTGGCGCCGAAGTTCCCCTCCAAATTTAAACGTGTGCCGCGAGAAGATTTTCGTCGTACTTGCCGACAGGGAATAGTCTGCATTTCCATTGTGCTGGGTGACATCCATGATCACAATCTGAAATGGTGTGTACCCTGCGATGTTGGGGATCGGGTACTCGTGGAATGTGAGTTGCGGGCTGAGAGCCGCCCAGTTTGGTCCAAATCGGGACATGTCGGTGCCGAAATTAAGCGGAACTACGTTGTAGTTCATATGCAAATATGAAGCTCTGACATCGAGAATCGTGTTTGAGCTCAATGCATAGGTGCTCCCAACTACGAACTGCTGGTTCGTCGATACACTGACTGGGGTTCCAGTCTTTGTGGCGAATGGATCAGCACCCAGGTTCCTGAAGTGCCAGTATGTGTAGCGGCCAAAAATTCGCTGCTTGTCATTAACGTTGTAGTCCACACGCGCGTTATATTGATTTTCGTTTCCACCAACACTGGTATTGTTGACGAAATTGTTGGCAAGCCCCGGACGATTGGGCGCCGCCCATAGTTTTGCCAGTACCGTAGCCGACGGATCGATCCGAGTCGACGGAATGAGATTGTTCAGGAACGGGGTGCGGGATCCCGAGTAGCCTGGACATCCCGCCCCTCCGACAACCGTGCCACCGCATGGATCGTAAATTTGGTGATTTGGATCATTGCAGATCCCATTTGTGAAGCCAGTTTGGCAGATGGCCGAGAAATCGCCGTTTAACATGGCCGCCGTGGGTACAGTTAGCGAATTCGGAATGCCCTTGCGAAGGGCAAATCCCTCCCAGCCGAAGAAAAAGAAAGCCTTGTCCTTCACTATCGGCCCGCTGAACGAAACACCATACTGGTTTTGGTTTAGCTGTGCACGTGCAATCCCGGCAGCGTTGCTGAAATAATTGTTCGCGTCTAAAACCGTATTTCGGAAATATTCATACGCGCTGCCATGAAATGCATTGGTGCCGGACTTTGTGGTCATGTTAACCACGCCACCCGCGAATCCGCCGAATTCCGCACTGACGTTGTTCGTGGCGACGCGAAACTCCTGGACTGCATCTTGCGTTGGGACGATCAAGATAGCGTTGTTTTCGGGAACGTTCAGCGGTGCACCGTCGAAGTAACTGGCATTTTGGTTCGCGATCGAGCCACCTATCTGGTAATTGCCGAAACCCCAGACGTTTGTGAAAGATCCTCCGAGTTGGTTGCTCATCGGATTACCCCGAGTGGATCCCTGCGGTACTACACCGGGAACCAATCCGAGGAGATTGAAGGTATTGCGGCCATTTAGAGGCATGTCCTGGACCTGCCGTCCCTCCACTACTTGACTAAGTGATGTTGACTGCGTCTCCAGTAGTGGCTCCCCGGCCTGCACAGTTACGCTCTCCGAGACAGACCCGACTTGAAGAACGAAGTTCAGCGCGACCTCATCCTGGACGTGTAACTGAATGTCGTCCTTCACAACGCTTTTGAAGCCTTCCTTCGTCAGATTTGCGCGGTATGTTCCAGGCAGCAAGCTAGTAAGACGATAGAACCCATCCCCGTTCGTTTTTGCCGAGTATGAAGCGTTTGTGTTCAGGTTCGTGAAGACAAGCACAGCGTCAGAAACAGCCGCTCCGCTCGGATCCGACACGAGCCCCGTAACTGTCGCATTTGGAGTCTGTCCGAACAAGGCGCCCAGACAAAAGAACAAGCACGCTGGAACAGGAATCAGAACGGACGGCAAGCGCGAAAGTCGCATCTCCCCTCCTCGGAATGTGGTAATAACGTTTGGCCCGCTACTATGTATTTGCTCGAAGGGACAGGATCTTCTCACCGAATGCGCAGTTGTTGGAACATTACTGAGAGACCGCGTGTACGCTAAGGGTGATTCGGCGGGCCTGCAAGATTGGCGTAGAGCAACTTCTGGCCTCTGGGAGATCGACTGCCGCCCGGTGGCTCAAGCGTTGCGAAGACTGTATCAATGCGCTGCAGGATTCCGGGATCGCTAACCTTCAATGCCCAGCGATTTGTCGTGGCATCGTCAACATAGAACAGCCCGAGATTTTCTGGTTGCTTGCTGTTCGCATGACTGTAGCCCCAAGCCTGAAAACCGGCGGCCGCACGATTGCGTTTTCTGTCCTGAAGATCGAATGCGTAGAAAACCAGGAGTTTGTTTTCCACGTAATACACGCGCCCGTAAGTCCGCCGAGTCTTGCCTGACGACTCGACGTCGTACACGTCAACAATGTGGAGGTCCCGCGCCCCCAGCAGTGTCTTGACTTCGGAATTATCCACGGACGTTTCAACTTTGGCTTCTTGCTCGGCGCTCCGGAGTTTCTCACGCAATCCTTCCACAGTCGCCTGTTCCTCATTGACGCGCTGGTCTGCGTCCTGCAGCCTGGATTCAAGCTCCTCAACAAGTCGGGCCTTTTGCGCGAATTCTGAACGGCTCGCCCCCAAATCACGATTGAGCTGCTCGCGCTGAGACTGCGCATCAGCCAGAGCTCTTTCCAGTGCCGACTGTCTGACAGCCAATGAGACGGCGTTCGCTTTCGCTTGGGCCAGCGAGATTTCCAATGTCCGGCGATCTGATTCACTTTGTTGCAGCCGTTCCGCGGTTATCGCACGCTCTTCGCGTGCATCTTGGGCTATCGTTTTCCACTTTCGCAGTTGATCATCAACTCGTGAGTTTGTCGCCAGTGCCTCCGGTCTGGTTCTTGTCCGATACGCAACAATGACAAGCCCTATAACGAGCACAAGGGCTGCCGCTCCGTACACGAGGGTAGCTATTCGCAGCCGACCCACCAACCACGGCACGCGCGAGTGCAGTTGCCTGGTAGCCTCCGGAAGAGCGCCACCTACGGATGCCTCCCTATGATGATCGTGTTCCCGGCTGGCCCGCGAAAGAAGGCGTGACAGGATCTTCTGCTCATGCAGGAACTCAACATTCTCTTTGGGTATATCAGAAGTTTTTTCAACAATGACCAGGGAGATATCTTCTGCCGTGAGCCGCCGGAAGTCGGCGAACAATTCGCTACAGGACTTGCAGCCCTCCAAGTGCTGATTCAAATCGCGCACCTCGGAGGCAGACAATTCACCTGCAGCCGCGAGGGCGCACAACTCCTCGTACCAATCGTTGTGTGAATGATCAGGATTGGAAATCATATCTACTATGAGCCAACACCACAGCCGGAGAGCAGCGGTGGCCTAACTCTGCATTTAAGAACGTTCGAAGTGCCTTGAGCCCTCTATAGTAATTATTTCTTGTATTGGCCAATGTTTCTCCCATCAATTCACAAGATTCTTGGAGCGTGTATCCTTCGAATAGCATAAGTTCGATCACCTTGCGTTGTTTGGAACTGAGGGTGGCCAATCCATTTCGAACACATTGCCCCCACTCTCCAGGACTCATGCTTGACAAGTTCGATGCTGAGAGGCTTCTGAGTTCCCGCTCTTCTGACTGCTCTTCGTAATGATAGAAATTTCTGATCCGTAGATAGCGTCGTCGCAGCAGGGACTTAAAATACGCAAATTGCAGAATCCAGGTCTTAACGGAGCCGCGACAAGGATCGAAGCGTTCTTGCTGCAGGAAAATGGCTAGAAAGACCTCTTGGAGCACATCTTCCGCCTCGCCGCGGTTGCGTACGATTTTGAAAGCAGTGGCGAATACCTGCCCGAAATACCGGTGAAACAGCGTCGCAAAACAATCCGCGCAGCCGCTGCGGATATTCTGCAGCAACAGTTCGTCTGACAGGGACTCGCTGTGCTGATGGTCAATCATGCGCCCCCGCAAATTATTAACAACTCCTAACACAGTGTTATGGCCTAACTCAAGATTTCTGTGTGTTCAAAAAGCAATTTATTTTTGAGCTACAGTGAGAAGAATTGCCGGTTTCGAGAAATTGAGAGTTCATTCGATCTCGTCACTCAAATGGTCTGTTCGCTGCACTACGGCAGCACATGATTTTGCAGAAATCGAGCTCCGCTGCGCGGGAACGAGTTTGTATACCAACGTTTCGATCCAGAACCATCACCTCATTTTTTGCTGCGGTGAAGGAGCTCCATTTCGGCAAACCGGGGCCATTCGGATCGAGAGTTTTGGCGAAGTTCGTCCAGTACGACATGCCAGACGGTGAAGGCCAGGGCGAACGTCATCACAAAGTCGGCCTAACGCGGGATTGTTGGCCAGCGTCTGGCAACAAACCTGAAGCTCCCCGATGTAGTGGGCGGCTTGGTGGGTCTTGCCCCACGTGCGAAGGGTGTAGTCGCCGATGCTCAGCAAGTCGGCTTCAGCACGACGCGAGAAACGAAACCTAGCCATGGCTAGCGCGACGACGCGGGAAGCTTGAGGGCCTTCCGGACACGCCCCAATACGTCACCCTCGGAGACATTCTTGCAACCTTGATCGAGGCATATGAGCGCGAACACTATCCGGTAAAACTCCCCGATCCGATCGAAGCGATCAAGTTCCGATTGGAACAGAAGGGCAAAGACTCGCGCGCATTGATCGGGGTCATCGGCCAACGAACGCGTGTTTATGAGGTCATGCAGGGCAAGAGGCCTCTGTCGTTAAACATGATTCGTAATTTGCACGAGAAACTCCACATCCCGGCGGAGGTTCTCATCCAGTCCGCGCGGAGAGGGCGCAAGGTTGATGTCCACCGGAGTTCAGCGAAACTCAGCCGAACCAGCATACGAAAATCGGCATAGTTGTTTCTGTTGTCGAAGTAAGAGCGGGACCGCCCGTGACAGTGCGCAGCAAAAGGGCAGCGTTCTAGCCAACTGAACTACGTCCCCAACCGTGGAATCAACAACTTGCTGTAAAGCCATAAGGAATAAGGCTGTTGCAAGTTTTGCATATAGCGCACGATCTGCGCGGCTGTTTCCGGCGCAACCGCCCGCAAACCGCCTACAAATCCCTGTGCGCTCATGCGAGATTCATACTAACACAGATGCGTGCATGCAAGAAGTGAAGCAGGGTTCGATGGAGCTCCGATGGAGCTCAACGAAATCCTCGACGAAATGCAGCCGATTCGTAAAACTTAGCAGCGCACTCTGAAGAAAAGACATAGTTGAGAATTCTGACAGCTTATCTATCCGTTGCACCCTGCCGGGGCCGAGGCGATTGCTGCCGAACACGAAACGCAAGAACAACGCAATTGACGGCATATCAACAAGCGCGAAATCTGCCGACTGGGAATCGACGTTGCCGAGCTACGGAAGCGTTATCTCTCTCCTTTGGATAAAAGAACGACCGACTGCAAATTCCTGACTACAAGAAGAGCTCGCCTTCTTAGTATGCTGCCCGGGATTCCTTCCACTTCAATGGCGGCAGTTCCAGGTTCGCGACCTGTCTTAGGTAGGCCGCGGCGTACGTCGCGGCTTTTAGTTTGCCCTGTTCGATATTCTCGACGGATTCGGAAGGCGCAATCCATTTTTTGGCATTGACGTTGTAGACGGATGCCTGCACTCCCTGCGCGTTCTGCTCTGAGAAGAGGCGCAGGTGTTCGGACCCGACTTTTACTTCGGCACAGATACCTTGATCCAACATTTGAGGAACTCCGGGCTCGTTAAGTTAACTGGTTGTTGCGATAGTGGCAGGCAGTGCTGTGACCTGTCCAGTTTGTTTTTCTTTTTCCGTGCTCATGATGCACAACTAACGCAAGGGCGAGAATGGGACCGAGGGCGGAGGAGCCAGGAGAAAACTAGGCCACCGATGTACGTTAACTCAGTGACATGGAATCTCCCTCGGCGACAGACCTCCCGAGCCTGATTTATCATCAACGTGCGCAGAGCAATGAGTTCTTGCTCGGGGCATCAACCAAAACGAGTTTTTGACCAAACGGGGTTAAGCAAAAACTTCTTTGTTCCTGCGCTTCTTCTCTTTTGCTGGCCGAGACTGGAATGGCCGACCGCACGAGAAAAGCCGATCGCGTTAGGCCAGCAGACCGCGCCAAACGGGCAATCTTCTCAATCTGGCTCTGCGGAGCAGTTATGTTGACGCGGATTGTCCGTTCTGAATGGGCGGGAACAAGAAACGCCACGGCATCCTTAAAGGCAGGATCACCCGCCACGTCATCAACCGTTGATGGATTGGGAATCTTTTCGCCATCCTTAATCATACCAGCGATATGAAAGCTCAAGGCTTCTGCCGCTCTGCGCCGCGCTTCTTCCAAAGTTCTACCAGCCGTAATGCACCCAGGAAAATCTGGGAAGCTCACGCCAAAATCAGATTTACGATCCTCATGCAATATAATCCATCAATTATCTCAATCTAATGCCCGCTTGCTTTTCAATGCTTCTCAGCGTGCCAACTGGTATATCGCGAACAGGATGTGGCACAGTGACCCGTCCCGTCTTCACCGGATGCTTGAACTGTTTGTGGCTCCCAACATTTAGAAGTTAGAAGAGCGCGACGAAGCGTGGATACAGAAAAACCATCCCCGGCTAAAGCCGTGCGATTCTGCTCTTCTATTCATCGAGGGAAGGACGAGCCCCCCGTGACAGTGGGCAGCAATAGGGCAGTGTTCTAACCAACTGAACTACGTCCCCAGCTGTGGAATCAACGACTTACCGTAAAACCTTGCAACTAAGACCTTTGCAAGATTCGCATACAGCGCACTGTTCGCCTGGCTTGCCTGCGATAGCAGTCCTTCCTGGAAGAACTGCCCATGAACTGCCAGTAAAAACGAGTGTGCTTCATGCGAGATTCGTAGTAACACAGATGGGTGCAAGAGGCGAAGCAGAGTACTCGATCAACCGAGTCAGACACCACCCGCTGCGCGTGGGTTGTCTGACTTCACGACAATTGGATTGTCTTGTGGAGGTTCCTGCGTCACGTGTCAGCTAACGGTCTTGGCCGTCCTTTGTCCCGCTGGATGAACATGTTTCGCGCGCATCCGTTCCGCGCTCGTCCGCAACCGCGCCCTTTTCTTTCTCCGCGATGCACGTTAAATGAAGGACCGTGGCGGCGGCAGAGAATCGAACAACGTCCTTTTTGTCCGACATCTCCTGCGCCGCACTCTCCAGAAGAGCCGGATCGCCGCGCTTGGCAATGGCCTCGAGCGCAGCAGCTCGGACAACCCAGTCCTTGTCGGAAACAGCTTTGGCTAGAGCGCGGCCGGTGCGCGGGTCGGGGTCATCCGCCAGCTCCCTCGCTGCAGCCGCGCGCGCTGGTGAAGGGTTTCTTCTCTTCCAGGCACGAACCGCCTCCATTCCATATCCAGGGTAAGGGACAAAGCCGATGCTTTGGTCAAATGCAAATTTAATGGCCCTCTCCGGGGTTTTCAGGTCGTTCATTTGCTCGAAGATCAGATTCTTTCCTCCCTTGCGCTCGCCCACGAGCACATCGTAATAAAGGTCGTAGCCAGAGTTTTCCTTGAGCTGTATCAAGGAATGCGCGACGGCCAGGCAAACTGAAATGTCTTTGTCGGACAAGGCGTCTCGGAGTAATGGGATCGATTTAGTGGAACTCATCGCGCCGATTCCTGCAAATCAAGTGCTCGGAACCATTGTCCGCGACGGCATCGGTGGCAGCGCTGGATTCGGTTTCAGCGTGCCTATCAAGCAAACTGGAGCGAAGTTTTTCACCGAAGCGCGGTTCCACTATGCCGACGGTGGCAGAATTCCTACGAGGATGATCCCTGTGACGATTGGCGTGCGATTCTGAAATCGCTCACGGATTCACCATGTAGGCGAGGCCTCCACCCTTTGAGCGCCTATTTGTCGGAGACGTCCTTCAAGGACAGCAGACCTGCGCATTTGTATAACTGGCGGCAGTTTTCCCAACCGCCGGAATGCGTCAGCGAGAACGCCACTTCTACATGCGGCGCGTTGCACAGCTAATTGGAGAACCCTTCGGGCGCAATCACCAACTCTATGGCAGCTAAAAGGCGCAAGCGCTCGGATAAACCCGCCTGTGAGCCGTATATTATTGAACTGAAACTACTTGGAATGAGCGTAAGGGTGAAGAAACTTTTTTGTGGGTAAGTGCATCAATCTTCGCCGAGGGGTCAAGAAAGTGACCCAATTTAAGTTCAGTCAGTCCGACGAGAGGAGGTAGAAACCGATGATTCGTAAACTGTTTGCTAGTTTGTTGCTCGCCACCTTGGTCTGCATTCCAGCTTCCGCGATGGAGACCAAGTGCGTGGTCACCGGTCCTGCTGGCTCTTATCTAGCTGATATTGCTCGCGTTGCGGCAGGAGCCCAGAACCAGGCCGAGGAGATGGAAGCCTATCTTCGGAACAGTTCTGTGGACTGGAGGACGCTCGCCGATCAAACGGCTTATCTCGCGGATCAGGTCCGCACTATGCGGAGCCTGGTTACTCGGTTCGAGCGGATGGAGCCGGCTTTGACTCCAGCTCAGAGCGAGCAATTCGAGCGCCTGAAGGCCGGGCTAGACACTCTGACGGTGTTCCTTAACAACACCAACCAGCTCATCGCGGAGAGTCAACTGTTCCCGGACCGCAATGCGCTGGCGGCTAACGCTAAGGCCATGATCGTCCGCAGTCAGGTTGTGCGAGACGCTGCGCGGAAACTGCGAATGACCGAGTCGGCCTAACTCACTTGAGCGGGTGCGCCTCAGCAGGCGCACTCGCTTCCCATATGTGTGCCGAGCATGATCGACAGCTTGGAGGTGCAAGTCCTCTTCACAACCAGATGGAGGTGAAGTGATAGCGAAGCGCAAGGGCCGAGCCGCGAGGCGAGGTCTGAAAGAAGCGTGGAGCAAAG
>Ga0209577_10001106_pt1 | contig 26861 bp, 18 predicted proteins | sample GraSoiAngelo_109_FD_185874 | JGI IMG/M metagenome (GOLD analysis project Ga0209577, IMG submission 185874) | Grasslands soil microbial communities from the Angelo Coastal Reserve, California, USA - 14_0903_12_20cm (SPAdes) (version 2) | ecosystem: Environmental > Terrestrial > Soil > Grasslands...
GTGGTGGCTACGGGCACGGCGCCCTTGAGTTACCAGTGGCAGAAGAGTGGTACGGCCATCAGCGGGGCGACTTCGGCGAGCTACACTACACCCGCAACTACCTCGGCAGACAACGGGGCCACGTTCGTCGTGGTGGTGAGCAACTCCGCGGGAAGCGTTACCAGCACTGCGGCCACGCTCACGGTAAATGCAACCGCAACGGCACCCACGATCAGCACGCAGCCGGCCAATCAGACGGTGACCGTGGGGCAGACGGCCACGTTCAGTGTGGTGGCCGCGGGGGCGGCGCCGCTCAGTTACCAGTGGCAGAAGAACGCTACGGCCATCAGCGGGGCGACTTCGGCGAGCTACACTACGCCTGCGACAACCTCGGCAGACAACGGGGCTACGTTCGTCGTAGTAGTCAGCAACGTGGCGGGGAACGTGACCAGCACTGCGGCCAAGCTTACGGTGAACGCCGCCGGCGGCGGCACGATGCCGCAGTTCGGGCACGTCTTCATCGCCATCGGGGAGAACACAACCTATACTTCCAGCTATAACAGCAGCAACATGCCGTACTTGACCTCGCTGGCCAATCAATACGGGCTGTCCACCAAATTTTGGGCCGACACCCATCCTTCCATTGGCAACTACGAGGTTATGACGGCTGGACAAGTCTTTACCAATGACGATGGCCAGACGCCGTCCAGTTTGCCACTCTCCTCGGACAACATTGCCGCGGAGGTGGAAAAGGCCGGCAAGACCTGGAAAGACTACGTGGAGAGTTGGAATGGCTGCGGCGCCCTGAAAAGCGGGAGCTACATCGTGCGCCACGACCCGCTCCAGTATTTCACCAACATCAACAAGGCCAACATCGTGTGCTTCAGCCAATTCGCCACCGACTTGGCCAATCACACGCTGCCGAATCTCTCTTGGCTCTCGCCGAACGGCTGCGACGACGCGCACGACTGCGGGATCAGCACGTTCGACACTTGGCTGAAGACGGAAATCGGCCCGCTACTGGCTAGCAGCTATTTCCAACCGGGAGGCGACGGCTTGCTGATCATCACTTTTGATGAGAACGACAAGTCGGGCAGCCCCAGCTGCTCTACTACCACGGTTGGGAAGGGCTGCGGCGGGCAAATCGAGACAGTTCTGATCAGCCCAATCAGCAAGATGGCCTACCAGTCCACGGTCGGCGACCCCCTGAACTACAACAACACATACGATCACGCCAGCGTCCTGCGGACCCTCGCGGACGCGCTTGGACTGAACACCTCCGGTCTGGGCGCAGCCGCTCCGCGTCTGCCTATGGCCGACTTCTTCTAACCTGCAACCGTGGCGGGAGGGAGGCTGCGTGCGATGGAACGCGCCGCCCTCCCGGCCACTTCCAAAAAGGTGTTGGGACAAAAGCAAGCCGCAACCTTGCCTTAAAGCTTTAAAGGCAGCGTGCTGCACACCATGAGCAAGCCCGCGAGCTACGCCCTTCTTGTGCCTGGCATTCCTTTCTGGATCCTTTCGAGAAAAGCGTAACAAGTGCCTTTCCTCCCATCGAACGCGGTCGCCCATGGCCGCGACGTGCGCCTGTCCATTAGTTCCCCGGCTAGCTAATCTTGACTCTGATCACACGGGCATTAGCCTGTGCGGTCCGAGCAAAGGACGTGATGCGAAGCCAGCTAAGATCGTGCCAACGCAGAGGAGCTGATCATCAAAAAGAGTTGGGTCGTAAGATGGAGTCATGTCTGGCACAGAACCCATCGGCCAGAGGACGTCCGGCGCGGACTCCGTAGGCGACGCCCAACTGGTTGGAGTCCAAACCGATAAATGGACGCGCTGGATGATCGCCATTGCCGTGATGGTCAGCGCGGTGATGGAACTGGTCGACACGTCCGCAGTCAACGTAAGCCTGCCATACATTGCGGGAAATCTTTCCGCCTCCGTCGACCAAGCCACTTGGGTGCTGACGTCGCATCTGATTGCGAATGCGGTCGTCCTGCCACTTTCGGGCTGGCTGGCAAACTATTTCGGCCGCCGGCGCCTGCTGATCCTGAGTGTAGCCGGTTTCACTCTGGCGAGCATCTTTTGCGGGCTGGCGCCAACGCTTACAACGCTAGTTACCTTCCGCATCCTGCAAGGAGCCGCGGGCGGCTCTCTTCAGCCAACCTCGCGCGCGATTATGCTCGAGGCGTTTCCTCGCGAAGAACGCGGACAAGCCATGGCGCTATGGGGCGTCGGCATTGTTATCGCGCCTATCGTCGCTCCGATGCTTGGCGGCTGGCTTACTACGAATCATTCCTGGCGGTGGATTTTCTTCGTTAATTTGCCGGTCAGCGTCCTCGGACTGTTTCTCGTGTGGAATTATGTCTTCGACCCACCATACATTCGCCGCCCCTGGACCCCCGTCGATTATTGGGGCATGGGATTGCTTGCCATAGGAATCGCCGCGCTCCAGGTGGTGTTTGACAGAGGCCAGGAGGACGACTGGTTCAGCTCGCACTTTATCGTCATGATGACCGTGATCGCCCTGATCGGGTTGATTTCTTTCACCATCTGGGAGTTACGGTCGAGCAACGCCGTAGTTCACTTCCGTTTGTTTCGCTACCGGACGTTCGTGACTGGCACGACTCTTTCGCTGGTCTTGTTTTTCGCGCTCTATGGCAGCATTGTGCTGCTGCCTCTGTTCATGCAGGAGCTGCTGAATTTTCCCGCGGTCACTGCGGGGGTCTGGAATTCTCCGCGTGGCATGGCCACGATGGCCGTGATGCCCCTCGCGGGCTATCTTATCGCTAGGCGTTGGGACATGCGTGCGCTGCTGACCGGCGGTCTGATCGTTTCCGCAATTGGCGGCTACATGTTTTCCTATCTGAATTTGAACGTTGGGCCATGGAATTTCCTCTGGCCTGAGATTGTCATGGGCGCGGGTTTGTCGTTCATGTTTGTGCCGCTCGCGACCATCACGGTTGATCCCATACCCCAAGAAGAGATGGGCTACGCGACCAGCTTAATTGCCTTAGCCAGAAATCTTGGCGCGGGGATTGGCATCTCTGTGTTTGCCACATTTGTAGCGCGGCGGGAGCAGTTTCACCAGTTGCGCTTGGCCGCTTCCATGGCGGCGAAACACAACCTGCCCGCGATAACTTCCCAGTTCCAGGGTTATTTGATGCGGCAGGGGGAAAACTCCGGGCACGCGGCACGCCAGGCGCTGACTCTGATGTACCATCAATTTGCTGCAGCAGGCCTCTACGCTGAGTTATCTCGATGGGTTCCGCCTAATGGCGATGCTGTTATTTATCGCGGTGCCGTTCGTGTGGATTATGAAAAAGCCTAATTTTAAATCGCCGGGTGAAGATGCCGCTTAACTTCTCGATAATTATCCCCTGTAAATATGATATTGGCCGTCATCAAGAGAAATACTTAATTCTCATTACCAGCAATACTGTAAGCTAGGCGCCTGATTGTTCGCGTTGCCTTCTCCCTCCCCGTGTTTAAAGCTTTTCTACCCCCGCATCTTCAAGATAAGACCGGATTGCTATTAACCACCATTTCGCAAGAATTAACACGACTCTCATCAAAGACACGAGCGCACCGTAAGGAGGGCGCAGCGGTCTTGATGGAGATCCGGCCGGGGAAGCGTTTTTCGCTCACGTTCTTCCTATTTGCGACGATAGCCCCGCCCTGACCGCCGGGAAGTAACCCGCCGTTGTGCGTTAAGCATGATTATGCCGAGCGATGAGCGAAAGGGTGGCAAGGCAGACCGTCTCTTCACCAGTGGGTGGTTGCAACATCGGTCCAAGCGAATACACCAGGTTAAACCCGGTTAAGCGAAGTTGCCGGAGCAAACAACAAGGAAACAAGGAATTGACCGACACGGAAGAACTCCCGCAAGGCGACGCCGCGTGCTGCTTTGTTGGGCCGGTCTTCCGGAGCGGAAGATGAAGACAACCAACTTTTCCGTGCTCGCGCGATTACCAGCCCCAACGCGCGTCGCCTGAGGGGGATGTCGCTGACGAAGAGCGCGGTCAGCGTACTCCTTGCACGACACACGGAAAAGAACAGTCACAAACACCGCGCTTGTCCAGTCCAGATGAGAATGCAAATGAATTACACCGACACCGATAGCAACACGACATGCGTCATGACTTATTCTCATGACGGGTTTGGGCTGGGACATCTGCGAAGGAACACTACGATTGCTTCGGCTCTGGCGCGTCAGGTTCCCGATTCCAGCGTGTTGATGATGATCGGGTGCCCCTCGGGAGCAGTATTCAAGCTGCCGACCGGCGTGGATTTCATCAAGCTTCCTTCGGTGATCAAACGCAATACCGGCGTTTGGCTTCCGCTACGGCTCCGGATCGGACTGGAAAAAACCAAGGCCTTACGGGTGGCCACAATTCAAGAAGCCGTGCGAGTATTTCATCCGCAGATCCTGCTCGTGGATCACGTTCCCGTGGGGATCTGGGGGGAGCTGCTCCCGTCATTGCAAATGCTGAAAAGACGAGGCGATGCACCAACTATCGTTTTGGGCCTCCGGGATATCTTGGACGCTCCGGAAGTTACGCGCACGCTTTGGGAACGCGAGGGAACGTACGAAGCGATCCGCAGGTATTACGACGAAATTTTCATTTATGGCCGCAAAGAGCTCTTCGACACGGGCGCAGCGTACGGACTGAATCAGTTTGCTCCGAAATTGCGCTACGTCGGATACGTGTGCGACCAGGAGCCGCCCAAAAGCCAGAGTGAGATGCGCCGTGAGCTTCAAATAGAGAACAAGTTGCTTGTGGTAACCGGAGGCGGGGGAGCGGACGCCTTTCCAATGATGCTGGAGTGCATGAAGGCTTTGAAGATTTTGGGAGCGAACTCGGGCTTGGAAGCCATCTTTATAACCGGACCATTGATGGAGAGTGGCCAGCGCGAGCACCTCGGCGACATGGCCAAGGGATTAAACGTCCGGGTGCTCGTCCACGTAGACGATCATTTGAGCTACATGAATGCGGCGGACTTGGTAGTTACCATGGCCGGCTACAACTCCCTCTATCAGCTTGTGCGGCTAGGCAAGAAAGGACTGGTCATTCCGCGGTCAGGTCCAAGTGCTGAGCAACAAACGCGCGCGCGGCTGTTCGCTGAGCGGGGTCTTGTCGACGTTATCCTTCCTGCAGAACTATCCCCCGAGAGAGTGGCCGAAAAAATCATGGACGACCTCGAGCGGACAGACTATCCCGCCTATGAACCTGCATTTGACACTAACGGAAGCCAAACCGCGGCAGACCGGCTTGCCGAGCACCTCACGGCAGTCCGCATGTCGTCCACAGCTTATTACAGCGGGCGGGGCCAAGGCGAAACTCGGATATATCGTTAGCACATGGCCTCGTCTTTCGTAGACTTTCTTTCTGGCGTGCTGCCGCGTGGCGTCCCAGTGTGCATCTTTTTAATCAAAGAGCCTGATAACGAACCCATCCGCGGCGAGATGCGCTTGGTGAAAGCGAAAGCGAGGTATCTTTCGCCGAATAAGAACCCCAATAGAATCCCCCGGGGGAAGCGCGATGGAATTCCAACCGGGTCACTGGAAGCCATGGCCTGGGTTGGCGGAAGGGTGGCTGGAGGGGTCAAACTTTGTCGGCTCGAGGATATGCAATGAAAATCCTCTATCTGTGTTTCGACCCAAGCATCGATTTGGCAGCAGAGGCCGGAGCTGCCGTGCACGTTCGTGCGATGATCCGCGCAATGGGGAGACTCGGACATGAGGTCACCGCCTTAGGTAGCTGCGTCGGCCGTCCAGAATGGGTTGCGTCCCAGACCGGTGCCAGAGTGATTCCTTGCCAGCTTGCGCGTTTGAACCGTGCTTTGAGAACAGCCATTCGAAGAACCAACAAAGTTCTTCGCCGCCAGCTGCGCCGCGTTCCCGATGCTGTGCGGCTCCTCCACAATGCCACATTCTTACGCAAAGCCTCGAACCTAGTCCGCGACTTCTCTCCAGACTTTATTTACGAGCGTTACAGCCTTTGGGGAATTGCGGGACTAACTTTGGCCAAGCGCCAGGGAGTGCCATTGGCTCTCGAAGTGAATGCCCCGCTGGTTTACGAGCAGCAGCGTTACAGGCAGAAACTTGCTTGGCCGCGTTTTGCCCGCTGGACGGAGCGTCGCGCTTGGCGAGGCGCCAATCCGGTAATTGTAGTTTCGGAACTGCTTCAAAAGCATCTGCAGGAAGCGGGTGTGGCTCCCGAACAAATTCGCGTTTTGCCGAATGCAGTGGATGCGAGTTGGTTCACGACCGATACTGAAACAATCCGTCCGCCCAGGGATCTAGAAAAGGAAGGCGAGTTTGTACTGGGCTTTGTCGGAAGTTTCAAAGCCTGGCACGGGGCCGATTTCCTGCTGTCTGTATTCGAGGAGTTTTACAGAGTTGAGCCACTTTCCCGGCTGCTGCTGATTGGGGACGGTCCGCTGAAGGATGTGCTCCAGGAGAAGGCCTACCGGGCGGGCCTTGCGAAGGCCGTGGTGTTCACTGGCATCGTTCCACACGAAGAAATACGGCGTTATTTGGCAGCCATGGACGTGGCTTTGGCACCTTACCCATCCTTGGAAAATTTCTACTTCTCGCCGCTCAAGCTTTTCGAGTACATGGCTGCTGGACTAGCGGTGGTAGCCAGCAATACGGGACAGGTTTCCCAGCTCATTTGTCATCGCGTGAATGGACTTCTCTACCAGCCTGAAGATCGCGCAGGACTGTTGCGATGTCTTTGCGAACTGCGAACGAACGCCGCCTTTCGGGAAGAACTCGGAAGAAACGCCAGAAAAGCGAGCGAGGCTTTTACCTGGGAGCGCAATGCAGCCCGTGTCATCGAATGGGTTCGGCCAAGATTAATTCGAGGGAATCTGCAGGGGTCGCTGCTTGACGCAGACGCTCGAGCTTGAGGTGGTACATGGCTTCTGGAGAGTATTTGCAACCCCCGGCGCAATGGGACGCGGATCTGCCTACGCTGCGTACCACGCTCGACCCCGGCGAACTATCGAAATATCTTTACCCCATTGCATCCACTCGCTGGCGGTCGCGCCGCCTGAAGGTCATTGGAACTCGCTTGCTCAATTGGCATAAGGGCAGCAGGTACACCTTCGAAATTACCGCGACGACCGACACCGGCTGGCACAACCTCATTGGCAAAGTTTACTCGCAGGAAAGTTTCCATGTGTTCGATGCCATGAAAAACATCTGGCGGGTGGGTCTGGACCGGGACTCGGAATTCGCAATTCCCGAGCCTCTGGCATACGTCCCGGAGCTGCGGCTGCTCCTTCAAGAAAAAGTCACCGGCCAGCATGCCAAAGAGGTTTTCCTGGCCGGCAGCCCCGCGGAACGCGCCGAGGCTGCCGAGCGTTGCGGGCGGTGGCTTATGTGGTTTCAGCTGCTGGCTCCCCAGCAAGGCAAGGGTATGAAGGTCCGAAAACTACTGCGGCGGAGCGAACGCAGATTGCGCCACATCGTCGATGCAAAGGTTCCGCTGGCAAGCAAGGCGGAAGAACTCTTCCAACGCTTGCTGGTAGTTTCCTCAATGCTGGAGGGAAACAACTGGGCGGCCGGACATGGAGATTACTCGCATTACCAAATCCTGTTCTCGGGGAAACGCACGGTCACTTTCAATTGGGACGCTTATGACACCGCCGATCCGTGCCGTGATGCCGCCAGATTTGTTGTCTCTCTTGAGCGTCTTGCGATGAAGGAGCTCACCTCCATTCGGGACTTGGACGTTGCGACACGAAGCTTCTTGAACAGCTACTTAATCGCCAAGCATCCGAGATTTGCGACGCGATTAGGTTTTTACCGAGCGGTGCTCTACCTGAAGGCGGCGAAGCGGGATGTGATGTGCAGCACGCCAGGAGGCCTTGAGAGGGCCAAGACCATGTTGGAAGAGGGTCTGAGCGCCCTAGATCAAAATGATGGCGCTGCTAGATAGGGAAAGGATCGAAACGGTTTCCGGCCGAAACCTCTTGAGCTAAGGCCGATACCGCCCTGCGAACAGGCCGTGCGAACTAGCCGTATCCTCCTGTGGTGCGCCTCTCATAGGCAAGGGTCTCTAGAATTGTTTCAACGGATAATGCGTTATCAGCCGGGAGGGTGAGCTTGGGTTTGACACGCTGGAAAATCTGGTCCGCCATTCGAACGCGCACATCGTAATCCAGTTCCGAACGACGGTTCAAGAACGAATCGATCAAGGCGCTTTCCTCAAGAGTCAAATGGATGGCTCCGAGAGGGACAAGAACAGGGCTCGATGGCGCTGGCGCCGTTTGCCAAACGGGCTTCAGATCGCTAAAAGAGGATTCCCGCACCACAAGCGAGCCAGCAACGAGATCACCCAGCCGCTTGTTCTCCTTTGTAAGAACAGCGCTCACAATCCCAACAGCGTAAAAGGCGGGAAGCCAGTCTACGATACGCAGCAGATTCCTGGCGATGGATTCGGGAACCGTGAGGGGGCGCCCTGAATCCTTGATGACACGAATGCCCGCTTTTCTTTTGCCAGGAGTCTGCCCATTCCAAATGATCTCAAAAAATGCGAAGTACGCGAAGTACAGCAAAAAGAAAAACAGGACCAGAACAGCGGCCCCCCAAATTGCGGACTTTGGTAATACGCTGGCCAAGCCTCCAATGGCCATAGTTCCCCCGACTCCGACAATGAAGCCGACTAGAGTTTGGATCAGCGTGTCCACCGCCAAGGCGAGAAAGCGGCTGCCGACTCCCGCAATCGCAAAATCGAGCGAGGTTTGCTCCGGCGTCTCAATGGTAAGCTTCTCGGTGTAAGAACCGAGAGAAGCGCGGTCCGAGGGGTTCGAGGACATGATATCCATCCGCTGGCTGGAGAAGCGCAAGCCCTATTGGGCGCGCCTGGAACAGCTCGTGCAGGTATCCGGCCGCGGTGTCAGGGCTCTCCGCCACAGCGAATTGCAAGAGCTAGGCCTATTATATCGTCAAACTGCTTCCGACCTGGCGGCTGTGCGCGAGGATGCTTCCAGCAAGCAACTGGCCGTGTACTTAAATCAGCTTCTGGGACGCAGCCATAATCTCATCTACCACGGCCACAAAACGAAAGCGAGTGGCATTGTGCGCTTCTATGGCGAGACCTATCCCCGGGTTTTTCGCGAAACGCTCCCACAAACGCTGATGGCCCTGGCGATCTTCGCCGTCACCGGGCTTGCCTCGTGGATGGTGACGATGCATGACGCCGGATTGGCACACCGCTTGCTCGGTCCGAGCATGATGGAAACCATCGAGCGGCGCGAGATGTGGACGCATTCGGTGGTGACGATCAAGCCGCTCGCTTCCTCAGGAATCATGACCAACAATCTTTCTGTAGCTTTCAGCACTTTCGCGCTAGGGATCACGGCGGGAATCGGCACCATCTGGATGCTTGCCGTGAATGGCGTGCTCATTGGTGTGATTGGCGCCGCCACTTGGAAGGCCGGCATGGCGTTGCAACTCTGGAGCTTTGTCGCTCCGCATGGCGTACTGGAATTGCCAGCCATCTTTATCTCCGGGGGAGCTGGACTGGAAATTGCTCGGGGCCTCTTGTTTCCAGGTTTCCTTCCCAGACGACAATCTCTGGCTCAAGCAGGGGGACGCGGTGCGCGTTTGTTGTTGGGAACGATTCCCATGCTTGTAGTCGCTGGTGTGATTGAGGGTTTTTTCTCGCCGAGCGCAGCGCCAGTCGCAATGAAGTTCATCTTGGCGGGAGCGTTGTTCGCTGCCCTGCTCGCCTATCTGTTCGTTGCGAATCGGCCTCAGCCAAAACCGGCTACAGCAAATTCCTCTCTTTAATGTCCAGATACTGATTCACCAGCGAAGAAGCCAGCAGGCCGGGAAGCAGCTCGAACGCAAACACCCCGCGCTGGCAGAGCCCTCGCAAAAGCAAATCCCGACGGTGGACAATCTCTAGTGCCGCTGCGTGTCGATACATCTCCTCAGGAGTTTGCGGCGTGCTTTCGGCCAAAGCCGTCAGGTCCGGTTGGTTCATCGCGCTGAAAACCACCAGATGGCGCTGCGTCATTTGCATCGCATATTCGATCACTTCGGGTGTTGTCGGCGTTTCCGCAAAGTCGGTGATCCATACCACCAGGCTGTGTCTGCTCTGTTCGGTAAGCAAAACGCGGGCCGCGCGGGAATGGTCCGCCTCCGCAGCTTCCGGGCGAACCTGCGCAAGGCAATCCACAATCGATCGCAGGTGGAGCGGGCCCCGGCTGGCTGCTAAGTTGCATTGAATGGTACGCCCGTACGCCAATAGGCCAACGCGGTCCCCGCACTGCGTCGCGACTTGCGCCAAGGAAAGTGCCGCGTTCACCGCATAGTCGAGTTTGGAAATTCGCACTTCGCTTCCCTGCTGCTGGACTTCCGCGCGCAACAGGCGCCCTGCGTCCAACACAATCCAGATCGGTTGGCTGCGTTCCATTTCAAAAATCCGTGTGGTGAGCTGGTGGCGTCGCGCCGTGGCCGTCCAACAAATGTCGCGAATGTCGTCCCCTAGCTGGTAGTCGCGCAGGCTCTCGAATTCGCGGCCTTGGCCGCGCTGGCGGCGCCGGCGCTTCTCCATTTCAATCTGACGGCTGCGAATCAGATAGAGCGCATGCTGGCGAGCCTGCTCAAGGTCGGGAAACACGCGTACCGTCTGCCGGATCTCCGCAACGGCCCAGCGCTGTGCGAGCCCCAACCAGCTCTGATAACGCAAAAACAGACGCCCCAGGCGCTGGTCGCCGCGCTCGCGCGGAAGAATCTGGTAGGTCGCGCGGGCTCTTTCTTTTGCCGGAACAGCTAACTCGAGCACCGGAGGAGCGGACCGGAAAGACACCGGCGTTTCATCGATAAGAAAGCACCGGATCGCCATGGCCGCAAAGTTTCGAACGGTCAACGTCACCTCAGATGGCTGCAACAGCGCAGCCGCGCGCTCCCACGAGCGGCGCGCCTCAATTTCCGCGGGCTTGGGAATGCGCAGCAAATCCGAAACAAAGGCCAGCAGGATGATGAAATCCCACAGGAACATCGCGACAATGAGTCTCGGTGACCACCATGCGGGCACTAGCCAAAGCAATCCTAAAAGCAGCAGCACGAAAAAGCGCGGCCCGAACCCGAACGCCAGCCGCCCGATTGGCCGCGCGCGCGCTCCTGCTTCCGCTGGAATGAGTGGCTCTGGGCGATTCATGCTCGGCTCGTTATTTCGGCACTTCCACAGCTGCAATGACTTGGCCAATCACCTGATCGGTAGTGAGGCCCTCAAGGTCGGCTTCTGGCTTGAGCAGGATGCGGTGCCGCAGCACCGGAAGAGCGGCGGCTTTCACATCATCCGGCAACAAGTAGTCGCGCCCCTCCATGCCCGCCAGCGCACGCGCCACAAAAAACAGACCCACGGCCGCTCGGGGGCTGGCGCCAAGCGAGATTGCCGGCCAATCGCGCGTCCGGCGCACCAGGGAGACAACGTAGGAATGAAGGGTAGGCTCGACGCGCACGCATTCGATTTCGCGGCGTGCTTCAGCAAGTAAACCTGTGCCGAGCGGGGTCAAGGCGATCTCTTCAAATCGTCGCGGGTCAAATCCCTTTTCATACTGTGAAAGAATGTGCACTTCTTCTTGCGCGGAGGGATAAGTGACTCGAACTTTAAGAAGAAAACGATCGAGCTGTGCTTCGGGGAGCGGGTAAGTGCCTTCAAATTCAATCGGGTTTTGTGTCGCCAGTACCGTGAAATTCTCGGACAGCGGATAACGGACGCCATCGATGGTTACCTGGCGTTCTTCCATCGCTTCGAGCAGCGCTGCCTGCGTCCGCGGGGAGGTCCGGTTGATTTCATCCACGAGCAGCAGGTCGGTGAACACCGGCCCACGATGCAGCGAGAAGGTGCTCGTACTCAAGTTGAACACGTTCGTCCCGGTCACGTCCGCAGGCATCAAGTCCGCCGTACATTGCACGCGCTGGAAGCCCAGTGCGCAAACGCGCGCCAGGGACTTAACGGCAAGCGTCTTGGCCAGTCCCGGCACGCCTTCGATGACCGCGTGTCCGCCGCAAACCAACACCACGAGCAGCTGGTCCATGAATTCACGCTGGCCAATGATGATTTTGCCGAGTTCTTGACGAACATGCGACACAAGCTGCGAGAGATGTTGCACGATTACCTTTTCTCCTTCCGGATCGACGGACGCACGGCCAGCTTGGCGGCATTCCGTTCCAGCTTTTGGACCAAATCGAGGCCTTCGCTTCGCGGCAGTTTCGCTTCGCGGCTCGCTTCTGCGGCGCGTTGCAGCAAATCCGCGATGCCAGCTTCCTTCCAGCCAAGCCGCTGCTCGGCAGCCTTTCCAAGTTCCGGATCCGGCGTCGTGGAAGGCAAGCCAAGTTGGCGCGTCAGCAGCGAGCGAAAACGTTGGTGGGATATGGCCACCGCGGACGACGTGGCGCCCGCCCGTTCGTACAAGCCGCCGAGCGTTTCCACGTATTCGAGTGGCGACAAGCGCGAAACTTCCGCGGGCGTGTAAATCGGGCCGCTCCGCCGGCTGTAGGTGAAAAGCAACGCGAACGCAATCACTCCGATCTGCAGCAGTCCCCACACGAAGGAAGTCTCAGCCACATAGCTCCAGAGCGAACCGCGCTGCCCGTGGAAATATTCGTCCCAGTAAATTTCATAAGGCTTCTCCGCCGGCCAATTCCTCATCGCGTTCAGTAAAAAAGGAAGATTATCATCCCTGGTGATCCCCGCATTCGTCAGCGGCGTGGACCCGGCCCACCAAAGAATTTCCCCCTCGCCGAGCTTCCAGATCACGACTGCCGCCGTGTCAACATCGCCATAAAGCGGCAGCTGAGAGGAATCGAAAGCGCCCCAGTATGCTTCTGGCTGAAGCGTCACGCGTTGCGCGCCCCGGGCGAGGCGACTCGGAATGGAGGGATGAAACGTTTCCCACGCGGGATCGGGCGGATTGTTCGACACATGCGCTTGGGGAAAAAACGTTCGAATGTTCGCTCCGGTGAACAGCACATGCCCGCCGCGTTTAACAAAATCTTCGAGCGCACGTCTTTCCCCTTTGCTTGGCAATTGAGACGGTTCCGCAAGAATGAGCAGCGCGTTCGCCGGATTGGCGCCGAGTTCCGTCGGAGAACTTTCCCAGCGTCTCACGGGGTAGTGGAGTTGCGAGAGCAGCAAGTATGCGGCCTCCGCTCCACCGGATTGTCCGGAGTACGTGGAAGGAATCGGCGAATTGACCTCCGCCGGAGGAGCCAGGATCGCGCTCGCCGTCAGCATCAGCGCGAGTAGACCGCCGCCAATCAGCAGGATCTTGCGGTCGGAAGACGCTATTCGAGCGGGCATCCCAGCGCCTCCAAGTGGCGAAGCGATTCCCGGAAAGCTTCAGGGCTCGCGCCGCGATTGGCATACCAGACCTTCTCAAGTTCCGTGGTCAGTGCCGTCAGGGGTTCACGATGGGCTCGAGATGACCGAAGCTCACCGGCGGCGGGCTCTACCACTAAGCGCAAATATTCCCGGGGAGTTTTCGTCCGATCTTTCGGCAAGACACCGAGGTCTTCGAGTCGAGCAATGCCAGCCCAGTAAGCCGAATGTACCGCCTCGCGATAGTTGCCTTGGCCCTCCGCCTCCCGCGCCGCGCGAATCCACTCTTGCCAGGTCCGAACCGCAATCACTGGGGCGCTCGCCGCCAAGGCATTGACGCGGTCCCTTTTGGCGAAAAAACGCAATACCCACATTGCCACGACGCCCACTGCCACAACAACAAGAAGCCAAAACAGAATTTGCCCACCGAGAGGGTATCTTGCAATTCCTCCGAAGAGCCTGAGCAGCAGCCGCCCGAGCCACATTGCCAGGCGCTGTTTGAATAGTTCCCAGGCGCTCGGTGGCCGGACGCCCGCAAATGCTGGACGCATCAGGATTCGCTCGAGCTCGCCGCGGGCCTGAGAAGAGGAAGAGGATGGCACAGTTTGTGTGGAATATTCCACTTCCTCTGCCAGGTGATTGACCCAGGCCTGTGCTTTGTCGCTCGAAAGCGCGGTCAACTGGTTCCGCAGCGGCTCGGTGGAAATGAAGAACGAACCTTCCGAAGTGGATACCGTCCAGCGTTTGGGTAGGGAATCTCGCAACGCCGCCATCGCATTTCGGGAAGGCTTGTCCTTCAAAAGTTCCGAAATCCGGTGAAGCTCCGCCACAAAGGAACCCTGATCATAGGAAGGATTTGCGAGGCTGGCCGTCTTGGAAGCAGGGAGTTCCTCCTGTCCAAACGCGGGCAGGCTCCCAAACGGGGCCACAAGGATAAATAAAAGCAAAAATCTGCGAAGCATGCGCACCTGCGCGAGGTAGTCGTAGGCAGCTTTTTCGACCAGCGGTTTCAGGAAAGCGTTCTCGCCACGCCCGGCGCTCCCGGTGTGATCGGTCCGCTCGGATTCATCATGAATTGCAAGTCAAAGGCTTCCTTGCGAACTCGCAGGTCATAGTAGAACACAGCCGTCGCAATCGTGAGAATAGGACTCACCAACACTTGCGCGACAAATTCTCCCACGTGGCTCAGGGCGAACCACATGCGAACGGCTTCGGGATTCTTGGCCGAAAGTGCTATGGCAAGGCCAAAAGGAAACGTGAACAGAAATGCCGCAGCGTACGCTAGCACAAAATAAAGCAAGTAGATCACGAAAGCTCGCCCGGCAAAATCCTTGGTGAGTCCGAAACTTCGCTCCAGCGAGTTTCGCGGTCCAAGATCCTCGAGGAGCGCTGCCGGCACGCAGGTAAGCAATCGGCAAGCGACGTAAATCCCGGGAATAATCAGCAGGATGAACGCGCCCATTACCGCTAGGCCATTGAGCAGGATGACTCCAAACAAACTTCCCAGTTGACCGCGCATCCGGCCGAGCGATGCGCCGATGGTGGTCGATTTTCCCAGATACAGGTCGGAGACGGCGAACACCGTTCCGCCTTGGGCGAACAGATAGGCCACCAGGTACACAATCAAGCCCACGATCACACCAACAATCCCAAACGCCAACAAGCCGTTGGAGGTCCCCGCCTGCAATTGTTCGACCGGCAGATTCCTGCGAGCCGCTGGAGAGGTCATGAACAATGTTTGTGCCAATCTCAGGGCGAGAACCAGCAACTGGGGGATTGCGGTGATTCCGGCAAACAACAGGAAATGCTTACGATAGAGAGTAAATGTGCGATCCAGGGTTTCGCCAAGTGACAAAGGACGCAAGTCGAGATCGGCCATAAAGCCTCCTGGTTACGAGAATCTCAACGTTCCGAATCGTCGCACTTTATCAAATGTCGGTCCAAAAGGCACCCGCAATCGTCAGGCCATTGTCAGGCGCTTTTCGCCCATAATCCACGGATAGAAAGCCCCGTATTGCATAAGTAATTTTCTTTGCATTCCATGCGCCAGGAATTTTGTCAACCAGGAAGGGTTTTTCAAAGAAATGCGGCCCCGAAAAAGGCAACGCGTCCTGACCCCATGACGGAAAAAGCCGCTCTAGGAGGGTGTCGGAGAGAACAAATCTTTGACGAAGAATCAATAACTTGCAGACGTACCCCTGTCCGTAACTTATTGATTTCACGTACGACAAAATCTATTCCCGACAGGCTCCTAGAGCGATCCGTGAAAGGGAACATCATGATTTATTGAATCCTCTCGCGCTTCTTGGACTTGCCCATCTTCGCCACCGTGAATAGAAGGAGATTTCTGTCCTCTTCGCTCATGCGGGCCAGGCATTGCTGCAGCTTTCTCAAGTACCTGGCATCTTTCCCCACAGAGCCCCACAACTTCTGGCCCGGCTTGCCGCTAGGGATCTGTGTTTTTGGCGGCTCTTCGCCCTCGTACAACAATTCATACATTGGTACTTCCAAAGCGCGCGCCAACTTTTCGAGCGTTTCTACTGCCGGCACGGTGTGCCCGTTTTCGACCCGGGAAATGTAGCAGCGCAAAAGTCCAGAGCGCTTCTCTACGTCACCTTGCGATAAGTCCTTCTGTTCCCGTACGCTCCGAAGCCTTTCCCCTAAAATCATCGATACCCCTCATTCCGGCCATCGGTTTGGCCTTATATCCGTGCCCAGCCGGGTCCGTTTCTAAACTCTAACGCTACCGAGGGATAAACGTCGAGTAATTTAAATGGGAAATGCTTCAAAAATTATACATAAGGGAAAGCCACCCGAGCGGTCCAGTGTGAGTCGAGCATCAGTTCGAGCCCGTCTTCCCGCCGGAAAGTCTCGAGGATCCTATGCCGTATATTACCCGTAGCTCGTCGCGTGATATCCTTCGACGCGCACGCAAGGGGGTTCGGTGAAGCATGTTCTCATTAGCGCCGCTACTTTGGTTTTTTCCGCCTTAGGCCTAACCAGTCGCTTGGACGCGCGAACTCCCGAAGCCTCTTTGGACGGGAAAATAGATGTGCTCTTCTCCGGAGTGACTTCGCCCGATGCTCCAGGTCTTGCGGCGCTGGTGCGCCAGGGTGGCAAGACCGTGTTCGAACGCGGCTACGGCGTCGGCGACCTGCGCAGCAAAGCCAAAATCGACAGGTACGCGAATTTCCGCCTGGCTTCTTTTACCAAACAATTCACGGCCATGGCTATCATGCTTCTGGTGCACGACGGAAAACTTCGCTACGAGGAAACGCTCACGGAAATCTTTCGGGAGTTCCCTGAATATGGAAGAACGATCACGGTTCGCAACCTTCTGAATCACGTTTCCGGTTTGCCGGATTACGAGGACTTAATGGAGCAAGCGGAAAAGGCCAATGGTCCAATCTGGTCGCCCGAAAAACAGATTCAGGACGCCGAAGTTTTGGAGCTGCTGAAAAAAGCAAAGAGCGGCAAATTTGCGCCGGGAACAAGCTGGTCCTACAGCAATTCCGGCTACGTAGTGCTCGGCCTCATCATTGCCAAAACTTCAGGAAAGCCCTACGGCGAATTCCTTCGCGAAAGAATTTTTGCGCCGCTCAAGATGAATCACACCATCGTCTACCAGAGGGGAATAAATGAGGTCGTGAATCGCGCGTTCGGCCATTCCAAAGAAGACCATGCATGGAAGGAGACGGACCAAAGTTCAACGTCGGCGACGCTTGGCGACGGCGGCATTTATTCCAACCTGGAAGATCTCGCGAAGTGGGACGACGCTTTGCAAAATCACACGCTGCTCAGCGAAAAAGAAATCCAGCCGGCGCTAATGCCGGCAAAGCTCAACGACGGCTCCGAGCCCCACTGGCCCAACGAACCGAACGGCGACAATCTTCACCCCGGCAAGCCTGTTTCCTACGGCTTTGGCTGGTTCCTCGATCCGTACGAGGGGCACCGACGCATTTGGCACACCGGCTCAACCATGGGCTTTCGCACCGTCATCGAGCGCTTCCGGGATGAAAATCTCACTATCATCATCCTCGCGAACCGCACGGACCTCGACCCGGAAAAACTCTTATTGCAAGTCGCGGACCTGTTTTTGTCCGCCACAAATTGAATGATTCTGGGGCCCTCAGCAAATTCTCCGGAGCTACCGGGCAAAAGTTGTCAGGACATGCCCTGGAGTTTGCCGAGGCCTTTCATTTTGCCACGCGCCATCATGCCGCCGTACTGCTTCATCATGGTGCGCATCTGGAGGTATTGCTTGAGGACGGTGTTGACCTCCTGCACGGTGGTGCCGCTGCCTTTGGCGATGCGCTTGCGCCGCTTGCCGTCGATGACGTTATGGTCGCGCCGCTCTTCGTTGGTCATGGAATTGATGATGGCTTCCACCTGCTTGAGTTTTTTTTCGTCGACGCTTGCGTCTTTCGGCAAATTGGCGAGCGGTCCCATCTTCGGCAGCATGTCCATGATCTGTTCAAGCGGACCCATTTTGCGCACTTGACGGAGCTGATCGCGGAAATCCTCGAGCGTGAATTCGGATTTGCGCAGTTTTCGTTCGAGTTCCTCAGCGGCTTTGCGATCCACGGCCTGCTCGGCGCGCTCGATCAAGGACAGGATGTCGCCCATGCCTAAAACGCGCGAAACGATGCGCTCCGGGTAAAAGCCTTCGAGGGCGTCGTATTTTTCGCCAAGGCCCACGAACTTCACCGGCGCGCCTGAAACTTTGGCGATGCTCAGAGCGGCGCCGCCGCGCGCGTCGCCATCGAGCTTGGTTAGGATCACTCCGGTGAGGCCAAGCCGCTTGTGAAATTCGCCAGCCGACCGAACGGCGTCCTGACCGATCATGGCGTCCGCGATGAACAGAATTTCGCTGGGTTGCGATTCTTTTTTGAGCACACTCAGCTCATTCATCAATTCGTCGTCAATGTGCAAGCGGCCAGCAGTGTCCACGAGGATGACGTCGCTCGCGGAAAGCTTCGCTTCCTTGATGGCGCCTTTGACGATTTCGAGCGGTTTGTCCGTGCCTGCTCCAGGCCAGATCGCCGCGCCAATCGCCTTGGCCACTTGCGTGAGCTGTTCGCGCGCCGCGGGGCGATACACGTCGGTAGAAACCACGAGGGGGCGGTGGCCATGCTGCGAAAGCCATTTGGCGAGCTTGCCGGTGGTGGTGGTTTTGCCGGAGCCTTGCAAGCCCACGATCATCCACACGGAAGGCGGCTTGGAGGCAAAGAGCGGCTTGGCGTGCTTGCCCAAGAGCGAGGTCAACTCATCGCGAACCACTTTGACAACTTGCTGGTCGGGAGAAAGCTGCAGCAGCACTTCGCTGCCGATGGCCTTTTTGCGGATGTTGGCCAGCAGCTCGTCGGCCACGCCCACGTTGACGTCGCCTTCGAGTAGCGCTTCGCGGATTTCGCCGAGCGCCGCGTCCAAGTGCTCTTCGGTGAGCTTGCCCTGTCCACGCAGGTTCTTGAAGACTCGTTGCAGCTTATCTGCCAGATTCTCAAACATACTTTGCGCAAATCCTTTGTCGATCTCTCCTCAAGAATATCATCCGCCGCTGAAGCCGCAAGGCGTGGAGTTACAGCTGCAATGTCGCTCCAGAAGAAGGGGCTTGGAAGAATCGAGCCGGAGAGCTTGCGAGCTGCTATCCACGGGCTTCTCCGCTGGCATGCTTTCTTAGAAATAGATTTTGGCGCCCAGTTGAACGACGCGTGGGCCGCCCACGCCAGAGTAGGTGTCCATGGGAGTTCCCCAGTTTGACGCCCTCGAGAGGGAAAAGGTCGGCGAGGATGAGCCAGCACCCGCCTGGGAGGGGTAAGTCCACTGCCAAGGACCGTTCACAGTCGAATTGATGGCGTCCCAATAATGCCTGTCGTTGAAATTAGGATGATTGAAAGCGTTAAACACTTCGAGGCGAAACTGGATGGAATACCGCGAGCCTTCGCCAATGGGAATGTTTTTGAACAAAGACATGTCCCAATCCTCTAAGCCGCCCGTGCGCAGGATATCTCGTGAAGGCCGAATGCGCGTACCAATGGGAGGAAGAACGGGATTTAAGCTCTTGTCCAAGGTGTAGTAATAGGGAATGGCCCCCCACATATTCGAGCCATCGGCAGCTCCGGGCTCCCAATTCCAATTGTTGTTCATATCGACTGGCGTGCCGGTCATGAACTGGGTAACGCCGCTCAATTGATAGTTGTCTGTAATGTAGGGCAACCACTTTGAGCCACCCAGATGCTTTGTGATGTTCGGCAGGTCGTAGACGTAGTTGGCAGCGAATACATGAGTGCGATCCCAGCTCGCAGCGCGATAGTCGAGCCCGCGAACGTTGAAAGGATCCTGCATCTCTTGATCTGAGCTGGCGGTCGTGAGTGCTTTCGAGTAGGTATAGACCGCCCCGAAGGTGAAGCCTTTGCCGAAGCGGCGCTGCAATGAGGCTTGCAAGGAATTGTAATTGGAGGTGCCGTCGAACTGGAGGTATTGAATTTGGCCATAACCTTTGTAGGGCACCAAAGGAGCGTTCGAGTACGATTGTCTGCCGTACGCGTATGCCCCGCTAAAGCTGTAACCAGCTGCGGCATACTCGGGAGGAAGGTTCGGTTCGACAGCGGGAAGCCCGTTGGTGCAGGGATCTCCGGGCGCAGGGCTGGCGCAATAGGAGGTGAAATTAGCCGGATCCTGCGCAGCCCTTGTGAAGGCATAGCCGTATGGGATGCTATTGATGTCGCGCGCCGTCACAAGATGGCGTCCCATCGTACCAACATAGGCGACATCGAGCGTTGTGCCCTTTGCGATTTCGCGCTGCACGCCCAGGCTGAAACTGTAAACCGTGGGAACCTTGCCGTTTTTCGCGGCACCAAGGATATTGCTCAAGACGCCGTTCCCGAAAGAGGGGTTAGAGAGATTGGCAATGTTTCCCGCGCCCAGTTGGGCGGTCTCGACCAGAGCAGGATTATTAAACACGGTGTTAAAGATCAGGTTGCCTTGCGTGCGGTCGTGCATCATGCCGAACCCGCCACGGAAGACTGTTTTGTGGTTGCTAAATGGATCGTAAGCAAAGCCGAGGCGCGGCTCGGGCATTATGCCCCGGCTATCCCAGCCCCCGGCGGGAAGCCCCCCCGAGCTGGTGAATTTCATACCGTCCAGAGCATCACCGCTATTCGGGACGATGTTCCCGCTGCCATCAATCGTCACCTCCGTTGCCGGGTTGTAGGCTGACGGAACGAAGAGCGCGACTTGGTTCTTCGCGTCATATTGGGGCGGAATCCAGGCAAACCTCATGCCGTAGTCAAGAGTGAAGCGGGAAGTCAATTTCCAAGTGTCCTGCGTGTAGAATTCGAGTTGGTTGTAGCGAAAGTAGCCCACCGGACGCGCAGTGGACTGATCAAAGCTGTCAAAGCTGCCCAATAGTGCACTGGCAAACGGATCGCCAAGAGCACAATTGGGGGCGGAGGCAGGGCAAGTGCCTCCGCTGGTTGGGCCTTGGCTGAAGCTGAACTGGCCGTTGACATTGCCCCAGGCAATCTGATCCTTGCGGTTGCGTTGGTAAAACATACCGAACTTAAAAGTGTGGTTGCGCTTCACCCAAGTGAGATTGTCGTTGACGTTGATTGTGGTGTTGGCCTGCTTCCAGGGAGTGGCGCCGAGGTAGCCTCCACCGAAATTGGTGCTGCCAAGACCACTGAAGCTCATGTCTGGGATGGTTGTTGCCGGATAGAGCAGCGGCAGGTCAATGCCGTTCTTGGCGAGGGAGATGTTCCCATTGGTGCCCTCGGCGATAGAGAGAGTATGGCTCGGACCGACGGAGAACTCATTCAAGAGCGATGTGGTGATCGTGCTGACTAGGTTGACGGAGAGATTCCAGCCCGGATGGTGTTGGGTGCAACCGCCGGGAAAGCTGACCGATGAGGCGCAGGCAAAAATGCCGAATGGACCTGGAAATGGCACAAACGGAGAGGAATCGGTCTCGGCGTTGTGCAGCCAGCGCCCATAGAGACGGTTCTTCTGGTTGAGCTGGTAGTCGATGCGCAGAATATCTTCGCGGCGTGGAGCATTGCCTGAGAGCGCTTCGGAAAAGTTGTAGTTCTGGCCGCCGACACCAAATCCACTTACATTTGGCAAGGGGTAGAGATTCAAAATTTTCTGGATCTGCGTGAAGACCGCCTGCTGTGCCGAGGGCAGTTTTGCAGGATCGATCTTGTTGTTGGTGATACCAGGTCCGGAAATCACAACCGGGTTGCCGCTGCTGTCTGTGGACTGTGAGAAGTCACCCTGCCGTTCGAGCGCGGTGGGGGTATAGAACTGTGTCGTACCACCGATCGGAACAAATTGGCGATAGTACTCCTGATTCCAGAAAACGAAGAGCTTGTCCTTTCGGATGGGCCCGCCAACTTGATAACCAATGTAGTTGTAGCGGTACAATGGCGGCGTGTTGAAGGGGGTCGACGCGGACAACTGGTCCCGCTTGTTGAAGTACTCGTTGGCGTTGAGGCTCTCATTTCTATGGAAGAAACGCCCGTCGCCATGCCATTGGTTGGTGCCGCCCTTGGTGACGATGGCAATTTGGCCGCCGGCGGCCTTCCCAAATTCTGCCTGGTAATTCGCGGTCAGTATTTTCACTTCTTCGATAGCGTCGGGGTTGATGGTTACGTGCGTGCCGCCGTTGTTGCCGGTGTCCACGTTCGACGCGCCATCAATGGTGAATTCGTGCTGATTTGCGCGGGTACCGTTGATGTTCATCGAATCCAATCCACCTGTCCCGGATACCGCGCCGTTGAAGCTGCTGATGACTCCGGGCACCAGCTTCATGTAATCCAGCACATTGCGGCCGTTCATAGCCACGTCGTTAAGCTGTTTGCTGGTGACCAAGTCGGAACGTTCGCCGGAATTGGATTGCAGTTGCAACTCCCCAGCGTCAGCGGTGACCAGGACCTGTTCGGTCGCAGCGCCCACGGTGAGCACAAAGTCGCCGGCGTTTAGGCGATCGGCCGCTGACAGCACAACGCCGGTCTTTTCCACCTTTTTAAACCCAGTAACGCTGACGGTGATGGTGTAAGTTCCCGGCGGAAGATTGGCTATGACAAATTCACCACTCTCATTGGTCGAGATCGTACGCGAGACACCCGTGGCAGGATCGATCGCGGTTACGGTGGCGGTGGCCACGAGCGCGCCGCTCTGATCCTTAACGGTCCCAAAGATAGTGCCGGAAGTAACCTGACCCGATGCACAGACGGCGCAAAATAAGGCGGCAAGCAGGGCGAAGACAGACTTGTGCGCAAGGCAACGTAGTTCCATGAAGGCGGAATCCATAGACCCTCCTCTCGCTAGCTCAAGAAACGGAGTCGTTGAGGACCGCGCTAGCGAGCCAAAAGCTGCCCAAACAAGTCCTGCTGGTGTGGTCTGCCAGATGCTCGACCTTGGCCGGCAGCGCGCAGAGGCAAAGTTTTGTGCAGCAAGTTCGCGCACCTAACCTATGATTCGGGACATTTAGCCTTACAAAAAATCTGTTGTCAACAGTAAATTTGTTGAATAAGTTTTAGACAAACGATTGTCTTGTGCCCGTGAGCACGGATGACGGCAGGCATGGGCGCGCCGCACGCGCCTGCGGAGAAATGTGCGACTTGGTTTGCGCCGTAATCTTTTGTTCAGGCTATGCTTATGCAGCCCTTGAAGGATGAAGACGTAGGGGGAACGGGTATCGCGGCCGAAGTCGGGACGCCTGAGACGCGAAAGACCCGCCGCCACGGGGGTATTTCGGAGAAACCGGGCGAAGAGGTGGCAGAGTCCGCTGTGGGCGTCCGCGAGAAGAACCAAAACAGTGTGGAGAAGCCCGTCAGTCTGAAAATTCTCGCGGACTACCTGGGATTGTGCCCGGCGACGGTGTCCGTGGTGCTGAATAATGTTCCGGGGCGGTCGATTCCCGCGGAGACGCGTGAACGCGTGCGCGCGGCGGCGCGAAAATTCAATTATCAACCGAGCTTGCTGGCGCGTTCGCTGCGGAAGCAGCGGACGTTCACCGTGGGCGTGTTGGCGCCGGAGCTGAGCGACGGCTACCACACCATGGTGATGAGCGGCATCGGCGACCACCTGATGCGCGAGGGATACTTCTATCTTACGGCGCATCACCGGCACAAGCCGGACATGATCGAGGAGTATCCGCGATTGCTGCTGGGCCGCGGCGCGGAAGGGCTGATCGCCATCGATACGGCGTTGTCGCACGGGCTGCCCGTGCCGGTAGTGGCGGTGGCGGGGCACCGAAAGATTTCGGGTATGACAAACGTTGTGCTGGACCACAAGCGGGCAGCGGAATTGTCGCTGCGACACTTGTACCAGCTAGGGCACCGGCACATCGCGTTTATGCGCGGGCAGCGGTTCAGCGCGGACTCGGACGACCGTTGGAAGAGCATCGTCAACGTGGCAGGAGAGCTAGGGCTGGAAATTCGTCCGGAGCTGACGATTCAGTTAGAGCGTGACCTAACTTCGCCGGAGTTGGGCTACCCCGTAGTGCAGGAATTGCTGCAAAAAGGGCGGCGGTTCACGGCGATTGTGTCGTTTAACGATATCGCAGCGATTGGAGCGATTCGCGCGCTGCGCGACCGAAATCTGCGCGTGCCGGAAGATGTGTCGGTGGTGGGCTTCGACGACATTCAGGTGGCGGCGTATCACCATCCGAGGCTGACGACGATTCGCCAGCCGTTGCGCCACATGGGCGAAACGGCAGCGCGCATCCTGCTGCAGCGCTTGCAGGGATTCAAGGATTACCCCGAAGAGTTTGCCGTGCCGCCCGAATTGATCATTCGCGAAACAACCGCGCCGCCTAACAAGAAGCAGCTCAAGCAACAGCGCTGATGTTCCCGCTTTTAGCGGCGGCAGAGCTGAATATGCAACCGCGGATCTAACTCGCGAGAGATTTCACGCGCCAGACAGACGCTGCGCTATGGCGTCGGTAGCGCGGGAGTATAGCTGCAAACCTTCGAGCGAGCGCGTCGTCAACTTGCGCCAAGGGCAAACTGTTATTTTTGATCCCGGTGAGGGATTCACCGAGATCCCTTCGCACGCGCTTGGCCAAGGCATCGACGCGATCAAAGAGCTCTTCTTTGCGTGTAAATTGCTCGCTTTCGACAAACAGGAGGTCATCGGTGGCAGGCTCCAGGCCTCGAACAGTGATTTGAAACCTGCCCCCGCTGCCGCGGATGCTGCTGGCGAGCAAAACCCGCAGGTTTTCCCGCTGGCAAATTTCACGGCCAAGGGCTTCGTCGACGTGTGCCACCTCCTTCCTCTGCATCCGCGAGAGGGCGTCAAATACGCGCGACTGCGGGAAGACATTCAGATAGCGCGATTGTTGCAGGGCAATCGCCAATCCTTCACGCAGGGTGGTGTCAAAAAACTCCTGTCCCGTAAGGTTTTCGGGATCGGCGATGAGTATCCAACCTTGGCTGGCGAAGACCTTTCTAGCCACCGTATGGCCGAGCAGCCAGTCGCGACAGCCGGCGGCGTTGGAGACGACCAAAACAGAAGCGAGCGCCAGCACCGCCAGAGCGGGATAGGCAAACCGCCTCCAACGAGCGGCTGGATGCGATTGCAAAAGCGCGGAAGACGGCGTTGGCAAGCCGGAGAGACCGAGCTGCACACGGCCGAGGTCCACGAGGAGTTCTTTGGTCGATTGATAGCGGCGGTCCGCGTCCTTGTCCAGACATTTGAGGATGATGGTTTCGACTCCCGAGGAAATTCGCGGATTCAAGGCGCGCGGTGAAACCACCGGCTGATGAAGGATGGCATCGATGAGACGGGAGGACAGTTGCTCGCGAAAGGCGCGCAGGCCGGTGGCCATTTCATAGAGCACGGCGCCCATGGTGTAGATGTCGGCGCGAGCGTCGACGCGCTCACCCTTTAACTGTTCGGGAGGCATGTAAGGGAGAGTACCTGCAGCAGCCTGGGAGTCGCTCAAGAATTCCGTCGTTCCTTCCTCCACGGGGCGAAGCAGTTTGGCCAGCCCAAAGTCGAGAATCTTCGCGAAGCCTTTGGCGGTGATGGCGATATTGGGGCGTTTCAAATCGCGATGCACAATGCCGCGGTCGTGGGCTTCCTGAAGGGCTGAGGCAATCTGAATTCCGAGCTCGATGATTTCCCGCTCATTGAGGGCCGTCCCGGAAAGCCGGTCGGCCAGAGTTTTGCCAGGCAGGTACTCCATGACGAGAAAATCGACGTCATCTTGCGTTCCGAATTCGTACACGGTCTCGATATGAGCGTGGTTGAGCTTGGCGAGCGCCATGGCCTCCTGGCGGAAGTGCCTGCGAGTGGCCTGGTCACTGAGCGTGCCCGAAGGCAGTACTTTCACGGCGACGTCTCGGTCGAGCAGCTCATCGTGAGCGCGGTAGACCACACCCATTCCGCCGGCAGCGACCTTTTCGAGGATGCGATAATGGCCTAGGGTTTGGCCAATCATGGGGCGGGGACCCGCTTTGCTGCGGTCATCTTAGGGCGGCTGGGCAGGCGCCGGGCGCCTTAGCGCCTTAGCGCAGATCGTGCTTATAAACCGCCCCGCCCTTCATCACAAATTTCACTTTTTGCAATTCCGTGATGTCTTTGAGCGGATCGCCGGAAACGGCGACGAGGTCCGCCCATTTTCCCGCCTCGATGGTTCCCGTTTTGTCGCTCCAGCCAAGCAACTCCGCCGCGGTCGACGTGCCGGTGTGAATCGCCTGCATCGGCGTCATGCCGTATTGCACGTAATACTCAAATTCTTTCGCTTGATTCACTTTTTTCCAGTCGAACCCGCCGGCATCCGTGCCCAGCGCGATCTTCACGCCTTTTTTTATCGCCTTTCCAAAATTCTCGCGCTGCAAGTCCGCCATCTTCTGCCAATTTCCTCCGCGCCCTGGTGCCACGTACAAGCCTACCGTCAACGTCGGCACCCAATAGACTTGCTTCCTGACCATCTCGTCCATTTCCGCATCGGTTAGGCCGTCGCCGTGTTCGATCGTGTCCACGCCCGCCCGCAACGCCGCGGCAATCCCATCGCTGCCAATGGCGTGCGCGGCTGCCTTCTTTCCAAGCCGGTGCGCCTCGTTCACGATCTCCTTCGCTTCTTCTTCGGTGAAGTTCACCATGCTGTGCAGCACGCCATCCGCCTCAAAATGGTAGCGGCGGTCGGAGTAATATTTGATCCAGTCCGCACCGTACATTACTTGTTCGCGCACCGCCTTTCGCACGCCCTCCACGCCGTCGACGTACTGCACGCCCGTGGGTAGCTTCAGCTCCCACGAATAACCGAGCAGAGGATACATCCCGGTCGGCGTCATTGCCCGCGTTGCCACTTGCATGTGCGGGCCGGGGACTTCATCATTGTTGATGGCGGTCTTCACGTCCACATCGGCATACATCGCGCCTTCCGTTTCGAGGTCGCGCATCGCCGTGAATCCGTGTGACAACGCAATCTGCGCGTTGCGCGCCGCGAGAATCGCGCGATAAGGAATCGATTCCTTTAACAACTGCTCGTCGTATTCCGCCGCGTTCACATCGCCTTGCAGAAGAACATGC
>Ga0209577_10001107_pt1 | contig 26857 bp, 28 predicted proteins | sample GraSoiAngelo_109_FD_185874 | JGI IMG/M metagenome (GOLD analysis project Ga0209577, IMG submission 185874) | Grasslands soil microbial communities from the Angelo Coastal Reserve, California, USA - 14_0903_12_20cm (SPAdes) (version 2) | ecosystem: Environmental > Terrestrial > Soil > Grasslands...
AATATTCCGTTATGCAACGAGGCATTCGATTCGATGGCCGTCCCGTCTGGGCCGAGATTCGGCTGAGCGCACTCGCACACAACATGAAGGCCCTTCGGCGGCACGTCAATCCTCAAGGGCGTTCAGGCTCGCGGTCGCTGCGAAAAATACTCGCGGTGGTGAAGGCCAACGCGTATGGGCACGGCGCCGTTCCCGTGGCTCGTGCTCTGGCCCGCGCCGGCGCGGATTGGTTTGGCGTGACCTGCACAGCAGAGGGAATCGAGCTGCGCGAAGGGAAAATACGCAAACCGATACTCGTGCTCACAGGCTTTTGGCCAGGCGAAGAAAAACGCCTAATCAAATATGAGTTGACGCCGGCCATCACACGCTGCGAGCAGTTGCGCTTGCTCGAGGGCGCCGCGTCGCGCGCGCGCCGCCGGATCAAGTTCCACGTGAAATTCCAAACGGGCATGAACCGCCTGGGACTTTCTCCAAGCGACGTGCCGTGCTTCGCGCGAACGTTGGCGTCTTGCCCGCACATCGAATGTGAGGGTGTTTTCACGCATTTTGCTTCCTCGGAAGTCTTCACCGATGATCGTGTCGAGCAACAGCAAAGAGAGTTCGAATGCATCCTGGAACATTTGCGTCGGTTGGGCGTGTCGGCTTCGCTGGTGCATTTGGCCAATAGCGCAGCGGTTGCATCTCGCCCGGAAACCTGGGCGAACATGGTTCGGCCCGGCCTGGTGCTTTATGGCTACCACCAGTCCTACGAGCCGCCTGAACTCACAGCGCAAACGAACGCGAAACTTCCCCTGCAGCCCGCGCTGGCTCTGCGAGCGCGATTGATTTCGGTGCGCGATACGGCGCCGGGCCAGGCCGTGGGCTATAACGGCCGATGGGTAGCGCAGCGGCCCTCGCGGGTAGCAGTAATTTCAGCCGGCTATGCCGATGGCTTGCCGCGCTCGCTTACGAACAAAGGCCGGGTGATCATTCGAGGCCGATTTGCTCCCCTAGTTGGCACGGTATCCATGGACCTTACCACCGCCGATGTCACTGATATTCCGGATGTAAAGGTGGGCGACGTGGCTACGTTCTACGGCGCCGATGGGGATGCCGTCCAATACGTTTCGGAAGTAGCGGGACAACTGGGGACGGTAACTTCCGAACTGTGTTGCGCACTAGGCACACGGGTGCCTCGCTTTTACCTGCCCTGAAGGCTTCTCAGCCCCGGCCGTGGTGTAAGCCCTTGCGCTACAGCAACCTAAGTCTTGACCCGCGTGTTACAATGCTTTCGCTGCGGCCTAAGGGAAGCCGCTCCTGCTTGGTTCCGGGGCTCGTTCTTCGTTTCATTTGCGCGCACCGTCTTCCCGGAAGGCGTTTATATAGATCGTTTTATATAAATCATGATCACTTTACTTCTAACTCTTATCAGTCAAAACCAATTTATGAGGTCTTCTTATGTCTCGTCCTTATACTCGAATTGCACAGGCCCCCGAAGTACCGACCTCCGAATTCAGCCGCGCGAAAACTAGCGCTGAATTCAATGGCTATCGCAAAGACGTGCGTTTCGGCAGTTGGTGGGACCAGTTGGTCGTGCGGCTGGTATTTGCCGCCGCATGCATTGCGGCCGGTTACCATTTTCACCCCTTCGGACTCAGCCGCCCCGCGGCCGCGATAGTAGGCCTCATTTTTTCCATATCTGTTTTCTTATTCGAGATCCGCTTGCAACGGGCGAGTTTGCGGCGGCTGATCGGCGCTGCGGTGGGCTCCGTTTTGGGAATTGTGGGCGCCTACTTAATGGGCCTAGTGGTGAGCCAGACCACCATCCCGGAAGACTCGCGGTCGTTTTTGGATATTGGCGTTCTGCTGGTGATGACCTACATCGGCCTGGTCCTTGGCGCACGCAAAGGCGACATGCTCAATTTACAGGCCCTTGGCGGTCTTTTTGGCAATGAAAGAGGAAATCGACGCCAGCCGAAAATCCTGGATACCAGTGTAATCATTGACGGGCGCGTCGCGGATATTTGCGAAGCTTACTTTCTCGAGGGTGTTTTGGTTGTGCCTCAGTTTGTGCTTCGGGAATTACAGCTGGTAGCGGATTCGCCCGATGGCTTGAAACGGCAGCGCGGCCGGCGGGGTCTGGAAGTCTTGCAAAGAATGCAGAAGATGGCGCACCTAGAGGTGGAGATCTCTGAAGACGATTTTCCCCAAATCGCTGAAGTGGACATGAAATTGATCGAACTGGCCAAGCGCTACGACGCAAAGATCGTAACCAATGACTACAACTTGAATAAAGTCGCCACGCTCCAGGGCTTGGATGTGCTGAACGTCAACCAGCTGGCGAATGCGTTGAAGCCGGTCGTACTGCCGGGCGAAGCGATGCGGGTCTTTATTCTTCGCGAGGGAAAGGAATACAACCAGGGCGTAGCCTACCTGGATGACGGGACCATGGTCGTGGTCGATGGCGGGAGGCGGGCCATCAACAAGACCGTGGACATCATCGTCACCTCCGTCCATCAAACCACGGCTGGGAAGATGATATTCGGCCGTTATGACGACCGCGAGCAAGCGAGAAATCATGGGACGCAGCCTGTAGAAACCGCGAGATCGGTCGAAGCCCCTCCAGCGGCGGAGCGACTCCCGCGCGCCGCCATACCAGATCCCAGCCAATCTTGAGGAATCAGTGGAACTTGATGTGGAATATGGCTCCAGGGACCTGAGAGGTGTAAACGCTTGACCTTTTCGGCGTCCGGCCTTTAGTTGCGGGCCTCCACTATATGTCTTCGATTGTCGCTATATTGCCGGCAGCAGGTCTGGGCACCCGCATGGGTGCCGATGCGCCCAAGCAGTTCCGCTTGTTGGATGGCGTGCCCGTGGTGGTCTTCACGTTGCGAAGACTGGCCGCCTCCCCGTTAATCAACAGTTTCTTGATCGCGACGCACGCCGACGAAATCAGACCCTTGAACCAGCGCATTGCCGCCGAGGGTCTCGCGCGCCCGTTTCGCGTCTTACCGGGAGGCGACACGCGCCAGGAATCGGTGGCCCAAGCGCTCGCGGAAGTTCCGCACCAAACGGAATTCGTTCTGGTGCACGATGCGGTTCGGCCCTTGGTAACCCGCGATCAGGTGGAACGTGTGATCCTAGAGGCCGAGCGGTGTCGTGCCGCGATTCTGGGCATTCCGGCAATGGATACGGTGAAAGAGGTGAAGCGCGCCAGCCTGCCGGAGGATGTCGCGCTGATCACGGCGACCATACCCCGGGAACGCATCGTTTTGGCGCAAACACCGCAGGTCTTTGAAGCCGCCATCCTTCGCGAGGCGTTCGCGCGAGCCGCCGCGGACGGATTTACGGCTTCAGACGAAGCGGCCCTGGTCGAGCGCCTCGGGCACAACGTTCATGTTGTGCTGGGTTCGGAACGCAATCTGAAGATCACGCGGCCCGGCGATTTGGAGATTGCCGAGTTTTATTTAAGCCGTGAACGCATGGCAGCCGAGGTTGGGCGGTGAGCCGATCGGGCATCGGCTATGACTTGCACCGGCTCGCCGCAGGCCGCAAGTTGGTGCTTGGCGGCATCGAAGTCCCTTTCGAGAAAGGCCCCGTCGGCCATTCCGATGGAGATGCGCTGGCACACGCCATCTGCGACGCCCTCTTGGGCGCGGCGGGTCTCGGTGACATTGGAACGCATTTTCCGGACACGGATCCAAAATGGAAAGATGCGCACAGCCTGCGTTTTTTGGAGCACGTGCGGAGCCTTCTGGAGGAACGGCGCTTGCACATTATGCACCTGGACGCCATCGTAATCACAGAACAGCCTAAGCTGGGCCCGCATTTTTCCGCCATGCGCGAGGCATTGGCACAAGCGCTGGGCATCGAGACTTCGCGCATCAACCTCAAGGCAAAAACGAACGAAGGCATAGGCGCAGTAGGCCGCGGTGAAGCGATTGCCGCCCAGGCAATTGCCACGCTCGACAGCTAGCTTCGGTCACTGCTGCGGCTAGCTTTGCGGTACAAAGTTTCGGCTCGTTTCCTCGACAATGGAAAAATTGACGAGCATCCATGCCGTGAGAGAAGCCCTCGCCGCGCGCCGTCCGGTGCAATCCGTGCTCATTGCGCGAGGACGACACGGCGACCGGCTGGAAGAAATCGTTCGCCTGGCCAGGCGCAATGGTGTGTCCCTACGATTTGAAGCACGCCCGCAGATCGATCGCGCCGCGGGAACGCGCGACCATCAGGGTGTCGTCGCTTTGATCGCTCGAGAAGCCAGCGTCTCGCTCGAGGAGCTTCTGGCCGGAGACGGCTCTGCTGCATCTGGCTTGCTTGTGTTGCTTGACGGCGTGGAAGATCCGCAGAATCTCGGGGCCATTATTCGGACTGCATTGGCGGCAGGCGCCGCCGGCGTCGTGCTACCGGAACGCCGCGCCGCTGGGCTGACTGATGCGGCGGTTCGCGCATCGGCCGGAGCAGCGGCGCATCTCCGTGTCGCACGGGTCATAAATCTGGCGCGCGCCATGGAAGAGATCAAGCGGGCTGGCTACTGGGTGGTTGGGTTAGACGAGCGCGCCGAAAGGCGCTACACGGATATCGATCTGAGCGAACCAGTTGCGCTTGTGCTGGGTGGCGAAGGCAACGGTCTTCACCAACTCGTGAAAGAGCGCTGCGATTTTGTGGTCTCGATTCCCGCGACCGGCCCGGTGCGCTCGTTAAATGTCTCTGTAGCCGCAGGGGTGGTTTTGTTTGAGGTCGTGCGCCAACGCGCCGCCAAGCGCATCGAGTACTCCTGATTCGAATCTTGAGCTCATGTCAGGAATCGTACTGGATCAAGGAGAAGACGTCCATACCGGGCAATTTCGCGCGGCCCTTCAGGAAGGTAAGTTCAACAGCGAAAGCCACCCCGTTCACGGTGCCACCGAGGGTCCTCACGAGTTTCACTGTGGCTGCCGCTGTGCCTCCGGTAGCCAAGAGATCGTCACTGATCAGGACGCTTTGGCCTGGCCGAATGGCATCTTCGTGGATCTCCAGCGTATCGGTGCCGTACTCGAGTTGGTAGGAAACTTTTGCGGTCTTGGCCGGCAATTTCTTGGGCTTTCGGACCGGGACGAATCCAGCCCCCAAGCGATATGCTAGCGCAGGAGCGAAAATGAACCCGCGCGCCTCCACGCCCACCACTACGTCAACTTTACGATCCGCATAATGATCGCAAAGCTCATCCACTAGCTTTTGAAAGCCGTGCTTATCTTTGAGCAGCGTAGTCAGGTCGTAGAAGAGAATGCCTGGTTTCGGGTAATCCGGGATTTCACGAATCAGCTTCTTCAGATCATCCATTATGAGCCTCGCGCCGAGATTGTTAACGATCGAACGTCACGGAGAATCCGGAGCTAAAAGCCAACAAGACTTCCGCTTCAACTTCGGCGACATCAGCCACGGCGGCGAGCGCCGGGCCACGTCGCAATTCCCGAGCGAAGTCGCGAAGCTGATCGCTGGTTCCGATAGCATAGACCTCCACGCGCCCGTCAGCGAGGTTCTTGGCATAACCTGTCAGGCGAAGTTGCTCAGCCGTATCCACGGCAAAATAACGGTACCCCACGCCTTGCACCCTGCCCGAAACAAAGAATCGCTTGGCCTGCTTTTCCGCCCGCATTGCCCGCCTGCCACTGTTTCGCTGCGCCGCAGAGCGGGATTTTACCAAAGCGGGCGAAAGGAAGTGCAGAAAGGCCTAGAAAGCGCAGCGCGCGACCTTGGCGGATATAATGGTGGAAGCGGTCTCGGGATGATTGGAGTAAACGGTACGGCTTGTTCAGCGCATCTGAAGAAACTGTGAGTATCAAGCGCATCATTCCCGCTCTTGCGTCTCTGATAATGGCGGCTTCTGGCGTGGGCTTTTTCGTCACCTCACTTGCCGCGCAGGAGCCCGCTGGGCCGCAAACACCACCGAAGGCTCCTGAGATTGTGCGAATTCCTAGTCGTCCTGAAACGCCCGCGGAACAGCCGCCCATCGCACCCGACGAGATCATCAGGCGATTTTCAGCGCAGGAGGACCAGCTGGCGCGCCTCTTTGTAACTTATGGCTATCGCAAAACGGTACGCCTGGAGGAAATCGGGCCGGATGGCAAGGCTTCCGGACAAGCGGAAATCAGCTCCTCATCGCTTCCGGTTTCCGACGAAGCCCGGCGGAAGGCTGCCGGTGAGCCGCAGTCAACCCTCAAATTTTTGAATCTGGAGCGCGACGATATCGAAGCGCTCTCGAAGATTCCGGCATTTCCTCTGGTCAGTTCGAATCTGCCCAAATACGAGATCCGCTACGAGGGCAAGCAGCCGATCGATGAGCTGAACACGTACGTCTTTCAGGTAAAGCCACTCCAGCTCGAACGCGCACGCGCATATTTCGACGGACTCGTTTGGGTAGACGACCATGACTTGGCCATCGTGAAAACATACGGTAAATGGGTAACCGAAACCGGCGACGCCAAGGCTTCGCAACTGCCCTTCACCATCTTTGAGACCTATCGGCAGCCTGTAGCCAACAAGTATTGGCTGCCGGCATATTCGCGTTCTGATGCCTCGTTTGACAATCGAGCCACGAGCGTTCCCGTTCGTTTGATCATTCGCTGGGACCAGTACGCGCCGCTGCCGCCGGATAAGCAATCCGCGCAAACCCCGCCCGCTGCGAACCACGAACGTTAGCTGTGCCAGAAGAGCCCAGGAAGCACGCTGATAGTCCTAATCAGTGCGTTGGGTCGCGATTCGCGCAGCCGCTCGGGAACGGGAGAGTGCTCGAGAACGCCGACAACAGCTACGCCGGCGTGCCGAGCCATCTGCACATCCTCTGGCGCGTCTCCAATATAGACGCAGGAAGCAGGTTCAAAGCCAAGCTGGCGAATGGCAAGCCGAAGCTGCAGCGGATGCGGCTTGCGATGAGGCACCCCGTCACCAAAGATACTCACGGCAAAAAACCGCTCCAGCCCAAATGCACGAATCTGCGAGCGGACTCGCAAGCTACTGCCGCTGCTGACTAAACCCAACCGAAATCGTTCCGCGAGTCTCTGCACTACGCAGCGAGCGCCACTCTGCAGCATAGGACGTTCCGAGCGGTAGAAGCGACGCCAAAGCCGGTCCGCTTCGGCCCAGCGCTCCGGTGGCAGTTCTGCGGCGCGATAGACGTTATGCCAGTCCGGCGAGTAATGTTGCGCGAGCCTGGTGGGCTCCCAGGAAACGCCGAGTGCTCGGAACATTTGCAAGTAAGCATTCGTGTCTGCCCGAAACGAATCGAGCAGTGTGCCGTCCCAGTCAAACAGCACCGACCGAAGCGGCTTGTAGGTCAGCATTAGACCATCGTAGCAGACGCATTGGCACAATGGCCGTCGGGACCTGAACGCGTGGCCATGACCTTATGTAACGAGGTGCCGGGCGCGGATCAGGGCGACGAACTTCGTTCGAGCAGACTCTCGTCCCGCCGGTAGCTGATATCATCGAAAGCAGCCGCCACGCCGAACCAGCCGACCTTCTCTGCCGGTTCGGCACGCACTACATGAGCAGCGGCGCTCAGGTGTACGGTGGCTCGCGCAATGGGTTGGGTGATCAGTTCTACCTCAAGCTCGATGGGGGTGCCGGCCTCAATCCGAAGGGGCACAAGGAAGAAGAGACCGCTGGAACTGATGTTTGCCGTTTGCAGGAAGTATCGCTGCGTGTGGCGTAGTCCGGCTACCCGCTCTAAGCGCAGCGGAAACGAAAGCCGGGCGCGGGCGTAGACCCGCCGTTCGCTGGCGCGACCCACGGTATGCGTGGGCACGCGGTTGATTCCTCGCGGCTGACTGCGGTTGGGCCAATCGGTATCAACGGCACTTGCAGGAGCAGATGGAGCTTGTGAATCTTGGGTTGCCGATTCGACCGGGCCTGCGGCGGAGGCAGGCCGAGAGACACGCATAGTTCCCCCCTTTAGGGATGCGTTTCCGGCCGCTGTAGGCGTGACTATGCCGCTGGGTCTCTTTCAGGTCAACGAATTACGGCAGGCGTATGTTCCAATGGGTAAACCGCAAAAACTATGGAGCCGATTCCGGGACTGGGCGAGCACAAGAAGTTGTCCGAGGACAAAGTGGGAGGCTCCACCGTCTCTGGAGCCGTGGGGGCCGAAGTGGAGGTTTGCGGTTGTGTCCAGGGCGGCAGAAGCGTACGATTCGCGAGTTAGCTGTCCAAATATCCCTCGGAGCCTGGCGCTTTTAAGAATCTGCTCAAGCTCAATCTCTTTTGGATCGGATTGTGATGGTTAACGCTAATCCAAACTCAAAGCGTAGCCGGATCTAAACCAGGAAGTACGATAACCTTGAATCGAAGAACTTTCCTCAAGAAGGGCGGATTAGCCACTACAGCTTTTGTTGGCACGTTCATTGGAACTGGCCGCTCATGGGCTCAGGCTGAAGGGACTCCGGTCCCACGGCTGATCGAGACACCACCGCTCGCCATCGCGTACGAAGAGCATGGTGACAGCGCGGGATTCCCCATTATCCTCCTTCACGGCTTTCCCGATGACGCCCGGGCCTGGGACGACGTAACGCCTCCACTAGTCCAAGCGGGCTACCGCGTCCTTGTCCCATACCTGCGTGGCTATGGCCGCACGCGCTTCCGGGATGTAGCGGCTCCGCGGATGGCGGAGCAGGCGGCCATCGGCCAAGACCTCATCGACTTCGCTGATGGGCTACGCATCACTCAGTTTGCTGTCGCGGGTTACGATTGGGGTGGGCGCGCGGCCTGCATTGCCGCAGCGCTGCATCCAGATCGAGTGCGGGCGGCCGTCCTCATCGGCGGCTACACCATACAAAACACGATTGCCCCTTCCGCACCGGCGGATCCGGAAACGGAACGCGCTCTCTGGTATCAATGGTATTTCAATACTGAACGCGGGCGGGCGGGGCTCGCCGCGAATCGGCGCAGCATCTGCCGTTTGTTGTGGGAAACATGGTCGCCCGGCTGGCACTTTAGCGACGAAACGTTCAACCGGACCGCCATTTCATTCGCCAACCCCGATTTCGTGGATGTCGTGATCCACTCGTACCGCCATCGACATGGAAATGCCCCAGGCGAACCGCGCTTTCTGGCAGTGGAACAGCAATTGGCGCAGCATCCCAAGATTCAGGTTCCGTCAATCGTCCTGTATGGCGCGAACGACGGTGTCGCACTTAAACCACCAGACTCGGCCGTCGATCGAGCATTGTTCACCTCTCTGGTGGCGCGGGAGGTGTATCCGGGCGCGGGACACTTCCTGCCACGTGAAAAGCCAGACGTCGTGTCATCTGCAGTGCTAAAACTCCTCGAAAATGGTCGCTAGTGTAGCGCCGAGTTGGTGACACGAGCCGATGCTACAGCCGTCCTTTTGCCCTGGCACCTTTCCTACTAGGAGAATATGACGAAGGGTTCAGGCCAAGATTTGAAGTTGCTAACACTTCCCGGCTACGGAAAGGCAAAGAGGGTGGAATCAAAGGTCGCATATTGGGATACCGTGCTCACGGCGGATTGCAGCCGAGCAGAAGCGTTCGCGGCGGCTTTGAGCGCAAGAATCGGATAGCCGCAGTTACATCCAGGATATATTTTAGGTTCATGAAACAGAGCACTCAGATGCGCATTGAAAATCCGCCGGCAAACCGCGACAAGGCACGAAGGGTGCCAGAGAGCCGGTTGTGGCAGGCTGTCGCCTCGCGAGATGCGCGATACGACGGCGCTTTCGTCTACGCCGTACGTTCGACCGGCGTTTATTGTCGTCCATCATGCCCATCGCGCCGCCCGCGACGCGAGCGGGTCATATTTTTCAGAGCACCCGAAACGGCGGAGCGTGAGGGATTTCGCCCGTGTCGTCGGTGCGACCCGCGAGGCGTTCCAGGGACAGCCGAGTCGCGCTTAATCAAGCAGGCCTGCCGGCTTATGGAACAAGGTTCCGACGATCCACTCAGGATTACGAGCGTAGCGAGACAGCTCGGCGTAAGCCCTTTTCGGCTGCAACGATTGTTTCGCCGTGGGGTCGGGATCAGTCCAGGTGCTTACGCTCAATCCATGCGTCTGCGCCGTTTCAAAACACAATTACGGGAGGGCAGCGACGTGACTAGCGCACTATACGAAGCAGGTTACGGATCATCAAGCCGCATATACGAACAATCCAACGGACACTTGGGTATGACTCCCGCTACTTATGGACGCGGAGGGCAAGGCATGGAAATTGGCTATACCACTGCGCCTACCCATCTGGGTCGGCTGCTCGTGGCCGGAACTGCTAAAGGCGTCTCGGCTATCTACGTGGGCGATTCCCAGCACCAACTGGAGGCAGAGCTTCGCCGCGAATATCCGGCGGCCATGATATCGAAAAACCCCGCTCAGGTATCGCGATGGCTTCGGCAGCTCGTCCGACACCTCTCCGGCGAGCAGCCGAATCTGGATTTGCCCATCGACGTCAAAGCCACCGCATTTCAGCGGCGGGTTTGGGAAGCGCTGCAACAAATTCCCCGAGGCAGTACGCGAAGTTACAGCGATCTCGCCCGAGCGATCGGACTGCCTAAGGGCCAGCGGGCGGTCGCCCGTGCCTGTGCCACTAACCCGGCGGCGATTTTGATTCCGTGCCATCGCGTCGTGCGAAAGGACGGAGGCTTAGGGGGATATCGCTGGGGAATAAAACGCAAGCAGGCTCTGCTTGCGGTTGAAACGAAAGCGCGCTCGCGCAAACCTGGCGGAAGCGAAGTTAGGGTTCCGCGCTAATCTTGCGGCTTCACGCGAGTAGCGCCTTTTGGCCATGCCGGGCGGAAGCGGGCATCGGAGACGGGAATATTCCGTGCCATATTCAGATACCGAATTATGGAGTAATCTCCCGATCCAGTCTCGTAAAACTGCTGCTGAACGGGGAGCCAATTCGCTTCATTCAGCCACAGATCGATCTTCGAGATTTGCCTGCGCACTTCATCGGAACGCGGCGTGAGTTCCAGACGCACCACTCTCTGCGCGTTCAAAGTTTCTTCCCCTTGTAGAGTGATCAGGTAGCTCTTCTTGAGGCTTTCGCCAGACGTGCCAAAGCCCAACAGGAGCAGCTGATCTACCAGAACGCGGTGCTTGCCGAAATCATACTCTTCGACGCGCCGAATCTTCGGAGTATACACGTAGATATGATCGCCATCTCGCAAGATTGTTTTCTGGTCCGGCGAGCTCAGGTCGATGCGCATCTTACCGTCCCGGCGGACTTCGATCTGACCCGCCTCTGTAGACCGGTCATTCACGACGACGGTCACCTTGGTGCGTTCAATGCTGGCGGTAAGGCTTTGAAATTGACTCTGCTCTCGATCCATTTGCTTGAAGACTTCGTCCAGCGTCAAAGGGCTGGCGGTCAGCATAGAAGGGGAAATGTCGGACCCGGCAAGAGCCCACAGCACAAGCCAGCAAAATCCCAGCCGAGCCATTCTCATTTTTGGAATTGCACTGATCCTTTCGCGCGCATGCTAGCGCAACCTATAGTGCATGCTAGCACAGCCTATAAGATGAGCTGCGCGGACGCGCAGTTTCTGCCTTCTTGGGGATATTCTTAATCTTTTTGTCGGGGACACGTCTCAAGGTTTGATCGAGACATCGTAATACGCGATGGAACCGTCGTCTGCTCGGATCGGCTCGATTCTGACGATTTCGAAGCGGCTCTTCTGCAACGTCTCCACGTTCTGCCGAACGGCTTCATGTAGTTTGTGTTCCAATTCGGATTCGGGGACCTTCGCCGAGGAAAGCAGCAGTTTGGCGCTGACGCGGTAAGTTCTGGTGCCATCGCTCGGGTCAGCGTCCCGCAGTTCCACCATGGCGGCATGGGGTGCGGGCCCAAGAGGCGGCTGGTCGTGAAACCAGGAACGGGGCGATAAGAGAACAAAAATGACAATTAGGGCGACCGCCAGATCGTAAGGCCAGGTGCCCCGCTCGAATGACCAAAAAACCGTCCGCACGAAGATGTGCCAAATCGTACGCATGAACTCAGTCGGCCGGTACGCCGTCGACGATAATGCCGTCCCGCATGTGCACCACGCGATCAGAATAAGCTGCGGCTTCCGGATTGTGTGTAATCATCACGATGGTTTGGCCCAGCTTTTGGTTGAGCCGCCGCAGCATCCCCAACACATTTTCCGAATTCTGGGTGTCCAGATTACCCGTGGGCTCGTCTGCCAGCAAGATTTTGGGCTCGTTGACGATGGCTCGGGCGATGGCCACACGTTGCTGCTCGCCTCCAGAGAGTTCCGCAGGGCGGTGGCGCAGCCTTCCGGTAAGCCCGAGCAAGCCGGAGACGACCTCGAACCGGTGCGGGTCGAATCCATCGCCGTGAATATGCTGGGCGATGGCGATATTACCGAAAGCGTCCAGCGTAGGCAGCAGGTTAAATCGCTGGAACACAAAGCCAACTTTGTGCCGCCGCAGCCGGGTACGCTCGGCATCGCTCATCGCGGTGAGGTCGTTTCCATCGACGAGGACCCGTCCTTTGGTGGCTTGAGCTAACCCCCCAATCACATAGAGAAGAGTAGACTTACCACACCCTGAAGGGCCCATGACGGCAACGAATTCGCCCGGCAGAACATCAAAATTGACTCCGCGGAGCGCCGGAACCTGGACTTTACCTGAGCGATAAGTTTTCCAGAGATTTTCTGTTCTGAGTATCGGCTCCACTGCGCTCCCTAAGGGAATCCTGGCACGGAAATGAAAATATTCTAGCTGGAGTGCGCGTCGCCGCCTAGTGATTTAGGCTCTTTTGCTCGAGGGCATCATTCATAGGCGAGGGCTTCGACGATGTCCTTGCGGCTGGCGAGCCAGGCAGGATACAGCGCGCCGAGCATACCCCCGCCCACGGCGATCAGCGCGGCGCGGAAGATCCAATCAGCTGTAATGAGGATGGAGAGTGTGGGGAAAACGGAGAGGAAAAAGGCCCGGGTCAGATAGCTCACGCCGATTCCGAAAAGGATACCTGCGCCGCAGACTAGCGCAATTTCGCTGAGCAGCGCCTGAACAATATAAGCTTTGGAAGCGCCCAGCGACTTCAATACTCCTATATCACGGGTACGCTCCACAACGGAGCTATACATGGAAAGAAAAATCACCAAAAATCCGATGGCCATGGCAAGCGCAATCATGCTTCGCACGAAGGTATCTAAGCCGGGAAGGCTGGTCGGGGTCATCAGCGACAGAAAGTCCTTGAGCGGCCTGACTTCATAGCCGGGCACGATTATCTTCAGCTGTTCCATGACAGTCGCCGTGTGGTCTGTGCGGGTGCACTTCAGAAAAAAGATGGAAGCTTTGTCGCGGGCGCCCGTGAGTTCCTGCATAGTGGTGAGCGGCACGAAGATGCGCGCACCCTTGCCGTGTTCCACGATGCCGACGACGTGAAAATCGTGCTCGAGCATGCGAAAAGTCTCGCCCACTTTGATGTTCTTGGATCGCGCGGCCCAATCGTCGAGCAGCACATCATCCGGGCCGCTCATATCTTGCCCCTGGAGAAAGACGAATCCGCCGGAGACTGCTCGAAAGCTGTCCGGGTCAATACCGTAGACAATGTCGATACCGCCAATGGAATTGACCTGCAGCAGAACAGGCGCGACCGATTGCACATATCTCAATTGCCGCAAGCGGTCGCCGATGCGAACGGGCATCGGCGCACCGTTGAAAGCGAGGAATATCGATGCCGAAGGCGGCTGCAACATGATATCTGCGCCCACACCCTCGATGCGTTTCGCAGTCTCCTGCAACATCCCGTTAGTCAGTCCCACGATAATGATGACCACCGCCACCTCGACGCTGACGGCCAAGATGCTGACCAGGGTCCTCAGTGGTCGGTTGAAGATATTCCCCAGAATGATGCGGCCGATCAAGGTTGCGGCTCCTGCTGTCCCGCCCCCAAGTCTACAAGTTCGGTGCCAGCCGGCTGCATGAGGCTGAACCGATCGGCGGGGATATCGCTATTGAACGCAAGCTTAGTGATACCTACAGCAAGCTGATAATCCTGCTGCGGGCGAGCGATTCGAAATGTGCGTGGGAAGATGAGCGGAGTCGCTGCCAGCTTGCCGATTGCGGTTGCTGGCGCGTCGTTACCTTGGGCATTTGGGGACAGCACGCCTTGCCAATCCGCATAGCTGATATCGGAGTCGAGCCTTCCTCCTGGACCATAAATTTGGAGCCTGGAGACCTGCAAATCCGATCGATCGAACCAAATCTTGCGCGCGATTTCGAGCTTCGAGCCGCTTCCTCGCAAGACGCTGAGCGCATAATAACGCGACGGTGGCGACTCAACCTGTTCCAGTATAACGGGCTCGCTGGCGCTGATTTGTGTCCAAAAAAAGGCCTCCAACAGATGCTGGGGCCTGAGGTTTTCGATGGGATTTTTTGTGGCTCGTTCGAGTTGGGTCGGCCCTACGAGGAATTCATTTTTCGAAGGGATAAAGATGCGGAAGGTCTGACCGTCACTGACCATGTCAAATATGTTGGTGCCGACGACGGGCGCCTGTCCTATGACCCGAATCATAGCCGGCCGCTCGGCTAATATGAAGCCGCTCACCTGGTGGTACTGCTGGATCACTCCGCTGTACGCCGAACCCGCGGTGGGAGTCATCTGCACGGAGGCATTCAGAGTACGCACCGCGTCCGCCTGACGGTTATAGGAATCGACAAGCTGCGTTTGGTCAGCATCCAATGCCGGCCGGATTGCGGTTTGCGGAACGCTGTGTTTGTGGCTGACTGCGCATCCCGTTAGCGCTAGCCAAAGCATCAGAGTCCCAGTGAATCGGAACTTGATGGGACGACGTGTCAGTCGCTTCTCCCTCGCCTGGGGCAAAACAGAAAAGCTATCAGGCCATCGAATTGAGGTCAACTTGAAGCCGAATGCAACTTGCTAAGCCGGGCGGGTAACCTCCACCCGCAGGTTCTCAAGTGCCCTTCGCGCGCGACGGATGACTTCCGAGGCCCACAGTTGGTTACTCAAGATGGTCAGAAATCCGCCCTCAAAATCGCACACGGAACAAAACACGTACTGAGGGAAGGCGGCATGGTACGCATCCACCCCGCGTTCAGCCAACGCGCCTTCCACCGACGCGTCACCACCAAGTAGTGGGGCTCCGGCGCGGACGCCAAAGGTCTCTCCCGCAAAGCGCGCAAATAACGGCTGTAGCTGAGCGGGTTCCGGTTGAGGAATCACAATCACATGGGCGTTCGGCTCGCGAAACGCGATGGCCGCTCGGCGGCAGAAATCTCGTACGCGCTCCAGGCGAGCGAAAAAGTCGATGGCCCACTGCTCTGCGCCAGCAAGCACAGGCAGGAGCGCGGCCCAGATACTGGCGCCCTCACTTCCTGTCACCAGCTCGCGGGTTTCCGGCTCGAGGAGCTCCAGTCCGACGGCGCGCACATCCCCGCCCAAATCAAGTGACTCGATCTCCAGGCGGTAGAGGTTCTCCATCCTACTTCGGCTACTCTGCGGCGGGCGAAAGATCTCCCCCAAACCGTCGCTGGTATTCGGGCGATTGTTTGCGCAGGTCCAGCCAATCAAAGAAAGCGTCGGGCGTCTCTAGCCAGATGCGGAACCACTCCAGAATTTCCTGCTTCTGGTCGCGTTTGTGCGCCTCAACGCGCGGGTTTCGGGCGATCATTTCGGCGCGCCGACGGCCTAGCCGCGCCACTTCCAGCACGCGCTCCGCCGCCTCGCGTTGCCCCTCGGAACGGAACTTCCGCCAAAGCTCATCGAGACGCATCAGGCATATTTCCGCTTCTTCTAAAGTCGCAAAGTGGAGCAAGTCCCGGAACTCGTCTTCATACTTATCATGGGTATCCGCGTGCGTGGAGATTACGACGCGCAGTCCGGCACCCGCGAGTACCTCGGCAATGTAGTCGGGCGAAGTTTTTCCCGACGCTCCCAATTTCACCACAAGCTGCCGGCGTATCTGCTCGACTTCCGCAGGCGTAATCTTGGCTAGCCCCAGACCTGCGGCAATATTCAGAATGGCCTGCTTCTTGGTCTGTGCACCATGCCCGCTCATCGAAGTCTCTGGGGCGGCGGAGAAGGCGAAGAGATAGAATCTGGCCGCAGCGGCTTGGCCGAGGTGCTTCCGGGAGCGGTATTACGCAGGGCGGCGAGCCTTTGGCGGTAGAGAGCTACATTGCGGTTGTGCTCGGCGAGCGTTTTGCTGAAGAAATGGCCACCTTCGGTATTGGCGACGAAATAGAGGTAGTCTGTTTCTGGAGGATCAAGCGCGGCCTTCAGCGACGCATCACCAGGATTAGCGATGGGACCTGGAGGAAGCCCGATATGGCGATAGGTGTTGTAGGCCGAATCAAAGGGCAGGCTAGCCGCGTCCAGACGGCCATTGTAGTTTCCAGCCAATTCTAACGCGTAAACCACAGTCGGATCGCACTGCAAGGGCACGCGGTGGTGCAGGCGATTGACAAAGACGCCCGCAACCACGGGCCGTTCTTCCGCTTTGGGCGTTTCGCGCTCGACCAGAGATGCGAGGGTCACAACTTTCTCAAGCGGCAAGCCAGAAAGATTGGGTTGCTCCGCCCTGATCCCAACCCACTCCTGGCGGAAGTGGGCCACCATCGCGGCCACCATCTGTTCACCCGTCGGATGGCGCGGGAATTCGTAGGTTGCCGGGAAGAGAAAACCCTCCAGGCTGGGCGCCCCGGGTACCAAATCTCGTATTAGAACAGGATTGCGAGCGGCGGCCAGGAAGTCGTCCCGGCTGGTGAAGTCCTCACGTTGCACCAGGTCGGCAATGTCAAACATGGAAAAGCCTTCCGGTATCGTCAATTCTCGGACGTAAACACGCCCGTTGGCGATGGTGTCAAACACCTCGAAGGTCGTGACAGGATGATGGAAGAAATATTCGCCGGCTTGCAAAGTGCTCCGCGAGCGCCAGCGGGACAGCGCTTCAAAAACCCACCGGCTGCGTACCACTCCCTGGTTCGCCAGCAGGCGCGCAACAGAGCGTCGCGAAGCACCGTGAGGGACATCCACGAAGACGCCGTGTGACGGGAATTTCTGATAGGGAAGATACAGGGATGCGGCGACCCAGCCGACTGCGAGCGCAGCTGCGAGCACCAGAATGGTAACGACTTTGCGCATATATGACCCTACGCCGTCCCGCCCGTGCGTCGCAGGTAATCGCGCAGGATCACCGCCGCGGCTACTTCATCCAGCCGGCCTTGTTTTCGGCTGCGAGATCGAGGCTTTCGGGCGGCGGTTTCGGCAAGAGCCCACTGCGCTTCCCAGCTACTGAGCCGTTCATCCACCAATTCCACGGGGATGCCCAGCTCGCCGCGAACGCGTTCGGCAAATCGGGCCGCCTCGCTAGCCATTTCGCCCCGAGTGCCGTCGAGCCTCAAAGGCCACCCGACCACGATAAGTCTAATTCCCTGTTCGCGGCATAAGCTAGTCAGCCGCGCAAGATCGCGCCGCCGGTTTGAGCGGCTCCAGGTCGCTAGAGGACGGGCGGTCAGGCGTAACGCGTCGGATACCGCCAGCCCAAAGCGCTTTCGGCCATAATCGATGGCGAGAACAGGGCCGGCGCTCGGATCAGCTCCATTTTGGGACACTAGCACGGACAAACCCATACCTTGATTATAATCCTTGGGAGAGAGGCCGGAGTTTCGCGAACAGAGTTGTTTTCTATGGGTTACGCCCGCGCCGCCCGCTTTCCCAATAAGGCCAGACCTCAATGGTTTTTAGTTGCGAGTCGAGTCCCGTCTTCTTCAGAAGGGCATCGATCTCACCCCGGGAGAGCCTTGCCCCGAGCGGCGTAGCAAATTCGGCCAGGCTGAAGGCGAGCACGCCTGCCACAGCGGCATTCAGTTTCAGGTCGAGCAGATCAACCTTGTCGTAGGTATCCGAGGACGCATGGTAATTGGCGACGTAATTAGCCTCTTCCTGGTTTGCCATCAGGTTGGGGACACCCTCGAGCAGGAAGTCCAGGTTATCGGTGCCGAGAATGACATCCTCAGTGAAACGATTGACGCCCCACGAATTCACCGGAGCCAATGCCTGTTGGAGGACTTCGGATTGAAGGTCATGGCGCCCGCCCAGAGAGAACCCAGTAACACGGCCGCTTCCTTCATCGAAAATGATGGCCGCGTCGGTGCGGTCGAGTTCGTCGCGGTGCATTCGCACATAAGCCCAAGATCCCAGCATGCCTTCCTCTTCGCCGCTGAACAGCACAAAGCGTATGGACCGCTTTGGCCGCAGACCGGTGAGATGAATATCACGAGCCGCCTCGATGACCAGGGCCGCATTGCAGCCGTTGTCGAGGGCTCCGGTGCCTAGTTCAAAAGAGTCGAGGTGCGCCCCCAACACGATGAGTTCATTGGGCCGTTCCCTCCCTCGAATTTCCGCGACGACGTTTCGTTCTTCTGCCGGCCCGCCAATCCGATTCGGCAGTTCCAGTCGGACCCGAATTCGCTGTCCCGCAGCCAGCTCCCGCGCCAGCCGCTGGGCGTCTTCGCGAGCCACGATGGCCTGCGGCAGCTTCTCGACTGAGCCGTCCTGGCCCAAGCCGGTGAGGTGGCGGTAGAGAAGCATCCCTTCGCGGGTTCCCATCCAAAGGATGGCGCTTGCGCCCGCGGAAGTGGCGCGCTCGATGATTCCCGGATTGCGCGAGTATTCGGCGACGAGATCATTAAACACGCGGAGTACATCAGTATGCACCAGCAGAATCGCTCCGCGAGCGGCAGTGCCCATGCGCACGAAATCTTCCTGAGTACCGCCGCCCGCATCGACGAGATCTCCTTCGATTCCGCCTGGCGGCGTCGCCGGCGACCAGGCCACGGACACGGCGTGCACCGGAAAACCAGGCGGCGGGAGTATCTCGACGCGTGTCGCCCCTTCACTCCAGGTATGAGGAATCGTGAATTTCTCCGTATGTGCATCGTCAATGCCGGCGCCGCGGAAGCCGGCTAGGGCCCATTCCACCGCCTTCCCCATGGCAGGCGAACCCGTAACGCGTCCGCCGATCTCGTCGGTTAGCCGCCGAAGATTTTCGACCAGTGGCGATGCGCCCAGGGCGTTGGCGATGATTTTCGGCGCCGCTTGCGCACAGGCAGATATCTCGCTTGCTGAACAGGCTTGCACGTTTGCCGCTGCCGCCTGGCGCATGCGTGCAAGCGGGTCTGGCTGCGGCGCAGAAATCTGCGCAGACGAGGATAGGGCGCCGACGAAGAAAGCTGCAAGAAAACCCAATAGGTCATTGCGTCCAAACATGTGTCACTCAGCACATCGCGAGCCGGTCCATCACTAGTTGCCCATTATAGCCCAGTGCGGATCGCGGCCTTGATCATGCGCGGCCGGGAGCCGAAAGCACTGAATCCGCGATCCGGGCGACTTGCGACATCTCGTTCACGTCGTGAACGCGCACAACATGCGCGCCGTTCAGGATCGCCGTGGTTACCGCTGCCGCGGTTCCCCATTCCCGCTTTTCCGCACCCCAGATTTGCCGCTTTCCACCGAGCGCCCAGCCGATGAACATCTTTCTCGAAGCGCCTACCACTAGGGGATAGCCCAGGCGAGCTAAGTCAGGCAGACGGGCGAGGACCTCGAAATTCTGCTCGTAGTTCTTGCCGAAGCCAATACCAGGATCCAGAAGAAGTTTCGATTCTGGAATGCCTGCTCGGCGCGCGCAAGCAATGGATGCACGCAAGCCTTGGACAATATCACGCAGGACGTCGCGCGCGAACGGCCCCTTGTGCATCGACCTGGGAGAGCCGCGCATGTGCATCAGAATTAAAGCGGCGCCTCGGCTCCTTACGAGGCCGGCGAGTTGCGGATCGGTTCGAAGGCCACTCACGTCATTGATGATTTCTACCCCGTTTCGCAGACCCACTTCGGCGACCGCGGCTTTCTGCGTATCGAGCGAAATGGGAATTCGCAATTTGCCCTGCAGACTCTCGAGTACCGGCAAAACACGCGCGCGCTCTTCTTCTGCGCTTATGGGATCAGCTCCGGGGCGCGTCGATTCTCCTCCTATATCGAGAATGTCTGCGCCCGCTTGCTCTAGTTCGAACGCTCGCTTTACCGCCAACTGCGCATCGGGATAACGTCCACCGGCATAGAAGCTGTCTGGCGTAACATTGAGGATTCCCATGATCAGGGTGCGCTCGCCGAGCCGCAGCGTACGCGAAGGCAAACGCAAGCGGTACCGCGAGCGCTTGAACATAGGCGTCCATCCTAGATGGCTATCGATCGAGTTTCTACCGAGAGGAGGCAGAGACGTAGTATGTAGTCCGATACGTCATCTGGGAGTTCGGCGGGACCTGAGCATCCTGGCGCAACTCCACTCTCAGTTTACGCCAGCCGGGTTTCGCAACTCCCGCCGCAGGGTAATACCCCAGTGTGTATTCCGCTTCCAGTTTCAAAGCGATGCTGCGATAGATCTTCGCGAGGCTGCCGACTTCGCGCAGAAAATACAATTCCCCACCGACCTGCCGCATGAGCTCGGCTAGATAGAGGGTGTAGAGCGGAACTCCCGAGCTTCGTGCGACAGCAGTCACGAGCGTCTGTTCCTTATGCGCAGACAGCCAATCATCGCTCATGGCCTTCGGCCGCAGCTCGGTGGAAATAACGTACAGCTCGATACCGCTCGCGGCGATTCCGCGCGCCACATCCTGAAATGCAAGCGGGCTGTTGGCGCCCGCTGACGGCAGCATACTTACCGGATTCCAGGTTAGTCCGAGCTCGCTATCCTGACCATCGGTAAGAAGAACCATAGCTTTGCGGCCCGCGCGCCCGCTAAAAAGCCCAACAGCGGAAAGATAAACAGCCTGGTAGATGAAGGATTGGGAAGAATTCGCTACCTGTGCGAGTTCCGGCGAGGTGAGCGCAGCCTGGAGCAAGTTGCGATCGCGAGAAAAGGGCAACAGCAGGTGTGTTTCGCCCGCAAAGGCCACAACGCCCACCTGGTCTTCGGACTCGAGCGACTTTGCCAGAGATTGAGCGACGCTGCGCATCGAGCCGAGTTCGCGATAAATGCTGGGGCTGGCGTCGATCACCAAAGCAATGCTCGCGGGCGTCGTTGCCGCGTCGAAAGAAGCCACTCTCTGCTCGGCGCCATCTTCCCACACACGGAAATCGTCTTGTGCGAGGCCCCGTACGCGTGTGCCGTCCGGCGCGGTGACGGTGCACTGTATTTCGACCAGCGCCACCCGCGAGCGAATCACGGGCGCGACGATGAGGGACGCAGCTTCGGATTCTCTAGATGGATATGCCTGCAACTCGCCCGTTGAGGAATCGCGTGAGAACGGGATCTCCTGTTCTAGTATGCGCGGTCGGGGCAGCTTCGGCTTCTGCGCTGGGGCCACAAGGGGTCCAACGAACACGAAAACAAAAACTGGCGCCCGAAAAAGTCCCACTCGACAAGAGGATTTAGCAAGCTGTTTCATCGAAGATAGTGCAACGAAGATTTCAACCCGGGACAATTTAGAAGGAAGGATTACTCGAGATCAAAGTCCCGGACGGGCTTTTCTGCCGGCCCCTCGCGGGCCTTCTTAAGTCCTTCTTCGAACTTGCGCGCGAGAACATCTTCTTTCTTGTTTTCAGCCTCCCACGATTCGCGAAACTTATCCTCGCGGCGCCGCGCTTGCTCCGCCAGAATTCTGGCCGCGTCAGAAATATCCACATCGGGCGCGGTCTTGGGTGGTGGGGTATGAGAAAGCACTGCGGCGAGCTCAGAATCAATCACCAGCTTCGACTGACAGCATGGGCAGACGACTTCAATCGGTGTCGACTTCTTCGCCATGCGCCCATTGTACGCCTTCTGCGCCCGTTTGCATGAGGGCCCCGCAGGATGCCAAGCGGCATTAGGGAAGTGGTCTCCCTTTAAGGGAGTTATCCGGGGATACCGTCACGTCAGACTTCTTCCGCCAGTGAAAATAAAAAGGAACTCCAAGCAGGATGATGCCAAGGCCAATGGAAAACCGCACTGGGCGGTAGAGCCAAAGGTTAACGGTCATGGCCAGCGCACAGCAAAGAAAAGAATCGGTATCCAAGGGTATCCCCAAATAGGATACGGGCGAGGAAGTGTCGGCTCGATTCTTCGCAGTCGGATAAGCGCGACCAGGGAAGAAAATCCATAGCGCGAAGAAAAAATCGTTGCGACCGGTCATCCGGTCCCAGCTGACGAGCAGGACACGCCCGCTGGCAAGTTACGCCAGGACCGCCTGCTTCACCGAGCCGCTACTGGAAAATCAGTACCGAGTTACAACAGGCAGAGGAGCTTGGCGCCCGACCCTACTCCGACTCGGATAGAAACATCAACTGCCCAGCGCGTTGAATTTGCAGAATCACTGGCGCCCCGGCGGGAACCACCTTCAAGGCGGTTCGCAAGCGGTCGAGCGTCGTCATGGGCTGGCCGTTCAGCGTGCGGAGCACATCTCCTGTGACTAAGGAGGTTTCGATGGTTGCCTGGGCCGATCGGGCAGCGACAATGATCCCGAAGGGATCCCTGAGGCCACTCATCATCAAGGCAACTCTGTTGTCAATCTCAAGCCCCACAATACCCAACTCCGGCACGAGATTCTTCTCCGGGTCGAGCAGTGCGGATAAGTCATCCATCTGATGTTTCGGCCACACGACGGGAATATCCAACTCTACTTGAGTTTTCCCTCGCAGCACAGAAAGATGTACGGCTCGGCCTTCCTCCAACGTCAAAAAAATAAACGACACGCGGGGCAAATTTTCCGCGGATTCCCGTTCACAGATAAGAGAATATCCCCCACCCTCAGTCCGGCTGCGAGAGCAGGTCCCCCAGGCAGGACATCGGAATCGATTACGCAGCAATCTCGCGCCAGTCCCAATCCCGTGGCCATCTGCGGTGTGAGAGTCTGAATAAAGATGCCCATCTCCGATTTATGAAGGTGGCCGTATTTCCGCAGTTGCTGGTAAGCCAAATCCACGATTACGCTGGGGATCGCAAAGCCCAGACCCTCATTGCCTCCCGACTGGCTCAGGATGAAGGTACTCAATCCCACTACTTCGCCCTTTGCGTTCACTAGGGGTCCACCTGAGTTCCCGGGGTTGATCGGTGCGTCGGTCTGGATATAAAGCATGAACGCGTCAGGATCTGTTTGGCGCGCCACAGCGGACACGATGCCATGCGTCACAGAGTTCCGCAGCCCTTGCGGGCTACCAAACGCAAACACGGTTTCGCCCTGCCGAAGGTCTCTATATTTCGCCAGGGTTAACGGTAGTTTGAGGCCGTCTATCTTCAAAAGCGCAAGATCGGCTTCTGGGGCGACTCCGATGATTCTCGCCGGCACCATGTTGGTTTTTACCGAGATCGCCGCGGCAATGGAGTCATCGGTTTCCATAGGGGGGACTACCACTTGGACCCGCCGCGCGGATTTTACTACGTGCGCATTTGTCATGATGTAACCGTTCGAATCAATGACAAACCCCGACCCGATCACACTCTGACGCCCGATCACAATGCCCGCAGCGCCCTGATCGCCACCCTCCGCGGGACCGTAGGCTGTCACCTGAAGTTGCACCACGTTTGGTGAGACCTTCTTGATCAGAGCCTCCATCGCTTCGTCGATCTCGTTCATCCTTCTCAAGGCGTCGCTCGGAGCCTGTTGGGCGACAGCTGGAACTCCGAAAAAGAAATAAGCGGAACAGCGCAAAAGAGTCCTTAGGAGTCTGCGGCTAATGCTTCTGCGAACCGAGTGAGAAGCGGCCATGACGATTACCCCCCTGAAGCTGCGGCATAACAGATTGGTCTGACGTATTGATAGTAAGATGGTTTCCTTGTTGATACTCCGTGTTTGTTAGATGCTGCTTTGGTGGGTAAGTCGTTCCTCCTTATCGCGCGCGTTAAGTTTAACTTTCCTCGCTGACTCGACCATTGGCCTCCAATGATGTTTCGGCAGTCCTAATTTAATTTGGGTAACTACGATCCGGGGTCCGGCCACGCATTCCAAGAAGCAACTGAAACTTTCATCTTCACGGCTGATTAACGCTGCGGTGCTGTAGCTATCGGAGTCCTTCGGCGTGAGGCTTGACAACTTGCCAGAGAACTTAGTAGGAAGAGGGGCCAGTAACAGTTCGTCCTAATGAGGAGTATCCCATGAAAATTAGGCCAGTAGCGTGTTTTGGCTTGGTTGTGGCCGTTCTCGCAGCAGGCGTCCCGCTGCTGTTCGCACATCACGGGAGTGCAGCGTACGACATGACCAAGGAAGTCGTTTTGAAGCAAGCAATGGTGACTAAAGTCTTGTGGGCTAATCCTCACACTCTTCTCATGTTTGACGTGAAGGATGACCAAGGGAACGTCCAACATTGGGCTGGAGAAACTGGCAGTCTCAATTCGCTTTACCTTGCGGGCTGGACCAGGAATTCAGTGGCGCCTGGGGACATGATCACGGTTTACATATATAGAGCCAAAGCTAGCGCGAAGGTCGGGATTGTGACTAAGGTCGTCCTCGCCGATGGCTCGGCGCTCTACGGTCCCTTCGGCCGACAACAGGTTGACGGCCAATTTGTGGCCCCATCCACAAAATAAGGAGTGTCCCAATGAAAATCAGGCCTGTAGCGTACTTTGCCTTGATTGTGGGCGTCTTGGTTCTTTCTTCGGTGGCAGTGGCCCAAGACGAACAGCGGCGGCAAAACGATCCGAGCCAGAGTATCCCCGCCAGCAGGTTTGCAATATTAAGCAAAAGTCTTGGCACGGGCGGACCTGCTCCTAAGCACGATGTTATCGGCGTCTGGGCTGGGCCTCTGGAGGCCGAAAGAGGCGAAGTGCCGGCGATGACTCCGCTCGGGCAAAAGCTCTTCAGCATGAATAAGACTGAGAAGAAAGACGGCTGGGCGAACTCTAACGATCCATGGAAAACCTGTGATCCTTTTGGTGTTCCGCGCATCGCGGTCAATGAAATCAGAGGCGTCTCGTTCGCTCAGATGCCCAATAAGATCGTCGTATTGCACCAGTACAATAGGGTATGGCGCGAAGTGTGGACGGACGGCCGAGCGCTTCCCAAGAACGTGGGCATGAAGGGCGGACCCGATGCCAAGTGGTACGGATATTCGGTGGGGCACTGGGATGGAGACAACACGCTCGTGATCGATACAACCGGCAGCGACGATTCGGAATGGCTCGATTCTCGCGGGTATCCGCACAGCGTGCAAGGCATTTTCGAAGAACGCTATACGCGCGCGGACCATAACCATTTAGAGATGACCGTGACGGTGGATGATCCGAAGATCTATACGAAGCCTTTTGTGCTAGGGACGAGCAAATTCGTTTGGGTTCCCAACCAGGAATCGGAAGAACAGATCTGCGTCCCGTCGGAGGCCATCTCGTACGTGAACATTATCAGCATCCCCGTCGCGGGTGAAAAAGAAAAGAAGACTAATAAACAGTAGTACAACTGCCTGGCGTCGTGCGCATTTGACGCCGGAGGCGCCCACAGAAGATTGATTGGATGGATTACTGGCTCTGTCTAGCCCTTGCTGAAACCGGGAGCAGGACGAAGCTCGGGCCGAGGAGCCGGTTTAGGTTCGACGCCCGGATGCGGTTGTGTAGGCGGCACCGACGCAGCCGGCTTGATTTTCTCCGGCAGTGGTTTGCCGTCGATCAGCAGTCTCAACTCGGCCGCGTCCAGGACTTCGCGGTCGAGCAGTGCTTGGGCGATGCGTTCGAGCACCTCTTTGTTGCCATCGAGGATATGCCGCGCGGTATCGTAGGCCTGCGTCACGATCTTACGAACCTCGGCATCGATGTGAATCGCTGTGTCTTCGGAATAATCGCGGTGCTGTGCAATCTCGCGGCCGAGGAAGATAGCTTCCTCTTTCTTCCCGAAGGCCAGCGGTCCGAGTTCGCTCATGCCCCAATCGCACACCATCTTCCGGGCGATATCCGTCGCTCGCTCGATGTCATTCCCCGCACCCGTCGTGATATGGCCAAGGAAAATCTCTTCAGCCGAGCGGCCGCCCATCAACACAGTGAGAGTACCGATCAGGTAGTCCTTCGTGTACGTGTGCTTGTCGTCGATGGGAAGCTGCATGGTCAAGCCCAGCGCCATGCCGCGCGGAATGATCGTGACTTTGTGCAGCGGATCGGCCCCCGGGGTCATGGCCGCCACGAGCGCATGTCCAGCTTCGTGATAAGCGGTATTCCGCTTCTCTTCTTCCGAGAGAATCATGGACTTGCGTTCCACGCCCATCAAAACTTTGTCCTTGGACATTTCGAAATCGGCCATGGTGACGACTTTACGATTTTGCCGCGCCGCCCAAAGCGCCGCTTCGTTCACCAGGTTGGCAAGATCAGCCCCGGAAAATCCTGGCGTGCCGCGCGAGATCACCGAGAGATCTACATCGTCGGCGATGGGAACCTTGCGCGTATGCACGCGAAGGATTTCCTCGCGTCCTTTGATGTCCGGCCGAGGCACCACCACGCGACGGTCGAACCGGCCGGGGCGCAAGAGCGCCGGGTCCAGCACATCCGGGCGGTTGGTGGCAGCGATTAGAATCACTCCCTCATTAGACTCGAAGCCATCCATCTCCACCAGCAAGGCATTCAATGTCTGCTCGCGCTCATCGTGACCGCCGCCCAAGCCCGCGCCGCGGTGGCGGCCAACCGCATCTATTTCATCGATGAAAATGATGCAAGGCGCGTTCTTCTTGCCCTGCTCAAAGAGATCGCGCACGCGGCTCGCCCCCACGCCCACGAACATCTCCACGAAATCGGATCCGGAAATGGAGAAAAAGGGAACGTTGGCCTCGCCGGCAATCGCACGTGCCAGCAGGGTTTTGCCCGTTCCGGGAGGTCCCACCAGCAGAACGCCTTTGGGAATGCGCCCGCCCAGCTTTTGGAACTTTTGCGGATCCTTCAGGAATTCTATGATTTCCTGCAGCTCTTCCTTGGCCTCG
>Ga0209577_10001108_pt1 | contig 26843 bp, 16 predicted proteins | sample GraSoiAngelo_109_FD_185874 | JGI IMG/M metagenome (GOLD analysis project Ga0209577, IMG submission 185874) | Grasslands soil microbial communities from the Angelo Coastal Reserve, California, USA - 14_0903_12_20cm (SPAdes) (version 2) | ecosystem: Environmental > Terrestrial > Soil > Grasslands...
CGACTGTTTAATTAAAACAAAGCACTCTGCTAAGATATATCGAACTATTGAGTGTGATGTCTGCCCTGTGTCGGCTGGGTAACTAATAGACTTAAACTTCAAAATTTGGGTCTAGATGGAAACCCCGATAAACGGCGGCCTTACCGATGAGGGTCCTAAGGTAGCGGAATACCCTGGCCGTTAAATGCGGTCTTGCATGAATGATGTAACGATACAACAGCTGTCTCGATGATTGGCTCAGTGAAATTGGAATAGCAGTGCAGATACTGTTTACCTCTAGATAGACGAGAAGACCCTTTGCAGCTTTACTGTTACTAGTTGAGATTAAATTATAAGAATTTCAAGTGTATAAGGTAGATAACTTAGGTGTAGAAAATTTTTCTACTAAAAAACTTACCTCTATATAGATTACCCATTACATTACTTAATTTCTGAAATTGTAGTTAAGTGGTATTGGGCCTATAAAAGTACCTAAGTAATAAGTACTTAACTTATTATAACAACAATGAGACACCTTTATTTACTTTGTTTTAATCTATTGATTAGAAGACAGTTTATGCGGGGCACAGATCCCATAAAAAGTACCTGGGTATATCCAAATTTCTAATAGTAAATACGTATGTTTTATACGTAGTGTAATTATAGTTATATAGACTATAGTTTATATAATTTTATAGTTACATTTTATTTTAATTCGTTATTATTTATAACATATTTATTCAGTTATTATTGTATTAAGTACAATTATATTTTATATTTTAAGTAAGATTTTAACTATATGGTGAATAGTTGTATAAATCAAATTATCTATAAATTACTAATTTAAAGGATAAAAAGATCAAGTTGTAGTATTTATTTACTATGATATTTACTAATACTGTAAAAGTTTAATGGCTTAATCTTGCTTTACTGTCAGACATACAAGTCTATCAGTCGCGTAAGCGGGGCATATGATCGCAAGATACGGAAAGGAATGGTCTTGGATTTTTGAAAAAGTTACGCTAGGGATAATTATTGTCCTTCCATATTATATGGATAAAACTGGGTTAAATTCAGAAAAAACTAGTAATCTAGTTAATCTGAAGCGATATTTTGTTTAAACAAAAAACGTTCAACGACTAAAAATCCAGCATTTATTAAAATTATTTTTTCTTACTCGATAAAAATTTTGTAATCTATATAGATTTATAGTTACTTTATTTATAGATTCAAATATGTTAGAACTATTAAAAAAAAAGGAAACAGAAAAAAAATTGAATGATTCTTTGGATATCACAAATAAACATTTTCCTTCTTCAATAAGAGAATGAAATAATAGTATATATGTTTATAATAAACCTAATTTAAATTTAATACCTTATGCTTCTAAATATGCTATGAAATTAATTAAAGGGTTTTTCAATCTTTATAACAAAAGTTTAGAAAGAAAATTGAGAGCAAGAAAATTATTACTTAGATTTAGAAGGTTATCTTCTAATAGAATATATTTAAGTAATGGAGAATTTAAACACAAAAACAATAATGTGTTAATAAATATATATATATATAATAGACAAATGTATAATTATATATCCAAATTAAAAACTATATATTTAAAAAAATTTTTAAGAAAAAAAAGTGTTAATAAAAAAATTATAAAAAGATTAAAATCAATAAATAAAAAAGGTATAAATTGTATAAAAGAAATTAATAAAGATAAATATTTATTAATTAATACATTAGATATACTGGAAAAAAATAAAAGATATAAAATCAATACAATAAAAATTTTATCTAATTATACAAAATCTTTTTACAAAAATGTCCTTAGATTAACTATGAAAAGATTACATTTATATTTTTTATATAAACAACTTATATATCTAAATAAATCTAAATTAAATTATAGTTTTTTACGTTTATTGAAAAAACACTTAGAAACTATATATAAAAAAAATGTAGAATTAAATTTAATTAATTTAAAACGTTTTTATTTAAATAGTGATATTTTATTTGAAAGTATAAAGCTAAAACTAACACGTAATAAAAGAAAAATGCGTAAGATATTTAACAAAATAAAAGATAAAGTTAAAGTAAATGAAAGAAAATATTTTTTAGATCTTGATACTACACCAAAACAAATCAATGAATGAAAAGAAATAGATAATGATCAATCATTAAAAGAAGTTATATTTAATAATCTTAAATATAAACATGTTACAGGGTTTAGATTAGAAGCAAGAGGAAGATTAACAAGACGTTATACTGCCTCACGTTCTGTATCTAAATTAAAATATAAAGGTAATCTTTTAAATATAGATTCATCATTTATAGGTCTATCGTCTGTAATTTTAAAAGGAAATTTAAAATCAAATTTACAATATACCAAGCTAAATTCTAAAACTAGAATTGGGTCATTTGGTATTAAAGGTTGAGTTAGCGGATATTAAGAAAAAATAATTTAAATAAATGAAAATATAGTCTGAACCATAATGAAAAATATGGAAATAAATAAGCTATTTATTGCAACAAAATTGAACAGGCTAATGAGCGCAAGAGAGTACAAATTGAGTGCGCGGTTTGGCACCTCGATGTCGGCTTAGCTCATCCACATGAACGCAGGAATCATGAAGGGTTCGACTGTTCGTCGATTAAAGAGCTACATGAGTTGGGTTTAATACGTCGTGAGACAGTATGGTTTCTATCTTCTAGAGGAATTTAGAGTAAAATAAAAATAGACCCCTTGTACGAAAGGAATTGGGTATGTTGACCTATAGTTTACTTGTTGTTATGTTATCAACTTTCCACTTTTACTAGAGTGGAGTGAAAAGCAGACGGGCGCAATCCCCTATAGCTGCTTAGTAGCTAAAATAACATAGCATGGCAAGAAAGCCACGTCAATTAAAGATAAGCGCTGAAGGCATATAAGCACGAAACTTATTTTATTATACTCTAATCACGTAGTAAAATACTACGTGTTCATCTAAGATGTTATAGGCTTTGGCTACAAGAATTTTGCGGTTTTTAGGTACAAAGTACTAATTAAGTTTATATATATATATTTGTTAAATAAATTATGAGACAAGTATGTATGTAGACACTAATACTAAATAATATAATTATCAATTCAAGCCTGGTTAGCATAAAAGTAATGCTACCGTTTTGTAATCGGTGGAAGTAAGTGCGATACTTACACTGGGCTATTGTTCAAGATCATGTAATATTAATTGTAAAATAATATTAATATAAAAAGACCCAGTCGTCAAGTTTGGTTAAGACATAACATTTTCACTGTTACACCGAGGGTTCAAATCCCTCCTGGGTCAAAGAGAGATTAGCTCAGTGGTAGAGCAGTCGCTTTACACGCGAATGGTCAGGTGCTCGACTCACCTATTTCTCATATATGCGGTTTGGTGTAATGATAACATGTCTGGCTCATGACCGGGCGATCGGGGTTTGATTCCTTGTTCCGCATTTTTAAATATTATCTTTTCATGTTATATTTAACATAAGATAATTATTCACCTTTTTTTTTTTAATTTGGCTAACACAAATATTCGTTATATATTTAATGTTCGAAACTGATTTATTTAAATCAGACGAAGTAACAATTTTTATCTAAATTTATAATAAAGTATAATGAAAATAATTAAAAATTTAATTTTAATTAAATTTAAATTTTTCTACTTTAAACTAGTACAAATTAGCAACTATGATGTATACTTTAAAATTCAAAGATTTTAATTATCCTTAGTAAATTTAATTTTTAGTAATAACTTAAAAATATTAAGGATATTTTAATGTTATTGCTTTAAAAGATAGTAATTTAGTTTACTATCTATAACTAAAAAAATAAAAATGTTATATATTATAAGAAATATGAATAAAAGTATTTATATATAACAAACGAAAACAATAAATTAATAATAATTGGTTTTAATTATAAATACATAAAATTACGCAAAAAAGATTAAACACCCTACATCTGGTGATATACAACACTTATATAACAGTAATGAGCGATAGGCATGCATCAATTATAGGTGGTAGAGAGTATTCCACTGTACAAGCATCAAATAACAATTCTTTTTTGAATTGAGGAGAAATAACGATGTGAAAAGAAAGATGATTTTTATCAAGTAATGCAAAAGATATTGGAACTCTTTATCTAATATTTGCTTTATTTGCAGGGTTAGCCGGAACTTCTTTTTCGGTTTTAATTAGATTAGAATTATCTGGACCTGGAGTACAGTTTATTGCAGATAACCAATTATACAATAGTATAATAACTGCCCACGCCATTGTTATGATATTTTTTATGGTTATGCCTGCTCTTATAGGAGGTTTTGGTAATTTTTTACTACCTTTACTAGTAGGAGGTCCTGATATGGCATTCCCTAGATTAAATAATATAAGTTTCTGATTATTAATACCTAGTTTTTTACTATTTATATTTGCAGGTATGATTGAAAATGGGGCTGGAACAGGTTGAACTCTTTACCCTCCTTTATCAGGATTACAAAGTCATAGTGGTCCTAGTGTAGATTTAGCAATTTTTGCTTTACATCTATCAGGTATAAGTAGTTTATTAGGTGCTATGAATTTCATTACAACAATATTAAATATGAGAAGTCCAGGTATTAGATTACACAAATTAGCTTTATTTGGATGAGCAGTAGTAATAACTGCTGTTTTATTATTATTATCATTACCTGTATTAGCAGGTGCAATAACAATGGTATTAACAGATCGTAATTTTAACACTTCATTCTTTGAAGTAGCAGGAGGTGGAGATCCTATATTATACCAACACCTGTTCTGATTTTTTGGTCACCCAGAAGTGTATATCCTTATTATACCAGGATTCGGTATAATAAGTACTACAATTTCAGCTAGTTCTAACAAAAACGTTTTCGGTTATTTAGGGATTTAATAAACCTTCAGCAAGTTTAACTAAGTCCATCAGTATCAAACTCCGGGGAAGCCCTAAAGAATCAAGTACTAACCAATTACGAGTAATTGTTTTTGGGGCTTAGGGTAATGCCTAAGAGATAGTAACAAGCTTGATTATATACTACAAAATAGTTAATGGGTAATCGCGGATCTAAGTTCCATAAACTTTTATGGATAAAAGAGCAACGAGTAGACGGTACTGGATATATTTTTTTTAATATATTTAAGGTGTACTCTTAGATGCCTTGAAAGAGGTACAACTATAGTGGAAAAAAGGATTTTTCATAACGTAAATAAGAATTTTACATAATGTAAAAAATGGATTTTAATGTAAATTAGTTGTTTAAATTTTTAAGACAGCTGAGTCTAGGTCATTTGTTATTACCTCTATTAAATATTATCAATTCTTTTTACTTTTATATTTATCTTTATTTTTTACAATTTTATAAGCAAAAATTAAGATTTATCTTAATAAATCATCAAAGCTTAAAGAACTAAATAACATTATTTCTATAGAAATAAGCATTAATATTATATTTTTTTTATTTAAAACAAAACCTAAAGTCTCAATTAAAAAAAATAGTGATAATCTCAAAAAGATTTGCGATGATCTATAGTAAATTATAATATAATGAAAAAATCAGTCTTATTATGCTTAAGAGATATTAATAGAACACAAAAACAAATATCAGATGATACTTTGATTATGAATACACAGGTAACTAAAATGGTAAATAATAAGATAAATGAAATACAAGTTAGTTATTTTAATAATTTACTTCCTCATCAAAAAGCTGTGGCTATGGATCAGGTTGTTGAAAATTTCTCCAATAGAGCAGTTCTCAATCAATTTATTAATAGTTTAGATATTAATAATCCTGTTACAGAACCTACAGAAATAAGATTAGATAGAATTAAATTAGAAAATGATGTGGAAACAAGTAGAAGAATAGGAAATATTTTAAGTCAAGTAGTGGGAAATTTAGGTTCAGAGCATGATAGATTAAAAAGAATTAGAGAATTCTTAGTTAGTAGAAATAGTATGTTAACTGAGCAACATATAGATCATGTAAATACTGGCCTAGAACTTGATAAATTAATAGAAAATAACAGGGGTTCACTTGTTGAGGATTATGCCAATACAAGTACAGAAATGCCAAGTTATATGGATCCCGAAGACTAATGGCTAAAGTCTGAAACACGGGTATATGCTATGATGTCTATAGGAGTATTAGGTTTTGTAGTTTGATCTCATCACATGTATACTGTAGGTTTAGATGTAGATACAAGAGCCTATTTCACGGCTGCAACATTAATAATTGCTGTACCTACAGGTATAAAAATATTCAGTTGATTAGCTACAGTTTATGGAGGATCATTACATTTAACACCTTCAATGTTATTTGCTTTAGGTTTTGTTGTTATGTTTACTATAGGAGGATTAAGTGGTGTAGTTTTAGCAAATGCGTCACTTGATATTGCGTTCCACGATACATACTATGTGGTTGCTCATTTCCACTATGTATTAAGTTTGGGTGCAGTATTTGCATTATTCAGTGCATGATACTTCTGAATACCAAAAATAACAGGATTAACTTATAATACGTTATTAGGTAAAGTACATTTTTTAATATTGTTTATTGGTGTAAATGTAACTTTCTTCCCACAACATTTCTTGGGTTTACAAGGAATGCCTAGAAGAATAAGTGATTATCCAGATGCTTTTGCAGGATGAAATTTAGTAAGTAGTTTCGGTTCAATAATAAGTGTAGTGGCTACAGGATTATTTTTATATATCGTATATGTACAATTAAGAGAAGGAGCTGCCGCATCTAGATATCCTTGATTAACACCTCAATTTTTCAGTGATTTATTCCAAAGTTTATTAAATAGAACATACAGTTCATTAGAATGAAGTTTAAATAGTCCACCAAAACCTCATGCCTTTGTAAGTCTTCCATTACAAAGTGCAATTAAGGTTTATTTCTAAAGTATTGTAAATACACATCTCTACTTATTATACGGTAGGGTATATTGTATGCACAAAGTATTCGTAGTTAACTAATAGTTTTTTTAATGTTAAATTTATATATTTTTTACAAACATTATTTTAGTATATAGCACTTATAGATAAATATTTAAATGAATAAAATGTTACAATTTAAATAAATAAATACATAAAACAAGTATGCAAACTTTATTATCAATAATTCAAGTTATTTTAGTCGTAGTTCCTGCCCTTTTAGTTGTAGCTTTTACTACTGTAGCAGAAAGAAAAACTATGGCTAGTATGCAAAGAAGATTAGGACCAAATATAGTTGGATATTATGGGCTTTTGCAAGCATTTGCTGACGCTCTAAAGCTTTTATTAAAAGAATGTGTATCACCTACACAAGCTAATTTAATCTTATTTTTTTTAGGTCCTGTAGTAACATTAATTTTTTCACTTTTAGGTTATGCAGTTGTACCTTATGGTCCTGGTTTAACTATAGGTGATATGCCCTTAGGTATTTTATATATGTTAGCTGTATCTTCTCTTTCAACTTATGGTATATTATTAGCAGGTTGATCTGCTAATTCTAAATATGCTTTCCTTGGTTCCTTAAGAAGTACAGCACAATTAATAAGTTATGAACTAATTTTAAGTTCTGCTATATTATTAGTAGTTTTATTATCAGGTAATTTAAATCTAACAGGTAATATAGAAGCTCAAAAAGCTGTATACTTTTTATTTCCTTTATTACCCGTTTTTATCATATTTTTTATAGGTGCTATAGCAGAAACAAATAGAGCTCCTTTTGATTTAGCAGAAGCAGAATCAGAACTGGTTTCTGGTTTTATGACAGAACATTCCGCGGCTATATTTGTTTTCTTTTTCTTAGCAGAATATGCTAGTATAGTATTAATATGTATATTTACTAGTGTTCTATATATAGGTGGTTATTTAGACATAATAACATTAGATTTAATTAATTTAAGCTTTACAAATTTTGATGCAGAAACAAATCTATTTAGTGTATTAATTCAAGGATTAAATACAAGTCTAAATTTAGGGTTTAAAGCATGTATAATGATATTTACATTTATATGGGTAAGAGCGTCTTTCCCTAGAATACGGTTTGATCAACTAATGTCATATTGTTGAACTGTATTACTACCTATTGTAATTGCTTTTATAGTTATTTTACCTTGTGTAGTTTTAGGTTTAGATTTAATTTCTGTTAATTTTTACGTATTGTAATTCATAACAATTGCTATAAAAAAAATGGCAAATCATTTATAATAAGTATTTCTATGTTTATTATAAAGCTTAATTAAAAAATTTTTTTTATTATAAAAAAAAGAAGAATTAATTGGTGTAGTAAAAATATTATACCAAAAAAATTTGAGTTTGATGATGGCTCTGAGTGAACGCTGTCCAAATGCTTGACACATGCTAATCGAACGACTAATTTTATTATATAATTATATAAGAATATTAGTAGTGGTGTACAGGTGAGTAATGATAAACTAGCTGCCTTAAAGTAAGGAAGTAAAGATCCCTTATAACCAAAGAAATAGAAAGTTTCGCTTTTAGATGTTAGTTTTATCCCGAAAGAGTAATAGTTAAATCTAGCTCGGGTTTCGGTAGTCGTGACTGAGAGGTCGATCGACCACATTGGGTATGAAAAAAGCCCAATGCGTAATGTACAGCAGTGGGGAATATTGGTCAATGGTCTAACGACTGAACCAGCAATTTGGAGGAATGAAAAACGAATAAGTCGTATAAAGTTCTAGATAAAAAATTTATAATGACTAATTTTTATCTATAAGTCTTGACCAAATTACGTGCCAGCAGTCGCGGTAATACGTAGAAGACGAGTGTTATTCATCTTTAACAGGTTTAAAGGGTACCTAGACGGAAAATCAAGCCATAGTAGGGACTAATTTTCTAGAGTTTTATAGGTGAAGATCGAATTACCTGAGGAGCGATGGAATGCATTGATACAGGTAAGACGGATAGCAGCGAAGGCAATCTTCTATGTAATAACTGACGTTGAGGGACGAAGCCTTGGGGAGCGAGAAGGATTAGATACCCTAGTAGTCCTTGGAGAAAATGATGAGTGCCATAGACTATTTAATAGTTTATAAATGAAAGTGTAAGCATTCCACCTCATGAGTAAAGCGGCAACGCCGAAATTGAAATCATTAGACCGTTTCTGAAACCAGTAGTGAAGTATGTTATTTAATTCGATAACCCGCGAAAAACCTTACCACCTCTTGAATATTTTTACAAGCGCTGCACGGCTGTCTTCAGTTAATATCGTGAGATTCTGGTTAGTTCCATTAATTAACGAAAACCCTTGTTTTATTTTTTTATATAAAGCAGTTCACCGCTATATTGGATAAGATAAACGGGACCAAGACAAGTCATCATGGCCTTAATGAGCGTGGGCTATAGACGTGCCACATTTGCCTCTGCAAAGAGAAGCGATATTGTGAAATAAAGCTAATCTTTAATATTGGACATAACTATTCGTGAATTGTAGTCTGAAACCCGACTGCATGAATATGGAATTACTAGTAATCGTGAATCATCACGTCACGGTGAATTTGATCTCAGATGGGTACTAACTACTCGTCAGGCGCTGAAAGGGGTATGCGCAATAAGTTTGGTTGCAAATTGTTGTTCAATATATTTAATTAGTTGTATATTATTCGGTTTGTAATTTTCGTATGCGTGATCTCAATTGGTGTTAAGTCGAAATATGGTTCGTGTAACGGAAGTTGCACGGGATTTATTATCTTTAAAAAATAAATTATCATTTATCTACAATTTATTATTTATATTTGTAGATTTATTATCCAAAATATATGCTGTTTCATCTAATCGATGATTTTTTCATGTATTGGTTTACAATATATTTTATTGTAAAACTTCCCTGTGTTTTGTTAGATAATTTTACATAGGGTAAATCCGAGTGCTGGAAATTGGTAGACAGGATAATCTTAAGATTTATTGATTAATATCGTAAACGTTCAAGTCGTTTCTCGGATAAAGGGGATATAGTTTAACTGGTAAAACCACGAACTTGCACTTCGTAATTTTAGGCTCAAGTCCTAATATCTCCAAAATAAAAGCTCGAGAAGCTCAACCTGGTAGAGCGGAACACTGAAGATGTTTAGGCTGTAAGTTCAAATCTTACTTCGAGCAATAATACATAGTTATGTCTTATAAATAGGTGTGCTGAAATTTGGTAACCAGGTTCCGCTTAGGACGGAATAGTTTTTACTTTGCAAGTTCAAGTCTTGTCACCTATAAGATATGTTGTCGACTAATCGGTAAGTCATAAATTTTTGGTATTTACTATTGAGTGTTCGAATCGCTCCAACATAAAATGTTATAAAAGTTTAGTTAATTAAATTAAAGGATGTGGTAGTTTAATTGGTAGAACAGGGTGCTACGGACACTCAAATATAAGTTCAAGTCTTGTCCGCATTTCCAAACGGAATAAGCTGCAAAAGGTTTGCATTTTGATTGCAGATCAACAATAAGAAGTTCGATTCTTCCTTATTCCTAATTAAGTATCCAAGCCTTTATAGCTCAAAGGTAGAGCAAAATACTGTTAATATTTGGGTTAGGTGTTCGAGTCATCTTAAAGGCGTAAACTAATGAGATTTTAGTTTAATGGGTAAAACATGCGACTTTTAATCGTTATAATGTGGGTTCAAGTCCCATAGATCTTATTTTAAATTTTTATAAAAATCTTCAAGGCTATAGCTTAATAGGTAGAGCCAGCTGCTCATGACAGCTTAGGTGAGTGTTCAAATCATTCTAGCCTTATTACAGCCAAGATAGTTCAATTGGTTAGAACATTAATTTCATGCGTTAATAATGAGAATTCGAATTTCTCTCTTGGTTCGGCAGGTTCAGCTTTTTTCCCTTTTTTTTTACAACATGTATAGTATTTACTTCTGTTTTTCCTGCTTTTAATTTTAGGTTTTGCTCCTTCATTTGAAAATGCAACAAATAGTGCATTTGAAAGCTATTTTTTGGCTATAAATGGTAAAATAAAATCGTTAAACGTATTTCTTTATAAAAATTTAATAACACAGAAGATTCTTCTGTAGAAAAGCTATAGTAAAAAATTTATGATACAAGCAGCAAAAATAATTGGAACAGGTTTAGCAACAACAGGTTTAATAGGAGCCGGTGTAGGAATTGGTGTAGTTTTCGGTGCATTAATAATAGGTGTATCTAGAAACCCTTCATTAAGAGGACAATTATTCGCTTACGCTATCCTTGGTTTCGCTTTCTCAGAAGCTACAGGATTATTTGCATTAATGATGGCTTTCTTATTATTATATGTTGCATAATTTTTTTTTTCAGGTAGATATAGTTTAAAGGTAAAACCACTATTTGTGGCATAGTAGATCTTTGTTCAATTCAAAGTATTTACCCTTTCAATTTTACTATATTTCTTTAAGATACCTAGCTCAAACTTAAGAGCTTTAAGGAAGGGTCCGTTTGTTGGTTTACGGGTTGAGCTGTAAACTCAATAGCATTCTGCTGTCGAAGGTTCGAATCCTTTTCTTCCTATTTCTTATTAGCTTAATGGTAAAGCAGAATACTTCTAATATTCCGATTCAGGTTCGAGTCCTGGATAAGAATAAAAGGTAGTGATTTTTGTGTATTAATTATATAAAATAAAATTTTTCTATCTATCATTTACTTCACTTTTTTTTTATTTTTAGTTATAAGGATCAATTCATTATTTGTGGCATAGTAGATCTTTGTTCAATTCAAAATCTTAATTTTTTATTTTATTCTAAATTTCAATAATAATATTATACATTTTTATATGTTATATACTATTTAATTAGTTTAAAGTATTAGGCAGACTAAATAATAAAATATTTATATACTAATTAAAGAGTAATTTGGTACAACATAATTAATCAGCAGAAAATTTTTTTGAGATTATCACTAATTTTATTTCTAATTGGGACTTTAGGTTTTGTTTTAAATAAAAAAAATATAATATTAATGCTTATTTCTATAGAAATAATGTTATTATCTATAACTTTCTTAATATTGTTAAGTTCTTTAAGCTTTGATGATATATTAGGACAAACATTTTCTGTCTACGTGATAGCAATAGCGGGGGCTGAGTCTGCAATAGGTTTAGGTCTATTAGTTGCTTTTTATAGACTGCGAGGATCTATAGCTATAGAAAATAAATAATGTATCTAGCTTTAATAGGATTACCAATTTTAGGATCAATAATATCCGGTTTTTTTGGTAGAAAAGTCGGGGTTAGCGGATCACAAATAATAACGTGTACATGTCTTTTAACAACTACAATTTTAGCTATTTTAGCTTTTGTAGAAGTGGGTTTAAATCATAATTCAATGAAAATACATTTATTCCGATGAATAGATGCTGAATATTTAAATGTATCATGAGCATTTAATTTTGATTCTTTAACAGTATCAATGTTAATACCCGTATTAATAATATCATCCTTAGTTCATATATATTCTATAGGATATATGAGTCATGATCCACATAATCAAAGATTCTTTAGTTATTTAAGTTTATTTACATTTATGATGATAATCTTAGTAACTGGGGATAATTTTTTAGTTATGTTTGTTGGATGAGAAGGTGTAGGAGTTTGTTCTTATTTATTAGTAAGTTTTTGATTTACTAGAATAGCGGCAAATCAAAGCTCTTTAGCTGCTTTCTTCACTAATAGAGTAGGAGATTATATATTAACAGTGGGTATGTTTGCTATTTTATGATCATTTGGAAATCTTGATTATATGACTGTATTTTCATTATCACCTTTTTATAGTGAAAGTATTATATTGTTTGTTGGTACATGTTTATTAATTGGTGCTATGGCTAAAAGTTCACAAGTGGGTTTACATGTTTGATTACCTATGGCTATGGAAGGTCCTACACCTGTATCAGCTCTAATACATGCGGCTACTATGGTTACTGCAGGAGTTTATCTTCTAATGAGAGCTTCTCCTTTAATAGAATATAGTTCAACTGTTTTATTACTTTGTTTATGAGTGGGTGCTATTACAACTGTATTTAGTTCTCTTATAGGTTTATTCCAACAAGATATTAAAAAAGTTATAGCTTATTCTACTATGAGTCAATTGGGTATGATGGTTATTGCTATTGGTTTATCTTCATACACTATTGCTTTGTTCCATTTAATTAATCATGCTTTTTATAAAGGTTTACTTTTCTTATGTGCCGGTGCAGTTATTCATGCTGTAGCTGATAATCAAGATTTTAGAAAGTACGGTGGATTAATTTCATATTTACCTTTAACTTATTCATTAATGCTTGCTGCTTCACTTAGTTTAGTTGCCTTTCCTTTTATGACTGGTTTCTATTCTAAAGATTTTATTTTAGAAGCTGCATACGGTCAATTTAAATTGTCTAGTATTATTGTTTACTTTATTGCTACAATAGGTGCTATGTTTACTACACTTTATTCGGTTAAAGTACTTTATTTAACTTTTTTGACTAACCCTAATGGTTCTTTGGTAAATTACAAATTAAATAAATCTGCCCATGATGCAGATGTATTTATGAGTACACCATTAGTTATATTAGGTATATTTTCTATATTCTTTGGTTATATAACTAAAGATATTTTTATAGGTATTGGTTCAGACTTTTTTTCTGACAATGGTTTATTTATACATCCTAACCATGAAATTTTATTAGATACTGAATTCGCAGTTAATACTTTTTATAAATTATTGCCTTTATTCTTTACAATTTTTTTAACTTTATCTTCTTTATTTTTAACAGAATTTTATCCTAAATTACTTGTTAGTTTTAAATTATCTAGATTTGGTCATAGTATATTCAGTTTTTTCAATCAAAGATTTTTAGTTGAAATGTATTATAACAGATATATATCTGGTGTTGTTCTTAATTTAGGTGGACAAACTACTAAAATATTAGATAAAGGTGCTGTAGAGCTAGTTGGACCTTTTGGTTTAGAACAATTCTTCTCAAATTTAAGTAAACGAATAGACTCTTTAAGTACAGGAGTAGTAACTAATTATGCTTTATATATTGTCGTAGGTTTAATTATTTATTTAAATGTAGATAATTTTGATGTGTTTAATATTTTTATTGTAATTTTTGCTCTTATTACAATAAGTATAAAATAAACTAAACAGATTTATTTTTTAAAAACTAAAAATTTAAAAAATAAAGTTTTATGTAAAATTAATAATAGAATCTATTGAGTGAAATAATAAAAGAAGAGATAATAGGAATAATATTATTTACTTTAAATTTTATAATAAATCTGATTGTCTATAAAATGCAACCTTAGTTCAAGATAGCTTATTTTTTTAATAATTTTTAATGTATCAATATTAAGTCAAGCTAAGGTTACATTTCACGAGTGGTAATATTCTTTGCATATCATACAAAAATTAGATTGAATTTTACTTTCTAATATTTTTCGGATTAGACAAAAATGGTGTAACAGTTATTATTTGTAGCACTAAAAAATAAAAAACTAATAACCTGAATATTATATTTAAATAAAAATGAGAATACTTAAAAGTCACCCTTTATTAAGTTTAGTTAACTCCTACGTAATAGATTCACCTCAACCCTCAAATATTAGTTATTTATGAAATTTCGGTTCACTATTAGCTCTATGTTTAATTATACAAATAGTAACTGGAGTTACATTAGGTATGCATTATACACCTAATGTATTAGAAGCTTTTGATTCTGTTGAACATATAATGAGAGATGTAAATAATGGTTGATTAATAAGATATTTACATTCTAATACAGCATCAGCTTTTTTCTTTTTAGTGTACTTACACATAGGAAGAGGTTTATATTATGGATCATATAAAGCACCAAGAACTTTAACATGAACAATAGGTACGGTAATATTCATATTAATGATGGCTACAGCATTTTTAGGTTATGTTTTACCTTATGGACAAATGTCTCTATGAGGTGCAACAGTTATAACTAATTTAATGAGTGCTATACCATGAGTAGGACAAGATATCGTAGAATTTATATGAGGAGGATTTAGTGTAAATAATGCAACGTTAAACAGATTTTTCGCATTACATTTCGTATTACCGTTTATATTAGCAGCACTAGCATTAATGCATTTAATTGCATTACACGATACAAGTGGATCAGGAAATCCTTTAGGTGTATCAGGAAATTATGATAGATTACCTTTTGCACCTTATTTTATTTTTAAAGATCTTATTACAATATTCTTATTCATAATAGGATTATCATTATTTGTGTTCTTTATGCCAAATGTATTAGGAGATAGTGAAAATTATGTGATGGCTAATCCTATGCAAACACCACCTGCTATAGTTCCTGAGTGATATCTTTTACCTTTTTATGCTATTTTAAGATCTATACCTAACAAATTATTAGGAGTTATAGCAATGTTTTCAGCTATTTTAGCATTATTAATATTACCTTTCACGGATTTATCTAATTTAAGAGGAATACAATTTAGACCCTTAAGTAAAATAGCTTTCTTTGTATTTGTAGCGAACTTTTTAATTTTAATGCAATTAGGTGCAAAACATGTGGAATCACCTTTTATAGAGTTTGGACAAATTTCAACTGCTTTATATTTTGCTCATTTCTTAATAATTGTACCTTTTATTACTTTATTGGAAAACAGTTTAATAGATTTAGCTGTTTTAACAGAAGAAGAAAAATCTACTAACACTATATTTGCCTAATTAAAATTATAAAAATTTAACATTAAATATTAAAAAATAAAACCTATAAAATCGCATTAAACATAATAATTTTTACTAAATACAAATATTAGGGGAATGTTATATTCCATTATGCAGAAGAAGATTGTATAAAATAAATTCAACTAAAAATATGCCACAACTTATTCCTTTTTTTTTCGTTAACCAAGTAATATTTAATTTTTTTTTATTAACAATAATTATATATATATTTACTAAATATTTATTACCTAGATTTGTACGTATATTTAAAGCTCGTTTACATATAAATAGTTTATAAATTAATTAAGGCAAAATTTTTATAAGATTAATTTAAATAAATCCTATTTTAATGTATAGCCTTTTTAAAAGTAAACAATGATGTTTTTTGAAAAAACATTCACCTTTTTAAATTTTAACTAATTTTTAGGTTAATAGATTTTTAATTTTACTTTTCCATTCATATTTAAATAAGATATAATAGATCTAAAGGATATATGCTTAAACTTTTAAATAGTATTCACAACACACCAATTCATTTAATTAAAAATGATGCTCCAGAGCCTTGAGGATTATTTTTTCAAGACAATGCAACACCTCAAATGGAAGGATTAGAAGAATTACATAATAATATAATGTTTTATTTAGCTATTATATTATTTGCAGTAAGCTGAATGATGATTTCAATAATAATAAATTATAATAAAGCATCAATTTCTAACAAATATGTTAACCATGGAACTTTAGTAGAATTAATCTGAACAATTACACCTGCACTTATTTTAGTGTTGATCGCGTTTCCCTCATTTAAATTACTTTATTTAATGGATGAAGTTATAGATCCTTCATTAGTAATTTATGGAGAAGGTCACCAGTGATATTGAAGTTACCAGTATCCTGATTTTACAAATAATGATGAAGAATTTGTAGAGTTTGATTCATATATAGTACCAGAAAGTGATTTAGAATTAGGAAAACTTAGAATGTTAGAAGTAGATAATAGAGTTATAATACCTGAATTAACACATACTAGATTTATTGTAGGTGGAGCAGATGTAATTCATGCTTACGCTTGTCCTGCTTTAGGTATAAAATGTGATGCATATCCAGGAAGATTGAATCAATCATCTGTATATATAAATAGAGAGGGTACATATTTTGGTCAATGTTCTGAGATATGTGGTATATTACACAGTTCTATGCCAATTGCTATTCAATCTGTAAATTTAGGAAAATTTTTATACTGATTATATGATCAAATAGGTGGCTAAAGCAGAGGATAAAAGAAGTCCCATGTAATAAAATTAATTCAAAAATAAAAGTGCAATAGTCAAAATTAATTTAGAAATATGTGGTATATTATATACCGAGTGCTATTCAATCTGTAAATTTAGGAAAATTTTTATACTAATTATTCTACCAAAAAAGGGTTAATTTTAATAGTATAATATAAGTTAAATTAAAGAAAATTATTTAAAATTAAAAAAAGTTAAATGAACAGTTTATTGCCTTTATGAACAACAAGTCCGTTAGACCAGTTCACAATAAGAAATTTATTTAGTATAAAAGCGGATTTACTAGGAAATCTTCAAATATCTCTAACTAATATAGGATTATATCTAATAATAACTAGTTTTATTGTATTTATGTTATATACACTTGCTACAAATTATGATTTAACTACACCAAATGGTTGATCATTATCTGTAGAATCTATATACGCTACTGTATTTAGTATAGTTACAAATCAAATAAATGCAAACAAAGGACAAATGTTCTTTCCTTTAATTAGTGCATTATTTATTTATATATTAATAAATAATTTAGTAGGTATGGTACCTTATAGTTTTGCACCAACATCACATTTTATTTTAACTTTTTCTCTAAGTTTTACAATAGTTATAGGTGCAACAATTTTAGGATTTCAAATTCATGCTCTTAAATTTTTTTCTTTATTAGTACCTTCTGGTTGTCCTTTAGGCTTATTACCTTTATTAGTTTTAATAGAATTTATTTCTTACTTATCTAGAAATGTGTCACTGGGTCTAAGACTAGCTGCAAATGTATTAAGTGGTCATATGCTTTTAAATATTTTATCAGGTTTCACTTACAATATAATGAGTAAAGGATTTATCTATTTCTTCTTAGGTTTATTACCTTTAGCTTTTATAATCGCTTTTTCAGGATTGGAAATAGGAATTGCCTTTATACAAGCACAAGTATTTGTAGTTCTATCATCTGCTTATATTAAGGATGGGTTAGAGCTTCATTAATTAAAAGGAGCTCCATTAAAAATAACTATTTTTAATTAAATTATATTTTATTTTGGTTATGATTAAAAAAAAATCTATATGATTAACTTAATGTTTTACCATTTAATTACGTTCCATAACTTTAAGAATTATTTTTAAAAATAAGAATTACTTTTGTTTAATCCGTGATAAAGTTTATATTGATTGACAATCTTATTTTTGTGTTATATAATTAGCATTAAGTTAATTTAACTTAGGAAAGTCGAAAGCAAAATGAATATATGTTTATTTTATAACAAAAGAATAATCTTTTTAATTTAACAGAAAATAAAATTTTTACAAAAGTAAAAAAGCGAACTAAAAAAATATATTTTGCCTTATTTAGTGAGATGCTAATAAACAGGAACTTGCTTATATATAGCCAAAAATAAAAAAATAAAAAAGAAGAATTAATAGGTAAAGCGAAGTACTTAATAAATTAAAAAAAAATATTTTAGTGGCCATAAGTTAATGGTAGACTATTCGTCTTCCACACGAAGTGTGTCGATTCGATTTCGACTGGCCGCAGAGTTAGTAGTTTTAATTGGTAAAATGTTTCCTTGTCGAGGAAAATTATGCCGGATCGAAGCCGGCCTAACTCGTAAAAACAAAAAAAGGAAAAGTTGCCATAGGTAAGGCGAGATATTTGCTAAATATTGTGTTTTACACCTAGATGTTCGAATCGTCTCTTTTCCGAGTATTTACACGAAGAGTATAGTTTAATTGGCAAAATGAGAAGCTTCAAACTTCAAGTTCTCAGTTCAAGTCTGAGTGCTCTTGTTAAATTTTTAGGTTCTTTAACTTAATCGGTAAAGTGCGTTCTTGATAAGGATGTTATTCAAGTTCAAGTCTTGGAAGAATCAAATATATTTAGTTAAATTGGATATATTTCCTGGTCATCTTTTTTTTGATAAGTAATCCGTTGATGAAAGCGATCTTAGTCTTAAATTATTATAATTAAAAGCTTTTAAAAAACGAATAAAACGCTTAAAGTTTACTTAAATTAATATTTTATAATTTGTTGTTATTAAATAACAATTAGAAGAAATTAAAGTACGTTATATATATATATATATTAATGGCATGGTTTTTTGATGTTATTAAATTTATGTAATTATAGTTAACTACTTTTTATAAAAAGAGAATTGACTGAGTGGTTTAAGGTGATAAGCTTGAAACTTATTTGGTTAATATAACCACATCCGTTCGAATCGGATATTCTCTGAAATAATACATTTTGAAATAATGTTTTTGAAATAATACTATATTAATGAATAAAAATTGAAAAAAAAAATATTGTAAAATATCCAGGTAAATAATGTTTGAAATTACGGTATATTTTTACGGAGTAAAGCCAAATGGTTAGGCGCCTTGTTTGGGTCAAGGAAATTCTTAGTTCGATTCTGAGTGCTCCGATACTTAAAGTTTATTAAAAATATATAGTGCCTTGCTTTACATAGTGCAAAGCGTAACAATTATAAGCAGTAAAAGAGTTTAAATTATTAATTTACTTTCATGCTATTATCTCTTTTAATTTTAATTCCTCTGTTTGGTACATTAATTATATTTATATTTTATACAAATAAAAATAACGAGGTAAATGAAAAAGCTATGAAAATAACAGCTTTATCAATAACAGTAATTGATCTGTTTTTATCATTTCTTATATGATTTTTATTCGATAACAGCAGTAAACACTTTCAATTTATCCAGGAACAATACACAGTAGGTCATTATGATTTTTACTTGGGATTAGATGGATTATCTATATATTTTGTGCTATTGACAGCCTTAATAGCTCCTCTTTCAATCATCTCAAATTGAAAATCCATAAATACTAAAACAGCTTATTTTTTAATAATTATATTACTTTTAGAATCTGCATTATTATTGATATATACAGTGTTAGATATATTAATGTTCTATATTTTTTTTGAAAGTATATTAGCACCTCTATTTGTTTTAATAGGTTTTTTTGGATCAACAGATAAACTTAGAGCTAGTTTTTACTTCTTTTTATATACATTCTTAGGTTCATTATTTATGTTATTATCTATAATTACTGTTTCGTCTTTAACAGGTTGTACAGATATGGATATTATATATAAAACTGACTATGCTTATATAACACAGGTTTTTTTATTTATGGGAATATTTATAGCTTTTGCTGTAAAAACACCCGTTATTTTTTTAAATTCTTGATTATTAAAAGCTCATGTTGAATCGCCTTTATCTGGAAGTGTAATACTAGCTGCGATTGTTTTAAAATTAAGTCTTTATGGTGTATTTAGACTAATATTACCTTTAGTGCCTAAAGCTTTTTTATATTATACACATATAATATTTGTTATATGTGTAATAACTATTATATATGCAAGTTTTAGTACTATTAGAACAATAGATGTTAAAGAACTTATAGCTTATTCTTCTGTTTCACATGCTGCAGTTTATTTTGCAGGTATTTTAAGTAATGTATTACAAGGAATTCAAGGGGGTATACTTTTAGGGTTAGCCCATGGTTTTGTATCTTCTGGTTTATTTATAAGTGGAGGAGGTATTTTGTATGATAGATCTGGTACAAGAACAATTAATTATTATGGAGGATTAGCACAAATAATGCCAATTTTTTCTATATTATTCTTTATTCTTTGTTTAGGTAATTGTGGTGCTCCTCTTACTTTAAATTTTGTTGGAGAATTTATGTCTTTATACGGTATATTTGAAAGATTGTCTTTAGCTGGTATATTAGCATCCAGTTCTATAGTTTTATCTGCGGTTTATACTATTTTTATGTTTAATAGAATAATATTTGGTGGTATATTTAAAGGTTGAGAAACTTATTTACCTGATCTAACTAAAAGAGAATACTCTATGCTTTTAATTTTAGTTATATTTACCGTAATTTTAGGTATTTACCCTTCTATTATATTAGATGGTTTAAATTACAATGTTTCAAATTTATTATTTGCCTTTAATTTTTAATTTTTTAGCATTAACATAATTTAATTTATTATATTATATCATAGAAAAATTAAACACAAGAATTATAATTAATATTTACTATGCTATTTATTATAGTATTTTAATTTTATTATTCGTACTATAGGATTTTTACTTTTATTGTTAATAATATTTATTAGGGCAATTAATTTTATTTTTTTGAGTAAAACTTGAATATATATTATTGCATTACTTTACCACTCTTTTTTAATTAATTTATATTTTGTTATTTATTTATTTGTTATGAGTATTTCCACGAGAAGTAATTTTCAAGCTCATCCTTTCCATCTAGTATCTCCTAGTCCTTGACCTTTTTATACTAGTTCAAGTTTATTTAGTCTTACACTTGCTGCAGTATTAACATTCCATAGTTTTGTATCTGGTTTAATAGTTTTATATTTTTCTCTTTTAAGTTTAGTGTCTTCAATGAGTTTATGATTCAGAGATGTAACAAATGAAGCGACATATTTAGGAAATCATACGCTTGCAGTACAAAGAGGTCTAAATATGGGTGTGGCTTTATTTATTGTATCTGAAGCATTATTTTTTTTAGCTATATTTTGAGCATTTTTTCATAGTGCGTTATCACCAACAGTAGAATTAGGAGCAAAATGACCCCCATTAGGTATAGAGTCAATTAATCCTTTTGAACTTCCCTTATTAAATACAGTAATTTTATTGTCTTCAGGTGTAACAGTAACATACAGTCACCATTCTTTAATACAAGGGAATAGAAGTGGAGCATTATATGGATTAGTATATACAATAATATTAGCCGTAATATTTACAGGTTTACAATTTGTAGAGTATACTGTTTCATCTTTTACTATATCAGATGGAACATATTCATCTTGTTTTTACTTTGGAACAGGATTTCATGGATTACACGTTATGATAGGTACAGCTTTTTTATCTGTAGGATTATGACGTTTGTTAGCATACCATTTAACAGAAAATCATCATTTAGGTTTTGAGTCTGGAATATTATACTGACACTTTGTAGATGTAGTTTGATTATTTTTATATGTATCTGTGTATTATTGAGGATCTTAATTAACAATTTTATTTTCTATATATTATATCTTAAAAAATAAAGTTATTTTTCTCATTCAAATTTCTAGTTTTACTTTATGATGTCCATATTTTCTCATAAACTTAATCCCTTTTATCCTACAGTTCCAGACGCCTTAATATAAGGTATTAATCCGAAAATATATTATTTAATTTTTTCTTAAATTTATAAAGGATTATGCTGATTTTTTCTTAAATTTTAGTATATTAAAATTTAAATGTATTTTATTTTGTTCCATTCAATCCAAAAATAGTGAAGGAGAGGATTTGTTTAATTTATTCTTTTTTGTATACTTTGTTTGAAACGTTTAATATATTTTATGGTTATAATATAACATTTTTATATGTTTTAACTATAATACCTATTGTTCTTGGTATTTTAATTATTATAACTAAAAATCCGGTAGTTTCAGTACTACATTTAATTTTTTTATTTTCTAGTATTTCTTTATATTTAATCTTTATAGGTATTGTATTCATTGGTCTATCTTATTTATTAGTATATGTAGGTGCAGTATCTATATTATTTTTATTTATTTTAATGTTAATAAATATAAGAGTGTCTGAACTTATAGCGGATACTAATAATAACATACCTTTAGCTATAATAGCTTTACTATCATTTTTTATACCAATAAATGATATATTACCTACTTACAAGAACAGATCAGAAAATTATGAAATAATATCTAACCCAGAAACACAAGTTTCATATGTTTCTTCTAAACATTGAGATAGTAGTATGGTAGATGTATCAGATATAACTTCTATTGGTAATATAATGTATACAAGTCATTTTATATGGCTAATTATAACTTCAATGATCTTACTTTTAGCTATGGTAGGATCAATTCTTATAACTATTAAACAAAAAGACGTTTAGGTATTTTATTAATACCAAAAATCGAAACATGAAAGTAATAAAGTTACTTTTAATTTTAAAAATATAATTATATTTTTAAACCTTTTTTTGATAAAAAAATTTTTTATAAGAAATTTTTCTAATAAGTTGTCTTAATAAATAAACATATGTTAATGCTTTTAACTTTTCTTTCTCTTTTATTATTCTCAAATGGATTAACTTTTAGACCTGATACATCTATTTTGTATAGTAGAATAGGAATAATTATTTTATTCTATAGCGTTTTTTCTGCTTATAATAGTTTTTTTCTTGTATATTTAGAAAAAGGAGTAGGGTTATATGGAGGTTTATTTAATATAACAGCTATAACTCAAAGTTTTCAAATATTTATTATATTTATTAGTATATTGATATTACTAATGACAGCTTTTTATCCTAGAAAAAGATATATAGGAGAGTCTGTTTCTATTGTAGACACGTTATTTAAAAAAGCAAAAGAATATATAAGTATAATTAATAAGATATCAGAACAATTTACTATCATAGAATATGCATTGATAGTTATATTTACAGTAAGTGGAGCAACCTTATTAATATCAAGTGGTGATCTTGGTTCAATATATTTATGTATAGAATTACAGAGTTTTAGTTTATATATAATATCTTCTTTACATAGAAACTCTGAATCTGCTACAGGGTCTGCCTTAACTTATTTTTTATTAGGAGGGCTTTCTTCTTGTTTTATTTTGTTAGGGATTGCTTTAATTTATGCAAATTCTGGTTTAACAAATTTAGATGGATTATATACAATAATATCTGATTCTGAAAAATATGCTTATTATTCTAATTGATATAATCATACTTATTTCTTCTACAGTTTATTGTTAATCTCTGTAGGTTTATTATTTAAGATAGCTGCTGCTCCTTTCCATTGATGATCTCCTGATGTATATGACGGTGTACCTACTATAGTTACAACTTTTATTGCAATATTAGGAAAAATTGCAATATTAATATTATTTTTAGAATTAGTGCATTACACTAGTTCTCTATTCTATTCAACAACACAATTTTATTCATGAACAACTAGTTTATCTATGAGTTGTTTTTTTTCATTATTAATAGGAACTATTCTAGGTTTAAGTCAAGCCAGAATAAAAAGATTATTAGCTTATAGTACTATAAGTCATATAGGTTTTATTTTACTAGCTTTAATTGTTCATACTTTAGATTCTTATCAAGCTTTTTTATTTTATATTATACAATATATCCTTACAAACTTTAATGCTTTTATGATAATAATCGCGATGGGATTCAATCTGTATTTATATTATACAAATACGGCAGAATTTAATAATTTATCTGAAAAAAACAATAGTCCTATACAACTAATAAACCAATTAAAAGGTTATTTTATGATTAATCCATCTTTATCTTTATGTTTAGTTATAACTATGTTTTCATTTATAGGGTTACCACCTTTAGTAGGGTTTTTTGGAAAATTAATGGTTTTAACTACTGCATTAGATAATGGAAAAATATTATTAGTTCTCGTTGCAGTATTAAGTAGTGTTATCGGAGCGGTATACTATTTAAATGTTATAAAAACAATCTACTTCGAAAATCCTGAGTATAAAAAATCCTATATTTACGTAGATATCTCGTTATCTAATGTATTCTCTATAACTTTAAGTATTTTAAATTTAGCTATAGTATTATTTATATTAATACCAGATGAATTACTAAATTTATGTGATTTATTATCTCTTGTTTGTCATTCTGCCAATAATATTTAATTTTTGATATCAAAAATTAAATATACAATATCAAAAATGATATAATTTAAAAATATAAAATTACCTAAACTAACTTAAATTTAAAATAAAAATCATTAAATCTTCTAATGTAATATACGTAACTTTATTAATTATAATGTAATATTTTATCCTTATTTTTTTTTTGTCTTAAAATGTGTATCATAATATGTCAAGTTTAACATTTTTTTTTATATTTATCCCTATTTTATCTTTAATATTACTAGGAATAAATATTTTACTTTCTCCTCATAACCCCTATCAAGAAAAAAATAGTGCCTTCGAATGTGGATTTCATTCTTTTTTAGGGCAAAATAGAACGCAGTTTAGTATATCTTTTTTCATTTTTGCTCTTTTATTTTTACTTTTTGATTTAGAAATTCTATTAGTATATCCTTATGTTGTTAGTGCTTATACTAATGGTATATATGGGTTGATAGTGATGTTAATCTTTTTTTTAGTCTTAACATTAGGTTTTGTATTTGAACTAGGAAAGAATGCATTAAAAATAGATAGTAGACAAATGAACAATATTCAATCAAATAATTGAAAACAAACAGTATATATAAAATAAATCTATTATTTATCGCAATTTAAAAGGAAAAGAAGAGATAACAGATAAGCACTTTATTATATTCAACTATAAAAAGTATAAAAAGAAATTATTATGAATTGTCAGCTATTAAACCAAATGTATAAGAGATACTTTAGAAATATCTAATATCGACACAAAGTGAAATGAAATATCTTAGTAGCTTTTGGAAAATAAATCAAACGAGATTCTACAAAAAATGTGAATTAAGGTAGAAAAGCTTTTAAGTAAAACGGATTTTCTGTTTGAATAAAGGGGAACCTTCCTCTAAAGCTAAATATGGTTTGTAAGCGATAGTGAATAGTACCGTGAGGGAATACATGAAATAGTAATTTTATAAGCAGCTTTAGATAAGTTTTAAATAAAAAACGAAAGCGTACCTTTTGCATAATGGGTCAGCAAGTTAAGGTTAGATGCAAAAAAATATTATTTTTTTTAGAGAAATCGATTATGTAAAAATGAAAAGTATCTAATTTTAGACCCGAAGACTAGTGATCTTACCATTATCAGGATTATAAAAGTCCGAACGGGTTAGCGTTGTAAAGCTATCCGAAGAATGGTGGTAAGTTTAGTGAAAGACAAAACTGACTAGTTCAGCTGGTTTTCCGCGAAACCTATATTAGTAGGTAATTTAATTAATATCTTAGCAGGTACAGAACTGTGATCTCGATCAAATTTATTTGAATACATCGGGGGATCGTAAAGATTTTATCGGAGAGATTTTGCACTCGGAATGGTTAAGATTAATATTAAATAATCGGACATAGTACGATAAGGTTGTATGTCTAAAGGGAAACAGCCCAAAACAAGAGTTAATAAGGTTCCAAAATTATTGTTGAGTGAAAAAAAGGATGTGTCTTTGAACACGATCAGGAAATAGGCTTAGAAGCGGCCATTTTTTAAAGATCTCGTAACAGAGCACTGATTTTAACCCAAAGATCATACCGAAAATATAACGGATCTAAACAATATACCGAAACCTTGTCCATAGTTTTTTATCTATGGGGTAGCGGAACAATGGATAAATCTGATATTTATTCTTTATAAGAATAACTAAAGAAGATCCAAGTGATAATGCTGACATGAGTAACGAAAAAGCAAATAAATTTTAAATAAGTTAGCTCGCCTTAAGCTTATGGTAATAATAATTATATATTATAATATAGAGTATCTAAAAAAACGGCCTCTAAGTTTTTAACGATGAAGAACAAGCGTATGTTTGATTAAATAAAAAACTAATTAAAGTAAAATTAGTTCTGGAAAATCTTTAATCATTTAGCATACGTTTTTACACCGTTCCTAAACACTACCACAAGTAAGCTAGTAGAGTATACGAAGGCGTTTGAGTAATCAATCATTAAGGAACTCGGCAAATTGACTCACGTAACTTCGGGATAAGGTGGGCCATTCTCATATTGTAGAAAATACCTATGAAAGAGGAGGCATGGAATAGTGTTGTACGACTGTTTAATTAAAACAAAGGTTTTAATTAAACAGTCGTACAACACTATTCCATGCCT
>Ga0209577_10001109_pt1 | contig 26830 bp, 24 predicted proteins | sample GraSoiAngelo_109_FD_185874 | JGI IMG/M metagenome (GOLD analysis project Ga0209577, IMG submission 185874) | Grasslands soil microbial communities from the Angelo Coastal Reserve, California, USA - 14_0903_12_20cm (SPAdes) (version 2) | ecosystem: Environmental > Terrestrial > Soil > Grasslands...
GACTGCAGCCGACCTCCTGGCCGATCATTTCGAGCGTAGGAGGATTGGCGAGATCGCGCGCCAAGAGTTCCTTGGTGCGTTCCACGCGTTCCCGCGCGACGCGTTTTTGCCGCATGCAGAAAAACTCCGGGTCTTTTGGCGCGAAAAGAAAATGCGCCATGAGCTCTAAAGCCTTGCCTTGGTACCAAAGGATCTGGGCTGCTTTGGCCACCGGAGGCTGAGCCAAACTCGCCACTACGCTGCGTTGTTGCATCGTCATCGGACGCGCCGGGGCAACCACGTTTTCCTCTTTGTCTCCAAACACGATCCGGCGAATCTCTGGCTCGAGGTCAGCTTCGTTGCGAACAAATTGCTTTTGCAAATGTTCCCGCGAGAATTCCAGCGTCACGAACTGGTGATGATCGCGCGCACGCCGCGATGCCGGCAACGGCTCATCGGCGGTCGCGTAATAGCCACATTTGCCCGGAACATAATCGCTCCGCGCGCGGCCTTCAGTGCCCACTGCTCCGCGGCCGTTGAGATTCAAACAGAACTCGAGACTATTCCGATGGAAGGTCTGTCCCCAGTTAAAGGAATGTTCGGTGCGAAAGTCGTGCCATTCGACAGCGACCCCAATCTTGTCCACATCGCCGTACAGGGGGCGCCATCCATCTTTCACTTCTCGCCACGCATGTTGCTCCGCCGCGCAACCAGGATTCATCTCGCCTAATTACGATTGTTGCCGACCCGAATGCAAGGCTGGCTTCTTTTCTTCCAGTGCGGCGCGGTCCCACTTCCCAAGTTTTGAGGCGGCGTCGTAGGCGCTCTGCGCGAAGTCGAGGAGGACTTGATCCGGCTTTTCGGCAGTGCGCACCGCATCGTAAGGCAGGATGAACTCACGGAGTTTGGCCTCGTAGAACGCTGCATCCGGCTGAATTTTCGCCTGTGCGAATCCAGGCGGTTCCGGATAGGCATAGGAATAGAAGATTGGCGTCGGCGCAGCTGCGTTGCCGGGCCAAAAACCAAGGCTGCTTACTTCCTGTGAGTAGGCCTCGCGCGTGATCGCGTCCGGCAAGTGCGGGACTCCGCCCGGATGCGGCGGTGCTGGTCGCCCTGAGAAACGCGTCACCGCCAGATCAAAGCTGCCCCAGAAAAAATGCACCGGACTGCATTTGCCGCAGAAACGCGATCGAAATTCTTTAAACACGCGGTCGCTTTGTACGAGAACGCGCCAGAACCGGTTGGCATATTCGCGATCATACGAGCGGTGCTCTTCATCCTGATCAAACGGGATCGGATTTTCGATCTCGTTCGGCGTAGTGTTGATGGTTACAGGCAGTTCGAGATCGCTCAATGTCTTCATCACGGTCCGGTAAAATTCGGCAACTGATTGCGGTTTGAGTGCAATGGTTCGCCGCGCGCCATCGCTCTTGTCGATGAGCAGTTGGTGATCGATGAAATCGAACTGTATCTCGAAAGTGTGCGAACCATGCGGGATAGGTGAAGTCGTTAGGCCGCGAGAAGTCACGTAGAGCGTGACGTGCCAGGAGTGGTTCGTCCATGGACTGAGTGTGAGTCGAATTTTGCCGACGATTTGCGTCCACATGTGCAGAGTAATGGCCGTATCTTTCCACTCTGCAAAAGGCAGAGAAGGCCATTGGTTAGACGCGCCATTCACGTTGTGTTTCTACCCGCGGTTGATGAAATCGGTAAACGAGCGCCTGACCCTCTCAAACATGTCTCGCGCTTCCTCCTGTGTCCTGTGAAAAGTATCCTTGATGCGCCTTTTGACGCCCCTGAAAGGGCCGCTTCCCTCGTCACTATCATAATCGTTCTCCACATCTTCCATGGTCGCGCCGGCAAACATTCCTTCTGTTTGCTTCACCGTGCCGCGCATCGTTCCGATATGAATCGTGCCGACTGGGCGAGACGATCTGCTCAAAAGAGTGACGATCCACGTCGGTTCGCCGCGTTCATCAGTGCGCAGGGTGTAATCGACCGTTGCAAAACTGGCGTGCGATAAATCCGCCGTGTGGCTCGCCACTTCATACGCGCCGCTTGAATCCAGGTTCAAACGCGACGTGTCGATCGTTGCGCCCTCGGTGGAACCCGCAACTGAACGGTCCGTCGAGTGCTTGGAATCAATCTTTCCATCGGCGACTTCCACCTCGCGCACCCCGCGACCGTCAGGGTCTTCCAAAATAATTTTCCATTTTTCCGGCTGCGGATCGCCTTTGATCCCGGTAATGGAAACAACATGGCTTAAGGCACCGCGGCCCAATTCGGCGCCGACGACGCGCAACGCCTCGTACGCGGTCGCCTTCTCCTGGGCGAACGCCGGCGTCACAAAAAGCAAAAGCGCAGCAAACGATCTCCACATATTGCAAAATTGAACAGTAGTTTGGAGACGTGTCCATCAGGTTTTGGAGTGCGGCAAAAAAGCTTCAGAGTTGAATGAACCCCGCTAATCTGCTCAGGTTCCGGAGCGGTTAATGAAGAAACATACAGTCGAGTTTAGCAGCCATACGGCCAACCTGGCCCTGATGCGAAACTGCGTGCGCAGGTTTCTCAACGGTTATCCGTTCTCCGATAAGCAACGGCTGCTCATGGTGCTCGGCGTGGATGAAGCGTGCACGAACGTTATCCGTTACGCTTACCGGTTGCGCGATGATCAACTGATTTCGTTGCATATGGAAGGCCTCCGCAAATGCGTGCGTGTACGATTGCGCGACTATGGCGAACAAGTCATGCCCAACCAAATGAAAGGCCGTTCTCACGATATGATCAAACCCGGCGGACTTGGGTTGTTTCTTATTCGCAATGCCTTTGACGAAGTCGATTACATCCACAAACGTCGCGGCACAGAGCTCGTGCTGACTAAGAACTTGAACAACGTTGAAGCGTTAAACCGTTAAAGCGTAAACGAGATCATCTCCAGCATTTCCCTTTTGCTTCGGCTATTGGAATATTTTGGCTAGATTATCCGCTTCAACGCTTCGACGCTTCAACCTTTAACGCTTTACGCGAATGAAACCGCCGGAACCAGATGCTGCGTTTGAGATTTCGCTGCGGCCGCCGGCGTTCAGTGAGTTCACCGGCCAGCTGAAAGTGCGCGAGCGCCTTGAGCTAATGGTGGAAGCCGCAAAGAAGCGCGGCGACGTGCTCGAACACATTTTACTAAGTGGCCCGTCGGGTCTCGGGAAGACAACCCTGGCTTACATCATCGCCAACGCGATGAATGTGAACATCAAGAACACCAGCGGCCCCGTCATTGAAAGGGCAGGCGAACTCGCCGGGCTTCTCACGAGCCTCGAAAAAGGCGACGTGCTTTTCATTGACGAAATCCACCGGCTCCAACCGACCATTGAAGAATATCTCTATCCGGCGATGGAAGATTACCGCCTCGACATCATCATCGACCAGGGACCACAGGCGCGCAGTCTCCGTCTGAATCTGCCGAAATTCACATTGATCGGCGCAACCACACGTGCCGGAATGGTCAGCGCGCCGCTCCGGTCCCGTTTCGGAATGACGGCTCGCCTCGATTATTATCATGCTGAGGAAATGCAAAAGATCATCACTCGCAGCGCTCGCTTGCTTGGGGTGGAGATTGATTCAGCCGGCGCGGCCGAGATCGCCACGCGCACACGCGGCACGCCGCGCACGGCGAACAACCTGTTGCGCTGGGTGCGCGATTATGTGCAGGTGAAAGCCGAGGGAAAAATCACCGCGGAACTGGCCGATCGCGCGCTCACCATGCTCGAGATCGATCGGGACGGATTCGATCAATGGGACAAGCGGATCATCGAAACGTTAATTCACAAATTTAACGGCGGCCCCGTAGGTTTGAACTCGCTGGCAGTCGCGATCGGCGAAGAAGCGGGCACACTCGAAGAAGTGAACGAGCCATATCTGATCATGGAAGGTTACATCAAGCGCACGCCTCAAGGGCGCGTTGCCACCGCCAACGCCTATCGCAAGCTCGGCTTGAAACCGCCGGGCGGCATGCAAGCTGAACTATTGTAGCGCATGCTTCCAGCTTGCGATTTACATTAGTTCGCAAGCCAGAGGCTCGCGCTACCTTATGCAGCTAACCACTGATTTGTTCCCACAAACGTCGAAGGTTTTCAACCGCCGGCGAGCTAACCCGACAAATTCGCGGCACCCTTGTCATTTGTCATTCCGAGCGAAGTCGAGGAATCTCTAAATGTTTCTGAAATATCAAGAGATGCCTCGACTCTGCTCGACATGACAAGAACCACCGACCTCTTTCAACAAACGTCCAAAGTGCTAAGCGTGTCCGAGCTGACGCGGAGCATTCGCAGCACGCTCGAGACAAAGTTCCGCGCAGTATGGGTCCAGGGTGAAATGTCGAATTACAAACTGCATCCGAGCGGTCATCAATATTTCACGCTGAAAGACCAGCGAGCTCAGATCTCGTGCGTGATCTGGCGGGACACCATCGCACCGCCACGACAACCTCTCGTCGATGGGACCCAGGTGCAGGTTTATGGCACGGTCACGGTTTTTGAAGCGCGCGGACAATACCAGCTCAATGTCCAGATTCTTCAGCCGCGCGGAGTCGGTTTGCTTCAGGCGAAATTCGAAGCGCTCAAGCGTAAACTCGAAGCTGAAGGATTGTTTGCGCAGGAACGCAAACGGCCCTTGCCGAAATTTCCGCGGCGAATCGGCATCGTGACCTCACCAAGTGGCGCAGCGATTCGGGATATGCTCAACGTATTGCGTCGGCGTGCGCCGTGGTTGCAGATTCTGATCAACCCCGTCCGTGTCCAGGGCACGGGCGCCGCACAAGAGATCGCTGTCGCCATCCGCGAACTCACTTTGCCTAACGATGTCTTTGCGCCTCTCGATCTGATCGTGGTGACCCGCGGCGGAGGAAGCATCGAAGACTTATGGGAGTTCAACGAAGAGATTGTGGCGCGAGCAATATTCAACGCGACGGTGCCAATCGTCTCAGCAGTCGGCCACGAAATCGATTTCACCATCTGCGATTTTGTGGCCGATCTGCGCGCGCCCACGCCGAGCGCGGCGGCCGAGTTAATCGTGCCCGACATTATCGATCTGCAACGGCGGCTCGACGGTTGCAAACGCACGCTTTCGCGCCAGTTGCTAACCCGAGCACGCGACGCCCAGCAACGTCTCGATCACACTCGCGAGACCTTGGAGCGTTGCCTGACGCACAAGATCGAAAGTTACAGACGCGGTCTCCTTCACGTCACGCGTGCGTTGCAAGCGCGCAGTCCGGCGCGCGAGCTCATGGTGCGTCGTAACCGCTTTGCCGATTTGCAGCGGCGCTTAATCGCTTGCCCTGGAAGATTACTCGAAACCGCCAGGCGTCGCTTCCAACACATGGAAGGAATTCTCCGCGTGCTCGGGCCGGAAGCGACGTTGCGCCGGGGCTACAGCATCACCATGAACGAGCACGGAAAGATCATCTACACAACCACAACAGTCCGCCCAAAAATGAAAATTCGCACGCGTGTGAGTGATGGCGAATTCGGCTCCCAGACTCTGTAGGGGCAGGCTTGTCGGCTGCGCGCCGATTCCGAAATTGTTGCCGAAAATTTGTTTACTGGCCGCCGCCGAACCCCGACCCCGAATCGAGCCCCGGCGTATAGGTCAGCGGCGCCTGACGCGGTGCATCAGGCAGGACTCTTCGTTGAGTCTGCGAGCTGGTATCGGTCATTGTCTCAGTATAAGGAGCGTTGGCAGCGCAACCGCAAAGCAGCCCGGATGCGATCAAACCGAGTAAGAGGATCTTCATCGTCAAATTTCTCCTTACTGAATAGTTTAGTCCGATACAAGAATCAAGAGAAGCTCATTTGCAGCGCAGACGAAGTCGTTCAATCCGAAGACACGTTTCAAGACAAAACCGTTCGTTAAGCGAACGAAATTGGATGCGTCTTTCGCGCTTGGCTTGACATGGCTAGGTTAGATAAATCTGCAATAACGCGCGTACAGTGAGTAGAAAAGTCCTGCTAATTTTCAATGGGAAAGTGGCCGACAACGACGTGTTCCGGACCGCAGTTACTCGGCAAAGAGAAGCCGGCCATCACATCGAAGTACGAGTGACTGGGGAAAAGGGAGACGCGCGGCGATTTGTGTCGGAAGCAGGTGAAGTGGATTTGCTGATTGCTGCCGGAGGAGACGGTACACTGAACGAGATCGTTCACGGTCTAATGGATTTGTCGATTAACGCGCGGCCCGTTTTGGGAGTCGTGCCGCTGGGAACTGCAAATGACTTCGCCACCGGATGCGACATACCGCGTGATTTGGAGAAGGCCCTGGCGCTCTGCATGGAAGGCGAAGCCGTCCCAATCGACGTCGGTAGGGCCAACGAACATTGGTTTCTAAACGCAGCCAGCGCTGGCTTTGGCGCCGAGGTCACCGCCACCACTTCCCCGGATCTCAAACGTCTGCTTGGCTCTGCCGCTTACACGGTGATGGGTGCGATTCTGGCGATTAACGTTCGTCAGTATCACGGCAGGCTTACCTTACCGGATCGCGAAATAATCGGCAGCGGTCCAGTAGCGATCATTGGGAACGGCCGGCAGACGGGCGGCGGAATCCAAGTCGCTCCCCGCGCATTTATCGACGACGGTTTGCTCGATGTTCTGGTTATTCGCGAAATCCCGGCGACCGCGTTGCTCACCGCGGCGCGAGAACTGCAACAACTCTCGTCGGACGGCGAGTATATCTCGTATTGGCAAACTCCCTGGGTCGAAGTTCACTCCGAAGAAGTAATTCCAGTCAACCTGGATGGCGAACCGGTCGCATTTTCGAGTGTTCGATATGAAGCTGTATCCAAAGCAATTCGGGTGATTGTTCCTCCGAATTGTCCGGTGCTATCGAAGACCGCCGGCTGAAGGCGTAACTGCCGTGAGCTAAACAGGCGGCAAGTGAACCAGGATTGATTGTTCTCGACCCATCCAAGGAACGGCCTGGGTTGGGACGCCACCGAAATTTCCGACGTTGCTGCCGCCGTACGTTTCGGCGTCGGTATTGATAAGCTCACCGTAGAAGCCAGCCTCGGGTACGCCCAGGCGATAGTCATACCGCACCAACGGAGTTGCGTTTACGACAAACGCGATAACATCGCCTTCGCGGGACTTTCTCAGGAACGACACCACGCTGTTATCGGCGTCATGCAGGTCGATCCACTCAAATCCTTCGTAGGAATCGTCCAGCTGCCAAAGCGCGGGTTGGCTTTTGTAAATGTAATTCAGATGTTGCACCAAACGGCGCAGACCGTCGTGCCCGGGCCGACTAAGCAATTGCCAGTCAAGGCTGGTGTCGTGGTTCCATTCGTTCCATTGGCCGAATTCGCCGCCCATAAAGAGGAGTTTTTTGCCAGGATGCCCATACATCCACGCGAGAAACATCCGGAGGTTGGCGAGCTTCTGCCATTCGTCGCCTGGCATCTTGGATAGCAACGAGCGCTTGCCGTACACCACCTCGTCGTGGCTCAGCACAAGAACGAAATTCTCGTGGAACGCGTACAGCAGCGAGAACGTGATGTTGCCGTGATGAAAACGGCGGTAAATCGGGTCCAGACTCATGTATTCCAGGAAGTCGTGCATCCAACCCATGTTCCATTTAAAACCGAATCCGAGACCGCCCAGATAAGTCGGACGCGAAACGCCGGGCCACGCGGTTGACTCCTCCGCGATTGTCATGATTCCAGGGAAACGTTCGTAACAAACTTCGTTGAAACGTTTGAGGAAATAGATGGCATCGAGATTCTCGCGACCGCCGTAAACATTCGGGATCCATTGGCCGGGTTTTCTCGAATAATCGAGGTAAAGCATCGACGCCACCGCGTCGACCCGCAGACCGTCGACGTGATATTTGTCGAGCCAGAAAAGCGCATTGCCGATAAGAAAATTGCGCACCTCGTTGCGGCCAAAATTGAAAATGAGCGTGCCCCAATCCTGCTGCTCCCCCTGGCGCGGGTCCATGTGCTCGTAAAGATCGGTGCCATCGAATTCAGCCAGCGCGTGAGCGTCCTTTGGAAAATGCGCAGGCACCCAATCCATGATCACGCCAATGCCGGCTTGATGACATTTATCGATGAAATAACGGAATTCATCAGGCGTACCGAACCGACTGGTGGGCGCGTAATAATTAGTGACCTGATAACCCCAGGAACCTTCGAAGGGATGCTCCGCAATTGGCAACAATTCGATATGCGTGTAGCCCATCTCCAACACGTATGGCAGCAACGTCTCAACAAGCTCCAGATAGCTAAGCTGACGATTTCCTTCCTCAGCCTTGCGCTTCCACGAGCCTAGATGAACTTCGTAAACGCTAATCGGGCTTCTCGGCCAGTCGCGCGTCCGGCGCGAGTCCATCCAGGCGCCATCGTTCCACGTATAACGTTCCAAGTCGTACACCATGGATGCAGTCGATTTGCCGTGCTGATTGAAAAATGCGAACGGATCGCTCTTGAGAAGGATTGCGCCTGATTGTGTGCGAATTTCGAACTTGTAGTGGGCGCCTTGTTTGATGCCGGGTAGGAACAATTCCCAGACACCGCTGCCGATCAGTTTGCGCAGTGGATTGACCCGGCCATCCCAACCGTTGAAATCGCCGACCACGCTGACTCTTTCTGCGTTAGGCGCCCATACCGCAAAATAAACGCCGACAGCATCGCCGATGGTGCGCGCATGCGCGCCGAACTTTTCATAAATCTTCCAGTGTTGTCCTTCAGCGAAGAGGTGCAGATCGACTTCACCCATGATCGGTCCGTACTGATAAGGATCACGGATCAGGTAATGGGATCCGTCCCAGGCAGTGACTCGCAGATGGTACGGAAGATCCCGCGTTGCGTTCCGGACAGTCGCGCAGAAAAAACCGTCCTGCTGAATTTTCTGCGCCGCGATCGGTTCTTCCGGATGTTGATCTATTACGATCTCGATCTTGCGCGCATCAGGACGAAAGACACGGATTTCCAAATCATCTCCAACCCGATGCGGGCCCAACACTCGAAAGGGATCGGAATGCTCGCCGCTAACAAAGCGGCTCACTTCGTCAGCTGGCAATCCAGCGATCTCGAATGGTTCCATGGTTATTCGTGGAGGCGTTGAAGGGTTAAAGCGTTAAATCCATTGGGGCCTCAATCGCCTCAACCCTTCGTCGCATCGCGCGTCAATATTCTTTTCCATCGCTTCAATCGGTCATCGTTTCAACGAATCGTTTTGACCGTGCCCATTACACATGGGCGCGACGCGAAGCTTTGAAGTTTGTTCGAATTCCCCAGCCCCGATTGACGTTTTCGAACCCATTACTGCCTTGAGGATTGCGCCGTGTTTGTAAATCCGAGATTGGACGCTCGCTCGCAAGAATATTCGGAGTTGAGCGCCTGCCGCGCCATCGCCTTGCGAAGGCGTGCTCAGCGTTGGACGTTTGTGACTCAAATGAAAGAAGGCAGAAACGAAATTCAGCTAAACGCTGTGGAAGATCATGATGGAATATTGACCATTCGTGGCGGCGGTGCTCAAAGGAATTGGAACGGCATTCACTATAAACAGGGCATGTCTGCAAAGAACGTCGGCACAAGGAAATTATCCGCGAACATTGCCACCATCCCTCCAGGCGGCGTCGCATACGCGCACATTCATGTCGATTTCGAAGTGATCCTTTACATCATCGAAGGGAAGGTACGCCACGAATTCGGCGCCGGGCTTAAACAGATAATCGAGAACGAAGCCGGCGATTTCATCTACATCAAACCCGGCGTCCCACATGAGGTCTTCAACATGAGCAAAACTGAACCCGTAGTTGCCTTTGTTGCGCGCTCGTCCGCTAACGAGTGGGACGAGATCATTCCTTACGATCGCAACAAGCCGGGCTAAGGCCGAGCGTGAAATGTTGAATGTTAAAAAAACCGACCCCATCTCTGTTACCAGCTAATCCGTTTTATCCGCGCAATCCGCGGTTGATTTGCCAGTGCGCTCTCCTTGGGAAGTGGATTTCAAACAAAAAGCCGCCACGCGGTGAAGCGTGACGGCTGATTGCCAAATATGGCTGCTTGTTCGGCTCGGCAGGTTTACTTGAGCAAGCCCTCGTTATTGTCTGGTCATGGTGCCGCTGTTGCTTGCTATCACGTGGGTACCGGGTGGGTCTGTAATGATCCACTTGAGCTCAGCACCTCCGTTGACGATGTAAAAATCGCGGTGCTTGGGGCCGTTCATACCCGTCCACGTCATCGTCCCGTGGCCGTTCGCATCCACGGTATAGGTGCCATTAGGATGGACCTCGAGATTTGTTCCAGCACTTCTTATGATCAAATCCTCGTGAAAGGTGCCGGTCGCGGGCGTGAACGTGACGAGACCGACCTGACTGACCGGGTCGAAGTGAACGTTGCCATTGCCGAAGGCCCAGCCGTCGGCCAGCTCAACGTAGTTTCCCGACACGTCGTTGATGCTAAATGAACCAGCCCGTGCACTAGCCGAAAAGGCTGGCGCAAGGCCGATGATGGAAGCCGCTAACACGAGTAGCAGAGCGACTCGGATGCGGTTTTTGGTAATGTTTGAATTTCTCATATGTTAATTTCCTTTTGTTTTGGCCTTGTTTGACTTCTCGTTTTGGGAAGTCCTTTCTAGCCGTTCACTCATGTAAGCAAGAAAGGCCGATCAAAGTGATCATCTGAATTGAGTTTTTTCGGAAAAGCTTCCTGCGTGCAGAAAATTTCGGGGGGTGTTAGACTAGCAAGAAAAACTTATCGATGAGCCTTCGGTCTCTCCGCATAGAATCACCCAGCTTCTGGAACAATGGAGTCGCCGGGATGATGCCGCGTTCAGCGAGCGAGGGAGCCGACGACGATTTTATAGCTAAGGGTCGTCCGACTCCTCGAGTCTTTCTTTTGTCGGTGTGCTTGTTTAGGAGGGCTACACCCTTTACTCATAACACATTTCTCTTAGGGAGTGACAGTCACCTGCCCAACCATGCCCATCTCGTCATGCAGGGCGCAGATGTAAGGGAAGATCCCGGGGTTCGGGAAAGTGACGCGGAAACGTGTCACGCCAAGGGGCGCCTGTGGCAGCCCGCGCCGTTCTTGTGGCGCCGCGATGATGAACCCCGAGTGGGTGCTGTCGGCAGTGGAAGCGATGATGGCGTGCCGGGCCCCATCCGGATCGACCGTTACGTCGGGGGACGGATTCTGAAGGTTCGCCGGCTCCTGCCCGAAGGTAATGGTATGCGGGAAGATTGGAGCCTGGTTATCCCATTCGACCGTTTGACCGGCATGGATTTGGATATTCTCGTGGGAAAAACGCACAGCGGCGACGGTTTCGGTGCCACCCGCCGTTCCTGTGATGTCTGTAATCCCCGCCGTGACTCCCAGTGGTGAGTTAGGGACATGCAAGGGTTTCATCTTTGCGCCATGGGAAAGCAATTCATCGGTGTGACTCGCCGCCTGCTCGTCATAGAACGCCTGAGTGTGGGGCAGCGGGTCGCTCGCCGGGAGGACATGAATCCGTCCATCCATATTTACATGGACCAGACAGGTCAGCTTGAAATTCCCGGCCACCGGGAAGATGACGGTAAAGGTCTGCCCCGTCACCATCGCGGGCGTGGTAACGCAAGTCGAACCGTCGAAGATGGCCGGGTCACTCGAAAAGCCCGGGCACCCCACATTGAAATCAGGGCGCACCTGGCCGGCCCGGAGAAAAGTCACGGTGTGATTCTCGTCCGCCTGGAATGTCCAGGTGATGCGGTCTCCGGCGTGAATCCAGATTTCATTGGGCAGAAAAGCCAGAGCCTGAATTCCTTTTTCGTCGGTCTGGGCGCCGACAGTCGCGGTCCACTGCGCCTGCACCATCTGTGGAAGGATCAGAAGGGCGAGGAGCAAGGGCCAGCGGAAGATGGCTGCAAGCCGAGTCCGCCCGGTTTTGTTTATGCCTGGTATAGGTGTAATCTCTTTCGTTTTGGTTTTCATAGTTTGCCTTTCATTGTTATAAGCAAGAAAGACCGATCAAAGTGATCATCTGAATTGAGATTTTTTCGGAGACGCTTCCGCGTGCAGAGAATTTCGGTGGGTGTTAGACTAACAAGAAGAGCTTATGGATGAGCCTTCGGTCTCTCCGCATAGAGTCACCCAGCTCCTGGAACAATGGAGTCATGGGGACGATGCTGCTCTCGCAGAGTTAACCCCGTTGGTCTACAAGGAGCTCCGACGCCTCGCTCATCGTCATATGGGCGGAGAACGTCGCGACCACACACTGCAAACAACTGCGCTGGTCAACGAGGCTTATCTCCGCCTGGCAGGCCAAACAAATCCAAGCTGGCAGGACCGTGCTCACTTCTTCGCTGTGGCAGCCCGAGCGATGCGCCAAATCCTGGTTAACTACGCCAAGAGTCAGGGATCTCAAAAACGCGGCGGCGGCGCGATCAAGGTAGAATTGGGCGAAGCAGCGCTTGTCTCACAGGAGCAATCGAAGGAAATTGTTGATCTACACGAGGCGCTGGAAAGACTGGCCACACTCGACGCAAGAAAAGCTCAAGTCGTCGAGCTAAAATATTTCGGCGGACTCAACTATGACGAGATGGCAGAAGTGCTCAAGATTTCACGTGTAACGGCGAGGCGTGACTGGGAATTTTCCAAGGTATGGCTGTATACGGAATTGCACGCGGACTGATAGACACGAATTTCACTAATTCACACCAATTGATTCAGTGGTTTGCGCGAGCCGTATGAATTTCCTGGTAATTCGTGTCGGTGATTCGCGTGGGAGATGAATGAGCTGGTTTGCAAGAAGGAGGTCTTCCAGCTCGTGGGCTTTTGCATGGAGATTCATCGCGAGTTGGGAAAGGGCCACGACGAAGTGATCTACAAAGATGCTCTGGTCGTTGAACTGAGTCGCGCTGGAATTCCGCTTTTGCGCGAGAAAAATTACGAAATCACCTACAAGGGAGTGATCCTGCCTCACTATTATTACGCGGACTTCGTCGTGTGGGATAAGATTCTGTTTGAGGCCAAAGCCGTCGAGAAACTGACTGATTCGCACATCAAACAAGTGTTGAACTATCTCGCCGCGTCGAAACTTCGGCTCGGTCTGTTGGTCAATTTCGGTGGCGATTCGCTGGAGTGGAAAAGGGTTGTTTTATGAGACGCAAATTTTACCAATTCACACGAGCGGATTTGACGAGGTTGGTGACGATTCGTGTAATTCGTGTCCCAAATTCGTGGCAATTAGTGTAATTGGTGTCTATGACGCCGGCGCGGTTGCGAACGATTGAGGAAATCTATCGTACTGCGTTGGATCAAGAGCCGGACCAAATTCGCGCATTCCTGGACACGGCCTGCGAAGGCGATGAGGTGTTGCGCCGTAAAGTTGAAGCGCTCCTGGCTTCACGTGAACGAGCAGGCGACTTCATTGAAACGTCAGCTGTCGGTCTCGCGACGCGGATTATTGAAAATGGGCAAGCTGATTTGCTCGTCGGTCGCACGATTGGTCACTACAAAATTTCTAAACGGATCGGCACCGGCGGAATGGGCGATGTCTATCTGGCCACCGACATGACAGCGGGCCGCAAGGCCGCACTCAAACTTCTGCCCATGCGCTTTACCGCCGACGCGGAGCGCCTGAAGCGGTTTCAACAAGAAGCGCATGCCGTAGTTGGGCTCAATCATCCAAATATCCTGACGATTTACGAGATCGGCGAAGATCACTCAACTCATTACATAGCCAGCGAACTGATCGAAGGCGAGACGCTGCGTCAACGTCTGATGCGCGGGCGAATCGAGGTCGGTGAAGCTGTTGACATCGCGATCCAAGTGGCGAGTGCGCTCGCTGCCGCCCACGAAACCGGCATTGTCCATCGCGACATCAAGCCAGAGAACATCATGCTGCGGCCGGATGGCTACGTGAAAGTGCTCGACTTCGGGATTGCGAAGCTGGCGGAACAGGAAGTGCCAGTGACACTGGCGGAAGAAGAAGCGGTGTTACTGGTCGAGACCCACCTGGGGTCGATCATGGGAACGGTTCGTTACATGTCGCCGGAACAGGCGCGCGGCGCGCAGGTTGATAAGCGTACCGATGTTTGGAGTCTCGGCGTAGTCCTTTACGAAATGGTAACGGGGCATGCGCCATTCGCCGGCGACACGCCGGGAGAAACGATGTCTTCGATTCTTGAGAAGGAGCCACCGCCGCTCACGAATTACCTCGCGCACGCTCCGGCCGAGCTTCAGCAGATTATTAGCAAAACGCTGCGCAAAGAGCGCGAGGAAAGGTATCAGAGCGCACACGAACTGCTTGAGGCGCTCCAAAGTCTCCGTCGTAGCATGGAATTCAAGACTGCATTGGAACGCTCCACGAAGGCTCCTTTATGGCTGCGCTGGGCACGGTCGCCCATTGCTTCGGTGCTCCTATTGTTAGTAGCTGCTTTGGCGCTGGCGCTTCCATTCTACTGGCATCGGGCCCTGACGCCGATCTCAATTCCAGAAAAGAGCATCGCGGTATTGCCCTTTGAGAATTTCAGTGACAACAAAGAAAACTCCTACTTCGCCGCCGGGATTCAAGACGACGTGCTGACGAGCCTCGCGAAGATTCACGAATTGAAAGTCATCAGCCGCGCCAGCGTGATGGCTTATCAAAAACCTGGCGGGCGCAATCTGCGTGAGATCAGCCAGGCGCTGGGCGTGGCGAATGTTCTCGAAGGGAGCGTCCGCCGCACGAGCAACCGGGTGCTCGTCAACGTCCAGCTGATCGACGCGCGCAACGACCGCCATATCTGGGCGGAGCGTTACGACCGCGCCGTCGACGATTCGATTGGCCTTCAGGGCGAACTGGCCGCGGAGATCGCCAAGGTCCTCCAGGCAAAACTCGATTCGGAAGAAAAGGCAAGTCTTGGAACGAAACCGACGAACAATCCAGAGGCCTACGTGCTTTATCTCCGAGCTCTCGAGCTTGAGCAAAATGCTGAAACATTGAAGCCACCACTCCTGCCGACGACCGAAGATTGGAAGGCGGTGGCTCAGCTCTACGCGCAGGCGATCGCACTTGATCCCGCGTTTGCCCTGGCGCGGGCACGGGCTTCGATCAGTTACAGCCAACAATTCTTTCAGACGCAGGACCCGGCGCTGAAAGCGAAAGCGCGCACCCTGGCCGAAGAAGCGCTCCGCTTATCGCCTGCTCTCGGCGATGCACACCTGGCGTTAGGTCTTTTCTTTTATCTCACGGAAAGAAATTACACCGCAGCGTTGGAGCAATTTACGATTGCCCTGACTGCTTTGCCTAACAACGTCGAGGTCCTTAACTACATAGCGAGGATTTACCGCCAGCAGGGTCGTTGGCGCGCGGCGATCGGAGGCTTTGAACAAGCTCGGAGCCTCAACCCTCGCGTGGAGCCGTGGGAACTGGTGTTCACCTACTGGATGGTACGTGATTGGCGGGCTGCCGCCGCCGCAATCAAACGAAATGTCGCACTGACCCCAGATGAACCGCGTCACAGAGTCGGCCTGGCCCAAATTGAAGTCGTTGCAAACTGCGATCTGGCGGCTGCCAGGGCTAAGCTGCGGGAAATACCGGCCGGCGTGGATCCCGATGGGGTAGTCACCCTGCCAAATTGGAATCTAAGTATGCTGGAACGAGACTTCGCCACGGCGGAGAAGTGGTTGGCCGACTTCCCGTCAGACAAATTTCCGGGTGCTAGTCCAAAAAGTTTCTATCAAGCCCAAACCGCACTGGCGCGTGGCGATGTGGAATTGGCGCGAACCCTTTTTGAAAAAGTGAGACCGGCCTTGGAAAGCAATGTGCGCGATCATCCCGCGGCGGCCAGGCACCATGGTGCTCTCGGAATACTCTACGGCTACATGGGCCGGAAAGAGGACGCCATTCGCGAAAGTCGCCGAGCCGTTGAACTCTGTCCGGAAAGCACAGACGCCGTCGAGGGTGTGCAACGCGCGTACGAGCTGGCTCTGGTTTACGCGCTCACGGGCGAGACAGATCAGGCCCTCCCGCTGATTGAACGCCTCCTGCGGACCCCGGGTGCGACCACGCGAACCCGCTTTTATGACGGGGGCATCACGCAGGCCGAACTGCGTCTGCGCTGGCAATGGGACAAGCTCCGAGGCGACCCCCGATTCAAAAAAATTCTCGACGGACCGGAGCCGAAAACGGTCTACTAGAGCCATCTTATAAATCGTCCCGCTGTAGCGGCGGTCTGCGACCATCGATCGAGTGGCGATTGAAAGTGCGACGCTGCCTTCGGCTCCGCTCCCACCTACGGTCGCCGCGGCGACCTTCGGCGTGGCAGGCAGGGCAGACGGCAAGCGGGTTACACAAGAAACTTGTTGTTTGTTAGGCAGTTTGCTAAACCACGGAAAGTGTAGCGAGAGGACTTTTCATCAAGCGACCATTCATCTGGTGTGCCGAATGGAGCATAGCGGCAATGCGTTTGCTCCTGCCCTCAGTCACATTCGCTCAGGGAACAGCTCCTTCGCCTGCCGCGGTTGCCGAAGTGGAGCGCGTCATTGTAACCGGTTCAAACATTCCGACCGCGGAAGAGACGGGCCCCAATCCAGTGGATACGTATCGTCCGGCAGACCTCGAAAAACTGGGCATCCGCAATGCAACGGACCTGCTGACCAATCTGCCGCAGGAGATGGGCTCGACGGTCAACCAGAACGCTGTCGCTGGCGGCGATGGCAGCGTCATACCGAACCTGCGGGGTTTGCTGCCGAAAGAAACTCTGGTTCTCGTCGATGGAAAACGCGTTGCCATATCTGGGATTGGCGGTGCTTTCAGTGTCGCCCCGACCTTCGCTGGTGTGGACATCAATCTCATCCCCTTCCCGATGATCGATCACATCGACATCCTGAAGGACGGCGCGTCGGCTGTGTATGGCTCGGACGCTGTTGCTGGCGTAATCAACATCTTTTTAATACACAAGTTCCGTGGGCTTGAGATCGGAGGCAGTGTGGGGAATACAAACTTGGGTGCGTCCAACGATGCGCGCGAGTTGGAGGGTTGGCTCAAAGCCGGTGTGGGAGGGGATAAGACCGATATCCTGGTCATTGCTGATTTTTACGATCGTGCCGCCATGTACGCTCGCGACCGCCAGCTTACCAGTAACACGTTCTCGGTTCCCTGGGGAGGGGTTGATAAACGCCTTGCGTATTCTCCCGGCCACATTGGACGTTTTCGCTTGATCCCGAAATTGTTTTTCAGTGCGAACTCTCCGCCGCCGCACTCAGCGCCGAATGTCTCAACTTCTCCATTTTATAAGAACCCCTTTGTGATTGCCCCCAATGCATATCCAGGCCCTCCGGGTATCATTGGTCCTCATGCAGCCAAACACCTCCCACAGACCTTGGGCACCTATGGGTATAAGGGCGGTGGCGATTACTTCTTGTATAACTCCTCTGCTGTGCTGCCGGATATTCCAGCGGCGAATCGCCAAAGCTTCTATGGCTCTTTCACGCGCGATATTTGCGACAAATACTTGACCTTATTTGCCGACTTTAAATATACGCGCTCATTTTTTGACGCAGCGCTGGCGGCTACTCCGTTTAATGGTGATCCTTTCAAGCGGCCGAACGGCGCCGAATTTAGCCCCCGCACCATCAGTGTGCCGCTTCAGAATCCGTTTAATCCGTTCACGGTGGCGGATGCCACTTTAATTTACAACGGTGTCCCTGTCCCAGTAACTACTGGAGTCGCCTATCGCGGCATTAACGATCAACGCGTCAGACCGGACAAAACTACTTTTCACGACGTTTTGTTCGATACCGGACTTCGCGGTGAGATGGGCGAATTTGGGGATTATTTTAAGAGTTGGAATTGGGAATTGGGGTTTCGCTACTCCCGAAATGACGAGGAACTCCTCTTTGGCGGCGCGGTGAGCAGCTCGGGCCTGCGCGAAGCGCTGCTGGATACGAATCCGGCTACAGCCTTTAATCCTTTTCTGGGGTTCTTTGGTGGGAACAGCAAAGCCGCCATCAGCAGAGTTTATGTTACTCTGCACCAAAGCGGTGAATTTGAGTTACCTTTAGGTTATTTCGCTATCAACGGGGATCTATTCAATCTCCCGGCGGGGCCGGTCTCCTTTGCGGCCGGGCTCGAATACCGTGGCGAGAGGTGGAAGAACAATCCCCCGTCGCAGAGCACCACGTTTGACACGATCAGCTTCTTCAATACCGAAGCTTCACGGGTGAACCGGGACGTTTGGGCAACCTATCAGGAAGTGCGGATTCCGGTGACCAGCCCGCTGTGGAACTTCCCCGGTGCGTACAGCCTCGAGTTCGATATTGCCGAGCGCGAGGAATGGTACAGTCAAAACACGTCTGCGGTTCTGCCCATCGCGGGCCAGCCATTTGTCCCGGCGCAACACTCGCAATATAACGCGCAAAAGCCGAAATTTTCTGTGCGCTGGCAGCCGCTTGATCCCAAGTGGATTGGTGCACTGACCTTGCGCGGCAGTTACAGCGAAGCGTTTCATGCCCCGACATTACCAGACCTTAGACCTGCAGGGACGGCGGGCGCTCCTATTCTTCCCGGCGATCTTCGCGATCCCAAGGGATTGACTCCTAAAGGAACGAGCGTTCCGGTGGTCGTAAGTGGAAACCCCAACCTGAAGCCGGAGGTCGCTTACGAATGGACTTATGGAGCGGTTTACAGTCCGAAATGGATCAAGGGTCTTACGCTGAGTGCTGACTTCTGGCATATCGACCTGCGTTCGATTGCTTCGCTTGTTGACGCCCAGTTCATCATTAATTTCGAGAACAGCTTTCCCGGGCTGGTTGTTCGTAATCCAACAACCGGCGCTATCACCGAGGTCACCAATCCAAGCTTGAACCTCACTCGCGCTATCGTCGAAGGTGTTGACTACGAGGCGATCTATATCCTGGACTCTTCAATCTTCGGTCCCGGGGATGTTGGCAGATTGACCTTTACCCTTAACGCCACCTATTTGTCGCGGTTCGAGTTTCAGGCGACTCCAGTTAGCAAACGAATTGGGCTTTCGGGCGAATTTGTGTCGGGCCCTACGTTTACCGGCTCGTTGCCGCACAATCGCGCCTATGCCAGCGTATTCTACGATGGCCCAGCTGGTACGTGGCTCGCTGGGTTCGATACCGGCGCAACCGTCCACTACACCGGCCAGTATGAAGATTTAAACCAAGTTCTGACCTCAGATCCCACTGGTTCCTCCGAGCCAGCCAAGCCACAAATGCCGAGAAGTGGGCCTTTGCCTTGGCGAGCGCGGAAAGTGTCCGCGTGGACTACGCTTGACCTAATGGCATCTTATACGTTCAACCTGTCAGCGCTAGCTGCAGGCGAGGTGCCCGGCTTAGCCAAGGATGGCGGCAAGAATTTCAAAATCAAGGACAGCAATGAGAAAAACGTCATGCCGATCTCTACCGCAGAGTACAATCCCTGTGGGTGGCGCGCTTGGTTGAATAGCACCACGATTTCCCTTGGGCTGCAGAACGTGTTCGATTTCGATCCGCCGTTTGTGGCTGGAGCCTTGGGGAACAACTACGACAACTCGCTTGCCTCGATCAAAGGCCGGTTCTGGTACGTCCAGCTAAAGAAGCGATTCTAAGAACCTTCGATGTTGAGATCCTACAGACTGTGTGCGCGATCTTAGCGAGTGGCTGGGGCACCTTCGACTGTCGCCAATTGCCCAGCCGGCAGATTTGCTGCTTTCCAATCCATCGCCATGCGAATTCGGGCACGGCCGCTGGGATGATCGAAAAAGATAAATTCTTCGAGCGGTGCCGGATCGAGTTTGCGATAGGCGCCCAGTTTCAGCGCGACTTTTGCCATGCCGTCGGGCTCGCGAGAAGTGTTGATTCCGAAAGCATCTGCTTCTCGTTCTGTGATGCGTACGATCGTATTAAGAACAGGAGTGGCAAAAAAGACTAAGATGCTAAAAATCAGCGCGAGCAATGGAAGACCCCCAGGGTCGGCGATACCGCGCACGCGCCATTTGTGGCCCCAACGCGTCACTGCGGCATCGAAGAGAATCCGAGTAAGCGCGAAGCCGATGAGAATAAGAATTCCAAAGTAGGTGACCAGTTTTGCACCATGATTGAGGACATAGTGACCCATCTCGTGCGCCATCACGGCGCGAATTTCCGGGAGCGTGCATTGCTTAAGCAGATTGTCATTGAGCGCCACGCGGGTCGTGCCGAGTAATCCCGAGACATTGGCGCTTACACGTGTCGTCTGACGTGAGGCATCGACTTCGAAAACCTGTTTAACCGGAATTTCATTCGCTCGAGCCATCGCAAGAATTGGATTTCGAATTTTTGGATCGGTTAGCGGTTTATAGGTGTTAAAGAGGGGTTCGATATAAACCGGCGCGATAAGGACGAGGGTTCCCGAGTAAATAATCATGACGATAGCTCCCCAAAGCCACCATGTACGCGGTGCGCGCCGAAAGACGGCGTAGAGAACGACCACTAGTAAGGTTCCGCCGACTAAAGCTAGCGCCAACCCGAGTAACTGTTCCCGAAACCATGGGGCGAAACTCTGGGTCGCCAGACCGTATTGATGTTCGCGGAAAAAATTTTCGTACAGGTTGAGCGGAAAACTCAGTGCGTAAATGAAAAGCAGATATGGGATCGCATAGCAGGCGATTTGGAAGTTCTTGATATTTGTAACACGTTCGGAAAAATCACGCAGTCGCGCCGACAACCGTGAGGCCAGAAGAAAGACCGAAATTGCTGCCGAGAGGAGAAAGGTCCAGAGGATCAGCCAGTAACCGCCTTCAAAATAGGCGTCGGACTTTTCTCGCTGATTGCTCGGGACGCTTTCCAGCCATGCCAGTGTCGCCGCAGCCGGATCGAATGCGTTTACATCGCGCCCGGTCGCGGTCGAACTGAAGCCGGGATTGTTGACTGGGGCAGCGCGTTCGAAAGAGCTAACTTTGTCAGAGATCGCGGGCGAGGCAGTTCGCACCGGGCCGTCTTGCGCCGAGGCAGGCATCAAAGTCATTGCCCACGTAACAACCAGCAAGATCAGCATCGAAGGTTGGGGCATCATGCGCTCATGATAAGCCGGAATCGAAAGGGAAGCGCGTCAGCGCGATCTTGATCGCGTTAAGATCATCGATCCGGTCTGCAACATCGCATGCCAGGCGAATCGATGTGACCAGATTGGACCAGACGTTCAATAAGCTGGACTACCCGCTTCGCTCAATAGAAAATGCAAGCATGAAAAAGCTTGTGTCATTGGTCTGCGTGTCCTTTATGGGAATGTGCGCAGTCGGCAATTTACGCGCGGAAACGCAGCCCGCCGATGCGGAGCGCTATGGACCGTATCCCACCAATTACAAGGAGATCGTAATGAAATGGCTAGACACGCAGCTAATCGACGCGGGGAGTGCACGCATCGAATGGAATGGCGATCCCAAACCCGCGGATCTGGGGACGAAAGACAAACCTCTTTACGGGTACTTGGTCAATTTCAAGGTAAACGCTCGAAATCGCTTTGGCGCTTACACGGGAATGCAAAGCCACGGCGCGTTAATCCGTAATGGTGAAGTGATTAAAGGCATGGGTTTCGGCTATTAATAAATAATCTTAAACAAAATGAAAATAAAGTCTCAGTCGAAATCATCAGGACAAATTCTGGTTATTGTAATCATTTTGCTGGTATTACTCGGCATTGCATACTGGTGGCTTGATTCCAACAAGCGGCAAATGGCGCGGGAAGGGGACCAATTCGGGAAGCAAGTGATCCAGGAGCTCATCATGCAACACAATGTGAAATTTTTTGCGGATCATTTGAGTCCCGCAATGCGTCTCCAGTATCCGCCGTCAGCGCAACAGGATCTCATGACTCAGCTGGCCAAGCTTGGAGCGCCGCTGTCTCCGCCAAAGGTGGACGGTGATATTGTGTTTGAGTCACATTTTTTCGAGCCAAACGGCAACTTCCACGCGCACATTGATTATCCAACCAGGGGAGCTGATATCAACGTGGCTGTTTCCCATCCGGTGGGTCGTTGGCAAATTGATGAGATCGGATTTACGGCAGAACAGGCACGATAGCCATGCCTGTCGATGGTTACGCCAACAATTGGTCGATCGCGTCCACGCAGATTTGCGACCATGTCTCCAACGATTCGCGGCGGGCCATCAATTCTTGCTTTGTCAGAAACGTCAGGCCGGTGATCATTGCTTCGCGTTTTTGCACTTGGGGCTCTTTCAATTTGAAGATGTGCACGATCCCCAGGTGAACGCGCCCCACTTCGGTTGAATCGTCATTCAAGAGCGCAACGATTCGATCTTCAAACGGAGTCTCGATCTTGACTTCCTCGCTCACTTCGCGCTCCACGCCTGCGCGGTAAGCCTCCTCATCCATGGCAAAGAGCGATTCATCCGTCTCGTTCATATGGCCACCAATGCCAATAGAACCTTTCGCCACTAACCGCTGTTCGCCTGCTTTTTTACCACGCACATAATGAAGCACCGTCTTTTCAAAGGCGATCAGTGCATAAGGGATGATTTGCTTGTAGCCGGGATTGGTCTCGGCTTCGGGCCGCGGAATGTAAAAATTGCTTCCGCGCGACAGAATCGCCTTCAAGTATTTTTTGGGCTCGAAATTTAGTCCCTGAAAACTGCCGAGCTCGTCAAACAAGCTGCGCCTGATGACCAAGACGTTTTCCGTCGTCGCGTTCATCTTTAAAACTTACTTTGTGCTGTCATTCTGAGCGGAGCGAAGAATCTCTGGGCATTTGCGCACTCGGTACGAAAGGAATGATCAGAGCTGTTTCGCTTCGCTCAACATGACAAAGACGTGTGCTAAAACGAATAGCTCACTCCGACCTGCGGGCCGAAAAGGTTCAGGCTGGGATTGGGATCTGTTTGCCCACCATTCGAGAGATGCTGATAAAGCGCGCCCACGCTTATCTTCCAGTGATCGTCCACGAGATAGGAAATCCCGGCTGCCGATAAAATATTGAACGTAAAATCCTGACCCTGGCCACCGGGAACTTCTGGGTGACTGTCGATCCATCCTAAACCGAGCCCGCCTGAAAAGTAGGGAATGAAACGGCTGCCCGGCCGAACAAAGTTGTAACGCATTCCGAGATTCAGCCCGAAATAATGGTTCTCGATTCCGCGGAAGATCGGCTCCGCGATCGCGCTGACATAGAATTGGTTGTAGCCGCGAAGCCAGGTGTCGCGCCGCATAACTCCCCATCGAACGCGCGCGGTTATGAATTCAGCACCAATGTCGTAATCGGCAGGCGGGTTAAACGCGCCAAACAAAAATCCGGACTCGACGGCCAATTCGAATCGTTGCGGGTTAAGTTCTTCCGTCGTTGCCTCGGTGCGGGTCTGTTCAGTGCCGGCGAATATTTGCGAGCACGCGAGAACGATCACACAGGCAGCGAAAGCGCAAAGCGTTTTCATTCGGCGCGCCTACGATATGGACGCTTGATTGGATTGCAATTGATAGGACAGCGCAGCGCGTTGTATCCCTATGTCATAAATTCCGCGAGATCCTGAGGCAATGGGCTGGTCCATTCACGGTCGCCTTCGACTGTAAGTCGCGCCGAGTGCAAGGCATGTCGCGGAAGGAACAGCTCACATTCGAGCTCAGGGGTCCATCCGGTCTCAATAAAATGGAGGTAAAGCTGTTCGTCAGGTCCGTAAATTTTGTCGCCCACAATGGGATGACCAATCGAGGAGAGGTGCACTCGAATTTGGTGCGTGCGTCCTGTGTGTGGAATCGCGCGGATTAAGCTGAATTTGTCGCTTTTCTGCGCGTTCTCCAACGGCGCGGCCGGCGGTCGCGCGCTACCAATTGATCGAATGAATCGCCGTTCAACCTTAAACTCACTCTGCGCCGGAGCGCCAGATGGGTGAATCATTTGTTTGAGCCAGATCGCAGAGTCTCGGTGTTTGCCTTGTCGATCCAAAGCGGCATCAACGAGTGTGTTTTCCCACTCGGGCCAACCGTACACAATTGCCAGATACTCTTTCTTTAGTTGTCGCCGCTGCATCAAGAGCCCAAATCGGCGTGCGCTTTCGGCTTTCTTGGCAATTAAGACCAGGCCGCTTGTCTCGCGATCGAGGCGATTCACAATGGATACCTGGCCGCCGGCAGCAATTTCGAACGCGAAAAGACCGCGCAATTCCTGCCACAATGTTCGCGTGCCATCCGGTTTCGTGGGATGAATCAGAAGATACGGCGGTTTATCGACCACAGCATAATCGTCAGTTTCATCAATGATTTTGAAATCGAGTAACAGCGACGACTCAATCATTCATCGCAACAATAGCCACGATTGCCTTGACCTCATTCCCAAAACTGCTTTACCTAGCCTCTTTAACTTTTGACAGGAGCACGTGGTGGAGCCCAAAGACATCAAAGAAATCAAAACCATCATCGATTTGATGAAGAAGAACGATCTTTCGGTCTTCGAAATCGAAAAGGAGGGGTTTCGCTTAAAACTTCAAAGAGGTCCTTCGGCTCAGGCCGCGCCAGTCGCTCCGCCGCCTGTGGCAGGTCAATCCAAAACGGCCGCAACAACCGCTGAAGCTGCACCAGCTATTCCGAAAACAATTGAAAGCGTACAGCTGAAAGAAATCGTTTCGCCCATGGTGGGAACATTCTATCGCGCTGCATCGCCGGACGCCGCGCCCTTTGTTGATGTTGGAAAAACCGTTACGGAGGAAACAGTGGTTTGCATTATCGAGGCGATGAAAGTGATGAACGAAATCAAGGCAGAGACGAGCGGTGTCATCGCCGAAGTTGTGGCTGAAAACAGTAAGCCAGTGCAGTTTGGCCAGGTGCTGTTCAAAGTTCGTTAGACAGGTAGGGCGCGACCGCCGGGCGCGCCGGATCGGGCGTCCCAATGTTCGAAAAAGTCTTAGTTGCCAATCGCGGTGAGATCGCGCTGCGGGTGATTCGCGCCTGCAAGGAACTCGGCATCCGAACGCTCGCTGTTTATTCTGAAGCCGACGTGGACTCGTTGCACGTTCAGCTTGCAGACGAATCCATCTGCATCGGCGCGCCGCCCAGCACGGAAAGCTATCTCAAAATCGATCGAATCATGAGCGCAGCCGAGATTGGCGATGTCGATGCGATACATCCCGGCTACGGTTTTCTCGCCGAGAACCCGCACTTCGCAGAAGTCTGTGAAAGCTGCAATATCAAGTTCATCGGGCCTTCATCGCGGGCTATGCAGGCGATGGGCGATAAGAATGCAGCGCGGGGCGCCGCGCGAAAAGCCGGCGTGCCAGTCACGCCAGGAAGCGATGGAATTGTCGACACAGAGGGCGACGCGATCAAAATCGCGAGGAAGATCGGTTATCCGGTAATGATAAAAGCGACGGCCGGCGGGGGCGGACGCGGAATGCGCATGGCGCACAACGAACCAAGCCTGCAATCAGCCTTTCACAGCGCGCGTCACGAAGCGGAGAAAGCTTTCGGAAACGATCAGGTCTATCTCGAGAAGCTCATCGTCAATCCGCATCATGTCGAATTTCAGATTGTCGCCGATAGCCACGGTCACATCATCCATCTGGGCGATCGTGACTGTTCCATTCAGCGACGCAACCAGAAGATGATCGAGGAATGTCCGTCACCGCTGATGACGCCGGGACTTCGCAAGAAGATGGGACACGCTGCGGTGAAACTGGCCAAATCTGTCGGCTACGAAAACGCGGGCACAATCGAGTTCCTTGTCGACAAGGACCGCCATTTTTATTTCATGGAAATGAACACACGCATCCAGGTTGAACACACAATCACGGAAGAGGTTTACGGATGCGATCTGGTGAAAGAACAAATCCGTATTGCCGCAGGCGAGCCGCTTTCGGAACACGTCGCGCATGCAACGCCCCGACTCCACGCAATTGAATGCCGTATCAACGCGGAAGACCCGGCGAGGGATTTTCAGCCAACGCCGGGTCGAATCGACTTCTATTATGCGCCGGGCGGCCGCGGCGTTCGAATCGATTCGCATGTTTATACCGGTTACACCGTGCCATCTTATTACGATTCGTTGATCGCAAAAATCATCACGGTGGGCGCGACGCGGATCAATGCTATCGAGCGGATGCGGCGCGCTCTCGACGAGTATTACGTCACCGGCATCAAGACCACCGTGCCGTTTCACGCCGCTATCATGCGCAACGGCGAATTCCGCAGCGGAAATTACGATACCGGATTCATTGAGCGAGTGATGTCGTCGGGCAAACTCGATCTCAGATCGCGGCCGATTCGATTGCATGAGTAAATCAAGGCAGCGAAAGCTGCTTTTTGCCTCGCAATTGGGAGTTGCCTCTCAGTTGTGATCTCGACAGCCGTACGAGATTTGTCCGAGACTCCACGCCCATGAAGATAACAACATCATTAGTTCTCGCCGTACTTTACCTCGTCTGCGTCGGCCCTTTGGCAAAAGTTGAGGCGGTTAGCCCGCCGCCGGATGGCGATTATCCAGGCGGTAACACCGCAGAAGGTCGGGACGCCCTTTTTAGCCTCACGACCGGCAGTTACAATACTGCCCTTGGCTGGAATTCGCTTGCGAGTGACAGAGAAGGCAAGTTCAACGCGGCCGTTGGCGCTGGAACGCTGGTATTCAACGTCGCGGACAATAACACGGCCACTGGCGCCGGCGCGCTCTTAAACAACACCACCGGGAAAGAGACACGGCTAATGGAGCGTTCGCCCTCTTTAGCAACACGGACGGCGATTTCAACACGGCTATTGGCAATGGCGCGCTTCAGAATAACACCACTGGCAATACCAACACCGTCGTCGGGGACGCCGCGCTCTCGATCAACACCACCGGTGTCAACAATACAGCCATCGGTTCTGATGCGCTCCAGGGCAATCTCACTGGCAACGGCAATGTCGCCTTGGGTGCAGGG
>Ga0209577_10001110_pt1 | contig 26819 bp, 19 predicted proteins | sample GraSoiAngelo_109_FD_185874 | JGI IMG/M metagenome (GOLD analysis project Ga0209577, IMG submission 185874) | Grasslands soil microbial communities from the Angelo Coastal Reserve, California, USA - 14_0903_12_20cm (SPAdes) (version 2) | ecosystem: Environmental > Terrestrial > Soil > Grasslands...
GGGCCAATCGGAGAGATTAGCCACGGTGCGCTTGTGAGTTTTCTGGCCTTCGCGCCAAGCCTCGCGGAGGAGGACCGCGGGCGGGGAGTTGCGGTTGGGGACCACGTCGATGTACATGGGTGCACTAGATCATAATACTTACACTTTGTAAAGCACAAATATGATTAACTACATGGGTGCATATTGGAGGTCGCGCGACGGGACAATGCACACGTTTCCAACAGTTTATCCCCGGATTCAGCCTCTGTTATTGCTGGAACTTCGGGCTAATGGCTAATGGTTGATGCCGGATTCCCCTGCCTTGGAAGTGACTCTTGCAGCCGGCTTCGAAGGCGAAGCGGCACGAGGATCCGCTAAAGACGGATTGAGTGAGGCGGTCAAAGTATACGACTTCCCATGGTCCGTGAGGTCGGTAATCAGAAGCTCGTAACGGAAGCCTTCCGGGTGACTTCGGCTCCTCAATAAAGCCAGTATGCCTCGCACCTCGGACCCAGAGTGAATCACGAGCTCACCCGACGAAGTTAGGCCAGACACTACGGTGCCATGAAATTCCGTCCCGTCGGCATTTACAGACGAATCGATGGAATCGAGCATCTTGACCCGAAGGAGCGTTCCTTTTGGCAAGCCGTCTACGCTGTCACCGCTCGTGGGATTGAGCCGGGCGTGGAGGTAAAACGTCTGCACGGTCCCAGCCTGGACGTGCACTGCATCAACATGGGATGCCTGCCCGTGAGTACTAGTTTCGAAAGCAGCGACGAACAATAGCACCACTGGCGCGATACGTTTCATGGGCTGGGGCCTCTCGTATCGGTCGAAAGCAAGGAACTTCGATGACCGAGCTCTTACGCTCAGATATGACTATAAAACTGTGCTCTTGTGGCGTCAATGGCAAGTCGAGATTCGATGTGCTCTATGGCGCAGCGCATCGTGCTTGGCAAACGCCCCCCCGGGTCTGCGCCAAACATCGCTCAGGCGAGCACGGCACGCGCCCTGGGAAAAAGCCAGTTGGCAGTGTTGGGAACCCTTTTAGCTTTGTGTCGGTCGGCCTCAGGCACCACCGGGTGCGGCGTAGGATGTTCCACGGGAACCGATCATTTGGTTCCGGCTACTGTACTTCGTACCGGTTCTCCTGGCGAAATTTTCTATTCCCCGATGAATTCGATTGCTTCAATGACGGCTTCCTTTTCGATCCGTTTCTCTACGGTCGGTCCTTGAACACGTATTTCTGGTCTGATTCATTGACGAGTTCGGGAGACTCTGAAGACCTAACCCGACCACCTGAAACTGTCGAAAACAACCTGACCACGTCGGCAGAGCAGCCTGGGGCTGCCGTTGCCTTCTAATGTCAAGGAAGCCGTTGCACTGCTTCAGTTGCTCGACGGCTCAATGTATGGCCTCACGCGCTATTGGCTCGAGGGCACGACCCTGCATTACATTACCAGCTACGGCGGCGAGAACACTGTGCCGCTGACCCGCATCGACTTCGCCAAGACTTTACAGCTCAACGCGGAGCGCAGCACGCCGTTCGACGCGACACGAACCTTTCCTAACCCTTAGCTCATCGCTGTTCCCCCGGCAGATTCTGCCGATCTGCGTTGCGGTGACCAACACTCGTATGCCAATTCAATTCCGGGATTACGTCTTTGTTTTCGTGCGAGGATGGTTGGTCGTCCAGTAAGGTACATTGGTGACACTTGACTTCTCTTCCTTGAATGAGCTTCTAGCAAGTGACGAATTCCAGCCTACGCGCTTTCCCGTATCCGAATTCCGCGGACTCGAACACCACTGTTTATGAGGAGAGATTCGGGCTAGTTCGCTTTTCTTAAAAAGCGGAAATTCTGGATACGGCCTGCGTTCAGCACAAACCCGGAAACAGGCCCGTTCGACGGATCGCGCGCAAACCGCACCGTCCCGATCTGCCCGGTAAAAACATCTCGCACTGCAGGCTCGAGCACGTCGGCCTTATGCTTCAGGCGTATCAAGCGCAACTTCTCTCCGCCCAGCGCAATCCGGTAAACCGGGTCGATCTCTTCGCTCACATATGCCCCGGCATACTCTCGAAGCTGTGCGCCGCTGGGGGTGAAGGCTTCCGCGATTTCGAACACTGTCGGCTTTCCGCCGCCAAAGCTCTGCTCCATCCGCCGCGGCTTATCCCCGCTGGGCGCGACAAAGTGAATCTCCACTGCGTCACCCCACGGCTTGTCCGCGATGCGAAACCGTGACTCCGCGAACGGCTTCAGCACCAGGGGCTCCTCGTCGCCTACATCGCCTTGGAGTTTGCCGTCCTTGATGAAGATCCTCACGAACGCGTCATCTTCGCGGTTCCAATACAGCCCGGTGAATCCCGCCATCTGCTCCGGCATGAGAACCACTGCTTCCGCGCCGGCGCTTCTTGCCACAACCTCTTTCGCCGGAGCTGACTGCTCCGCCGCCTTGATCTCTTTCGCGAGCACAATGTCCGCAACCTTGCGCACAAGCGCGCTGGGTTCGGTCTCCGCCGAGTTACAAAGCACCGCCGCCGAAAAATGCTGCTCTGGAAACCGCGTCATGTCTGACCGGTATCCGGCATCGGCGCCCCCGTGATCGACGGTGGGCAGCCCCTTGTATTTCCCCACGACCAACCCAAACGCATAATCCAATTGCTCCCCGTTGTTCAGCTTGCCGCGCTCCAGCATCTGTTGCACGAATGCGTTCCCACCCACTTTCGGGTGATAAAAATTCTCATCCCACCGCTGCAGGTCCTCTACCGTCGTTTGCAGGCTCGTCGCTCCCACGGTGTCGAAATTCGTGATGCTGATCTCGAACGGCTTCCCCGGCTCTTGCTCGTATCCAACGGCATTGTGTTTCAAGACCTCCGCGTGATCGTCGCGAAAATGCGTGTGCGTCATTCCCAGCGGCTCAAAGATATTTTTCGTCGTGAATTCGCGCAGAGATAGTCCACTCACGCGCTTCACGATCAGCCCCATTAGCGTGTAGCCCGTATTGCAGTACACATGCCGCTCACCAGGCTTGAAATTCAAATCCTTCTGCCGCGTCATCACCGACATCACGTCATCGTCGGTGATCAAGTCTTTCGAGTACCTCCACCCTGCCAGCTCCAGCAACGCCCACTGATCCCGTAGGCCGCTGGTGTGGTGCACGAGATTCCGAATAGTGATCTTCTGTCCGAAATCCGGCAGCTCCGGAATGTATTTCCTCACTTCGTCATCGAGCGAGAGCTTCTCTTGCTGCGCCAGCAGCACAATCGATGCCGCCGTAAACTGCTTGGACATCGAGGCTACGTGAAACACCGTCCCCGGCGTAATATGCACGTCTTCGTTCAAGTCCTCCATGCCATACCCGCGTTTATAGACAACCTGACCGCCCCGGTAGACACCCAAGGCGCACCCGGGAGAATCCGCGCGGTCCCATTTCGCAAAAACCTTGTCCACCTGCTTGGCCATATCCGGAGGCAGTGTCTGCGGCCTCCCTGCGCACGGGGCAAGGAGGACCACTACAGCCATCTCTGCGAATCGCATCCTTCTTATGAGCGTCCTCATGACGGTCTCCCCCCTGTGTCGGCCCTCCGGCCATTGTGCCAGCATGGTCTCTTAAATTTACGATGATAGGTTCTCGAAGAGAAAAAGACCGGATTTTCCGGCGACGACTATGTCCTGATCGCCGTCCCCATCAATGTCCACTGCAGCGATTTGCATCCCTCCGCCGGTTCGTGTGCTGTAGTCCAGAACATGCCGCCTCCACTGCACCGCGCCATCCAACATGATTCGCTCGTACCAATAGACTCCGAGCGGCTCGTTGGCGCCCGGATCATGGTCGTGCGCATAGTAACGCTTTCCCGTGATCAATTCACGCCGTCCATCGCCATTCAAATCCGCCAGGGTTACCGCATGCGCCTGCGACCAGCTATTGTCAATCAAGTGCTTTGTCCACACGCGGTTGCCTTGGGCATCCTTCTTTTGTTCGTACCAGAAGATGCCGTAATCGTGAGCCAGGCTAGTGATCAGATCGGGCAACCCATCTCCATTCACGTCTTCGGTGTAGATAAATCCAGTAGCGCCCAGATCAAACTCGGGATGAAAGGTCCAGCCGCCGTTCCGGGGGTCGCGGGGGGCCTCAAACCAGCCTTGCGGCGTAATAATGTCCGTACGCCCATCGCCGTTGACGTCACCCGCCCCGATCCCGTGTCCGTAACTTCTGGGACTGATTTCGTGTCGCACCCAGGGGTCTTGAGCGCCGCGTCCCGCGAGTTCATACCACATCAAGGGGAAGTCACGCTTGCCGAATTGAGGCAAAAGCTGAAGCGGCTGGCCCGTATTCAGGATGTCGACCAAAAACACAAACTCTACAGGAGAGCCTGATTCGATCAGGTGTTCGCGCCAGGCCCCGCCGGACCTCCCGGGATTCTCCCACCAGGTGAGAGGCTTCGACCAGTACGAGCAGCTGACGATGTCCGGATACCCGTCGCGGTTCACGTCGATAGCCAGATCGCTCAGGTCCTCCAGGTAGTCGAACGTATAGGGCAGGTCCCGGAATTTGTGCTTGATGAAGCGCGGGCCGAGACCGGCTTCTGGAGGCCCTTGCTCGAACCAGTTTTCTCCGGAGACGATGTCCAGCCTGCCATCGCCATTCATGTCCGCGACGGCAACCGTTTCGCTGATGCCCAGATCGAGCGTGTGTTTGCGGAAAGGGAGGGCGTCGTCCCCGGCCGGTGCCGTAGCGATATGGATGTAACGATCAGGCTCCTTTGGGGGCGAGACCACGGAGCCGCTTTGTCGTGGATTTTTCGGGCCTCGCGTGTCAGCGAACACCGCGGCAGGAACGATGGCGCCTACTGATTTCAGGAACTGCCTGCGTCCGCGCTTTCTGCCTTTGTCCAACGTTAGTACACTCCGTGTGCGCGTCCAGGTTGTTCGGTGGGAAGATCGATCTCCTGGCTCAATGCCTTGATGAAGCGAAGCCCTTCCCGTGCGAGTTCGTCGCCTGAAGAAGCCAGATCGCGCCAGATGGCAGCCGCAGCAGCGAGCTCCGGCTCGGGTTGGGCGAAGGATTCAATCGTCATCCAGCCCTCGTACCCAATCTCCTTTAACGCCAGGAGAATACCTCGCCAGTCGTTGTGTCCCGTACCCGGAATGCCTCGATCATTTTCCGAGATATGCACATGTCCAAGCTCCTTCGCCACGGCGCGAAGAGAGGTGGCAGGGTGCCGTTCTTCAATGTTTGCATGGAAGGTGTCGAAATGAATCAGCACATTCGGCTCGCCCACATCGTGGACCAGTTGAGCCGCATCGCTCAGAGTGTTGAGGAAGTAGGTCTCAAAACGGTTGAGCGGTTCGAGGCAGAGCGTGATGCCAAACTTGCGGGCTTGCCCGGCGGCCGCGTGGAGGCCCTCGACGGCGCGTTTCCATTCGTCGTCGGTTCTGCGGCGTCCACTCATCACGCCCAAGGCCGCGTAAAGCGGACCACAAATAAGTTTGCCCCCGAGTTCCGCCGTACGCTCAATACATTGCTTCAAAAACGCGCCCCCGCGAGCACGTACTTGCGGATCCGCATCGATCAGGTTGGCCTCACGTGGTAAGACGCTACAGGTAGTGCGCTCAAGACCGACTTCCTCCAGGATTCGCCTGACGGCCGGAATGCTGGCAGGTTCTGTTGGCGACAAAAATAGTTCGACGCCGTCGAAACCCCACTCCCGGATACCGGAAAAAAGCGCCGAATGTTGTTCGGTGATCCGCGTGGTCCACACCATGGTGTTGACGCCGTACTTCATGTCCGCGAGCCTTCCTCTGCCTTAGTCAATGTGTTTCCCGTGTTCGCCGGAAAGATCCTTTGGCGGCTGCCGCCTGTTCTCCCCTGGCACTACGGCCTGGCTGCGACCGATCAGCTTCAGATCACAACCCGGAAAAGCAGTGAGATAGGTGTTGCCCTGATACTGCAAATCCTCGTGGATGCCGATGGCCGATGTGTAATACCCGTTCACCGTCATGTGCTTCAGAGTTAGAAAGAAGCGCTCGAGATCCGTCGTCGGCTGATCCTCATGTGCGGCGGATTTGGCAAGGGCCTCAGCGAGCGACGATTTTCTGACTTCCTCTTGCATCTGTTTCAGGCCCTCCCGCCACTGCTTTTGGGTCTCGACGCTGCTCGTCGAAACCATCAGGTCAGCGAACAGGCTCACCCGAGCTGCTTTCGCGCCGGGCGAGTGATCGTCGGCAGGAACAATCATTTCCATGAGCTCGTCGAGCAGCTGCTTTTCTTCTGCGGTAAAGAACCGGAGTTTGTCGTCGCTCGCGGGCCCGCCCGCATCACTAGAGGAATGGCACAGAGCAGATCTGAGAGCATCGAGTTTCGGTAGAAGAGCGCCGACAGCCGTAATTTTGATCGCCCTCCGTCGTTTCATACAAGCTCCATGTTTCCCTCCGGCGCCCCGCCTGAAGTTCCAGCTTCCTCGAAGGTCGTTGGCGCGCAACAAACTCTAAAGTTCGCCGCGCCGCCTTTGCTCCTTGATGTAATCCGCCGCCCGAAGCGAAAGCGCCATGATCGTGAGCGTGGGATTCTTCTCGCTGGAGGTGGCGAACGAGCTTCCGTCGGTAACGAAAAGATTCTTCACCTCCCGCGCCTGGCAAAAGCTGTTCAGCACGGAGGTCTTGGGATTTTTGCCCATGCGGATGGTGCCCACCTCATGACTGGCGAAGCCGCTGGGGGCCTGGCTCGAGTCCGGAAAAGCCTCCCCCTTCAGATTCGAGCAAATTTCCAGGAGGCTCCGATTCTTGTCGCGCCAGAGGGCCAAATCGTTCTCGCTGAATCGGAAATGGACTACCGGAATGGGGATGCCGTACTCGTCGGTATGATCGGGCGCCACGGTGACGTGGTTTTCCGGGCGCGCTTCGACTTTTCCAAATGCGCCAAGCATCAGATAGCCCGGTTGCATCTTGCGGATGCGTTCCTTATATGCGGCGCCGTAGCCGGCAAGGCGCAATGCGTGATGCGGAAACATGTAACTCGAAAAATTGACCTGAAATCCCCAGCCTCCCGCGTAGTCTTTTTTTCCGGCGAGATGATTGTACCGTGGAATGTAAACGTGGTCTGTAGCGCCGTCTTGGTTGAACGGGGGAACGCCCTCAAGCTCCTTCAGATAGATATCCGCGCCTCCTCCCAAATGACCGTGAAGATAGCGTCCTACAACCCCGTTGGAGTTTGCCAGACCATCGGGATGCTGCGGCGACCGCGAATTCAAGAGCAGCCTGGCGGATTCAACCGTCGCGCAACAAACAACGACCACGTTTGCCCTTACCTCCTGCTCCTTCTTGGTTTGTGTGTCCACAAAACGCACGCCGCGCGCCAGTCCTTCCCGGTTCACCAGAATTTCCCGCGCCAGAGCATTTTGGCGGAGCGTGAAGTTGCCAGTCCTTTGAGCCTTCGGCAACATGGCCACAGCACTGTTGAATAACGCCCCCACATCGCATCCATCCATGCAGTGGCCGCAGTAATGACACGGCGGGCGGCCGTCATAAACGACGGTAGCGACGGCTTTGCGCACCGAGATGAGAGGAATTCCCATGCTCTTCGTTTTCCGCTGCAAAATGTGTTCGCTGCAGCGCCACGGAAGCGGGGGCAGATAGTGTTTCCCTGCGGGTACAATCTCGAGCCCGTCGTCCTGGCCGCAAACGCCAATCATTTGCTCCACTCGCTCATAATAAGGTTCCAGCTCTTGGTAGCTCAGCGGCCAGTCTTCTTCGATGCCGTTCACCGACCATTCTTTGAAATCTTGCGCTGCGTAGCGGAGCACTACGGCATTCCAATGCACGGTCCTGCCCCCCACCACGCGTATTCGGTCCACACCCACCCGATCGCAGTCTTCATAGCGAATCGAACTGGACACGTGTCCTTGGTAGAAGGGCGCCTGCTTCTCGCCATGAAACCCGCGGTACGGCAATTCGTAAGGCCACTTATGCGAGAGGAACTTGGTCAGTGGCACTTCGCTCCCCGCTTCGAGCAGGAGGACCTTCGCTCCGCCCTCGCACAGCTCTTTGGCCATGATGCCGCCGGCGGCTCCGGAGCCGATAATGCAAACCTCGTAAGAGGACAGCTGGCTCAACGTGATCCTTCCCGACCGACAGCCAGAACCTGGGATTTCGATCAGTAGAAAACAGCGCCATTCCAGTGAATAGCCTGCTGATCATAGCAAAAGTATCTTTAGGGACGAAAAAGGTGAATCGCGCCATGCAAAATGTAACCGGAGGGAGCAGCGTCGCGCCATTTAAGATGTAACCCCGGAATTCCTATCGAATGCAACCAGCGGCGCCGAATCCTGCAATGTCAATTCGTCCACCGCAAATGGCGTGCGGAGCCGCAATCCTGATTGCCGGCAACAGAAAGAATTGAGTTAGGCCCGAGACGGTTGGCTCCCGTGCTGATTTGCGCACGGCTGTCAACTTGTTGAGTATTTGGTGTCATGGATGTCTGTGCGTTCTACAGCGATCTCGACGGACTTTCTCCCGAGACCGGAATGACGAGCCGCCACGCGGATTCGCCAAAAGCTGCCCGGAAGCGTCTTGACCCACACAGCGCCTCCGCCGCTCTCTGCCAGAGCAAACGGATTGTCTCCCACGATCACTCCTGGCCCCTCCAGTTCGAAGGCCACTTCGCCCCCGGCGGAGGCGCGCTCGGCTCCGTACTTATCCACCACTTTGAATACTAACCGCGTGGCGTCGGCTTCGTCTCCGATCAATTCCCTATCGTCCGCCTCTAGGAATAATTGATCTTGACTAGGATCGGATGAAAAAGAACGCGACACTATCAGACGATCGCCAACGTATCCGTCAATCCGCAGTTCCGGGTGATCCGCCCCGTCAACTTCTAAATCAGCGAAGAACGGCGGATGTTTTAGGTGCGGGAAGTTCGCCGCATCCGGGTTGAGAGTCGAGTGCCGCTGGCCGCCGAGAAACAGTTCCAGTCGGTCACAGTTGGAAAAGATTGCTGCTCTGTTTCCGGGCCCGCCGGGTGTTTGCGGCCCAAAATCCCAGTAGAAATTAGGCTGAATGACCGGCCGGACTTCTGGATCGCATTGTGCCTGGTAAAAGGATGCCCCCAGCTTCGGAATGCGGAAGAAGTCAGCGACTCCAGGGCATTTCACAGTGTTGTGCGCATTGATGAGACTCGCATAATCGAAGGCGCACCAGGCAATCACACCACAGATCCTGGGATTGGCCGCGGCTCTACTGTGAGCCTGTGCGTGAAAAATCGCTTGTTGCCGCTGAAGCCTCTCATCGCCAGCCCGACGATAGCGGTTGTCGAATCCTTTGCCGCGGCTGTAGTTGAACTGCCCCACCGCCTCCGTCAGCATGTACGGCACGCCCGGTACGGGTTCTGCGATGCCCACGCTCCGGTCGGGAGCCGCGTGATAATCGTCAAATGCAAAAACGTCCTCGTGCCAGTCTTGCTGCCAGGTCTTTCTCGATGCGGGCGTCATCGAGCCGGACACGGGCCGCGAATCGTCCAGCGACTTCGCAACTGCCGTCGTTCGCCGGTAGAGCTCGACATCATTTGCCGATTCGTTGACGCGCACTCCCCAAATCACGATCGAGGAATGATTGCGGTCTCGAATCACCATGTCCCTGGTGTCCCGAACCAAAAGCTCCTTCCAGGCCTCGTCGCCGAGGTGCGCCCAACCGGGAACCTCCTCCCACACCAACAACCCTAGTTCGTCACAGGCCTCCAGGAAGGCCTCCGACTGCGGATAGTGCGAACACCGAACAATGTTGCAGTTGAATTCCCGCCGAATGATCTCGGCGTCTCGCCGGAGCACTCGCCGGGGCATTGCCCCGCCCACGTAGGGATACAACTCGTGCCGGTTTAGACCGAAAAGCTGCAACCGGCGGCCGTTCAGAAAGAAACCATCCAGCTCGAAGCGCGCGTCACGGAACCCTATCCGGACTGCGTAGCCCTGTACGGGCTTTCCTTTGCTCGAGAGTGTGCTCACGACTTCGTAGAGGTGTGGCTTGTCCAGGTCCCAGAGAGTGATGTTTCCAAGATTGGATAACGTGAGCGGAACCTTAATTTCCCCGGCTTTTTCGATGCGTAAAGTCTCGCTGGCTCGCGAGACTACTCGCTCTCCGTCCTTCAACTCCGCCTGGATCTCTAACGGATCGCTGCTGGCTCCGGCGGAATCCAAAATGCAAAACACTTCAACCCGGCGGTTTTCCTCGAGCACGCGCGCTGGCTTCGCAAAAACATCGCGGAGAAATATGGAGGGGACTGCCTCCAAACGCGCCGAACGATAGATGCCTCCAGGCTCGAGATAATCGATCTTCCCTGGTCCGCCGGGTGCCCCTTCCGGCGGGACATCGCTCCATCGGGAGTCCACCTCTACTGCCAGCACATTCTCGTCTTTGCGAAGCCACCTGGTAATTTCGTAACGAAACGGCAGGTAGCCTCCCAAGTGTTGCTGCAGTTCATGTCCGTTGATCACGGGAGTCGCACCGACCATCACACCGTCAAACTCCAAGAAAACCCGTAGACCATGGAATTCTTCTGGCAACGCGAAATGCCGGCGATAGATCCACACGTCCTCCCAAGCTGCCGCATCCCAGTTTTGCCAGGAAAGCTTGGCTACACAGTTAGGGAGGGTAACTCGCGAAAAGGCCCCATCAGAATAATGTGGCTCCGCAGCGCGAAGATCGAATTTTCCCCCGAATAGCCACTCTTGATCCAAAGGCAAAACCAGGCAACCCGGGCCCCTCCGCTCGTAGTTCTTTTGCCATAGAAGGCCGGCAGGCCTCAAGAAACCAGCGCTTGCCAGTCCTCCCAGCGCCGATGTCCGCAAGAATTTTCTCCGCGACATTGCCGATCTTGTGCAGTCTGTCTCGCGCGTGGCGTTTGCTTTCATCGGTGTAGCTGAGAACACAAGCGGGCGGGACATGGAGTGCCCCTAGGCGGGGGTTACTAGCGCTCCGTACTTTTGCCCGGTTGATATCATAGCGACAAACGCGACAAACTTTTCCAAAATGAGGACCGGTGACGAGCAGATGGATTGTCCAGCTCTTGGGGAAACGCTCTGCAAGAATCCGTTTGGGCTCAAAAGGAAATAAAGAAGCTCTTCAAAAAAACGGATTACATCCCGGCCGCAAGCGGATTCGGCGGCGGCTTCAACTCGTATTCTCTTGGCGGCTCCGCACCCATCAGGTAGCGGACAAAATAGTCCCATCGTCTTCGCACCATATAGGGTTCATCGCCGAAGCCATGCCGGCGATTCGGCAGCAAGAGCAAGTCAAAATCCTTGTTCGCTTTGATGAGTGCGTCAACCACCAGCAGTGTGTTATAGGGCGGCACATTGTCGTCCAGCGTGCCATGCGCCAACAGCAGGTGGCCCTTCAAATTCTTGGCGATGTTCTGGTTGGCCTGGTCGTCGTAGTTCGTGGTTCCGTCCGGTTTGCGCTCGAGCAGTCCCTGATACCGCTCGCCCCAGTCGTCTTCGTATTCGCGGTTATCATGATTACCCGCCTCGGAGATTCCCACCTTAAAAAAGTCCGGATACCGAAACATGGCGTCCGCCGCGGCGTAACCTCCGCCCGAGTGGCCATAAATTCCCGCTTTATCGAGATCAATCCACGAATACCTTTGGGCCAGTTGCTTCATTCCGGTGACTTGGTCCGGCAAGGTGTTGTCGCCCATGTTGCCATAATACGTATCGTGGAATTTCTTCGATCGCTTGGGATTGCCCATACCCTCAATCTCGACCACGATGAATCCCAATTCGGCGAGTGCTTGGGTGTCCCCTCGTGCCGGGAGGAATGACCAGCTCCCAACGCTCCCGCCCTGTGGTCCTGGATAAATGCGGTTGACGATGGGGTATTTCTTTTTCGGATCAAGATTCGTGGGCTTGAACAACAACCCATAAAGATCGCTTGTGCCGTCGCGCCCCTTCACCGTGATGGGCTCCGGCGGCTTCCATCCCGCTGTAACGAGCTTTGAAATGTCCGCTCTTTCCAGCGTGGCCAGCATCTTCCCGCTCGAATCACGCAGCACGCTTACCGGCGGCGCATCCGGTTTCGAATAGTTGTCCACAAAATATCGCCCCGAAACCGATACCGTCACATCGTGACTAGCATCCTCGGGCGTCAACAGCTTCAGCCCACTACCATCAAAAGCGATGCTGTAAAAATGCGTGAAATAGGGATTGCCCGTTTCTTTCTCATTGGCCAAGAAACACAGCGTCCGCGCCTTCTCATCAACTCGCAACAATTCCGTCACCACAAATTCGCCCTTGGTGATTTGATTTTTCAGCTTTCCTGTTCCCAGGTCATAAAGATAGAGGTGCCCCCAATTGGCGCGCTCGGAATACCAAATGAATTCGTTCGAAGCGGGAAGATAGCGCCAGTTCACTCTGCCCTGGCCCGATTCGTACTGCGTAGCCACGCGTTCTTCCATCACGTCGCGAACCGCTCCGGTCGCAGCATCCGCGATGCGTAGCGTCTCCTGTTTGTGGTCCCTCGACGTGGAGACAAACGCCAAGGTGCTCGAATCCGGGCTCCACTCGACGTCCTCCCATTGGCTTCCGCGGCAAATGACGTGGTCGCACAGCGTCGAGCGATGCTGGTCCGGCGGCATTTCGAGCCGAATCAACTTCGCCGTATCCACGTCGATGATCACTCTCTCAATCATCGACACCACGTCGTCCCCGGGCAGTGGATACTTCCAGGCTTGCAACGCCGGGTGGCCAACGTTCGTTTCCACCAGGTACATCTCCCCCACGTTGCGCTGGTCTTGTTTGAAAGTGGCTATCTTTTTGGAATCCGGCGACCACAGCAGAATGGGATTGTCGCTCTTGATCCACCCGGCATTGTCCAACGCATAGGAGTCGTCTTTGACGCCGTCCGCCGTGAGCTGCGTCTCCTTGCCGCTCGCCACGTCGCGCACCCATAAGTTGTAATCGCGCACAAAGGCGCGCTTCTCGTTGTCAGGAGAAGCCACGCTGTTCTCCACGCCTCCGCTTACCACCACGCACTTGCGGCCCTGCCGGTCACACTGAAACTGCCGCTTGCCGATCTTAAAAGAAACGAACTGCCCGTCCTTCGATAGTTCGATTTCGCGAAACGGAAGCGTGTTGGCCCCGTACGTTTTCCCGGAGGCTGCCGAAAGAGCGGCGGCAAGCTTGGCGTGGTTGAACGCCGGCTCCTTGGTAAGTTTCTCCGGATCGAACAGCACGAACTTGGGTCCGTCAGCGTCAAGATCGCGGTACCACAGGCGCTCGTCCGCGGTCCACACAGGGTGCACCGCGTGGTAGACGAGCGGGTTCGTGTTATACGCCATGAATTTCTCCGCATGGGCGTACTCCGCAGAAGCGATCGCGTGTCGGGAAGCCGCTTCCTGCGGCTGAGCGGCCGTGTAGGCACTCAAACTCATGAAGACCACAAACAAGGTCAAGCGCCGCAGAAGATGATCCGTAGTTTTCAAGAGCATGTTCATTCCTTTGAAGGTACGGAAGTTGCTGGATGCGAAAGGCGCACGAAGACCGGTAGATGGTAGTCAAAGCAATGAGCCGTGGCAATGAGCGATCGCGGCAAACACCACAAAGGAAGGAATGGCCATAGCCACAGGACTTTGCCGTGGCGCTCTTCGTCCCTGGAATTTCGCCGGCTGCTAAGTAGAACCGCACTCCGATGCCGGACCACTCCAGCAATGCGGGCCGGCGTTCGTGAGATTCTGCAATAGAGTAGCTGCCGTCCGCGCTCGATTTCCGATACAGTTTCCTTCGGCACTGAGATAGCATTCGTGGAATTTCGCGTTGTAAAGCAATGAGGAGATCCTCATGAGGCGAATGACGCGCGTGCCGGTAATCTGCGTAGTCCTTGTTTCGCTTGGAACCGCGGCATGCCGCAAATCCTCGTCCGTGGGAGTGACTGCCGATCGTGTGCCTGAGACGTGGTTCGAGCGTCTGGCGCAAACCAGCGGAACCATCAAGGTACATGGCCTCAAGGACCAAGTGCGGGTCGTTCGGGACCACTCCGGCATTCCCCACATCTACGCGAACAATGTGGACGACCTGTTCGTGGCTCAAGGATTTGTACAGGCGCAGGACCGTTTATTCCAGATCGATTTGTGGCGGCGTTCCGTACAGGGGCGGCTGGCGGAAATTCTTGGACCTGATTTCGTGGAACGCGATCGTCTGGCGCGCCTCATGCATTACCGCGGCGACGTGGAAACCGAGTGGAGAAGCTACGCACCTGATGCGAAACCAATCGTCGAACAATTCGTTAAAGGCATAAATGCCTGGGTCACCATCGCTCGAAAAAATCCCCCAATCGAGTTCACCTACGCCGGATATGAGCCCGAGCTTTGGAAACCTGAAGACATTCTGAGTCGCGCGGAAGGATTCACCATGGAAGGCAACGCGCTGAGAGAAGTATTCCGCGCGCGGCTCACGGCGCTGGTCGGTCCGCGGCTGGCCGTGCAGTTACTCCCTCCCGAGCCTGCGGTTCCGGTGAAAGTACCGCCCGAAGTGGATCTGAGCATCATCGACGATCATCTCGAAGCGCAATTGCAGACGATCGGCGCAGGATCGAGATTCAGCGAACTGCAAAAGCAGGCCGCTCTGCTGGATGCCGGCCTGAGTCGTTTTGAAGGCAGCAACAACTGGGTGGTTGCCGGACGAAAATCGGAAACCGGAAGACCACTGCTGGCCAATGATCCCCATCGACAACTGGATCATCCTTCGCTGCGTTATCTGGTGCACCTGAATGCCCCGGGATGGAATGTCATCGGGGCCGTGCAGCCGTACTTGCCAGGCGTGTCTGTGGGCCACAATGAGCGCATCGCCTGGGGTCTTACTGTATTTCTGACGGATGCACAGGATCTGTACATCGAGAAGCTCAATCCGGATAATCCAAAGCAGTACGAATACCGCGGCAAATGGATTGACTTGCAAACCCAAAACGACCGAATCGCGGTGAAAGGGCGCGACCCGGTTGACGTGGAATACCAATACACCGTTCACGGACCTGTGATCACAACCGATGCCAAGAGACACGAGGCCGTGGTCTTGCGCTGGACAGGCGCGGAGCCTGGAACAGTCGGGTACCTGGGCGATTTATCCATCGACCGCGCACACAATTGGGAGGAGTTCCGCGACGCGCTCGCCCGCCACAAGATGCCGGCAGAGAACTTCATCTACGCAGATGTAGACGGCAACATCGGGTACCAAGCTGCAGGGTTGTCGCCGGTTCGTCCAAACTGGCCCGGGCTCCTACCTGTGCCAGGATCGACTGGTGAGTATGAGTGGAGGGGCTGGTTCTCGCTGGACGACTTGCCGCACGCATTCAACCCAAAGAGTGGATTTCTTGCGACTGCGAACAATGATGTGCTGCCGCCCGGTGAAAGACGGCCCATAGGCTATGACTGGGCGAACCCGGCACGGATCAACCGCATCCGCGAAGTGCTTACATCGAGCAAAAAGTTCGGTGTTAGTGATTTTGAAAAGCTACAACACGATGCCGTCGCCTGGAACGCCGAACAGCTGGTTCCGTTACTGACGCGCCTCAAATCGGATGATACAGACGTCGAGCGCGCGCGTCGACAGCTAGTTGGTTGGGATAAGGACATGCTCCGCTCCAGCACAGCCGCAACCATATATTTCGTTTGGGAGCAGAAGGCCCTGCAGTTGCTCGTCGGCAGCAAGATCCCTGGCGCGCTTGCGGCAGAATATGCCCGGCGTGGCGGCGAAGTTCTTGTCCCGGCGCTGACCCGCCCCGGCCCTCCGTGGTTTCCCCAAAATGCCGCCAAGGAGCGGGACGCACTTCTCATTGCCGCGCTCGCAGCCGCGGTGAAAGAACTTAAACAGGAATGCGGGAATGACATGTCGCAATGGACCTGGGGCTCCCTGCACAGCGCCACGTTCCAGCATCCTTTGGCAGTCAATGCCCAGATGGCTTCGATCCTCAATGTCGGCCCGATCTCCCGCGCTGGCTACGGCTTGACTCCATTCGCAACCGGCGGCAGGGGATTCTCACAGATGGCAGGCGCCACGTTTCGCGAGATTATAGACGTTAGCGATTGGGACAAGTCGGTCGCGACGAGCGCACCCGGCCAGTCGGGACAACCGGGCAGCCCCCACTTCTCCGATCTCGCGAAATTATGGGGCGACGAGCGTTACTTCCCGCTGCCCTATAGCGATTCCACGGTGAACGCGAACGCGGAAGCCACCTTGGTGTTGGTGCCCGAGGAGTAGTCAGAACAGGAGAGGATCATGAAGCGAAAATCAAAGAAGTCGATGCTCGTCGCTTTTCTGCTGAGCGCCGTCCCTATGGTTCTGCAAGCACAGCAAGAGAAGAGGCCGCAACCGGGGACCAAACTCACGGAGGAGCAACTCAAACAGTGGGTTGCTCCGATGCGCGCGGGGCGAAAGTTAACACCCAAAAGTTGGCCCAACGGCGCGAAGGTCGCGGTTTGCCTCAGTTGGGACATGGACAACGAAACCTTTGACATCGCTGCAGGAAACAGCGCGCCGGTGCTCCTGTCGCAAGGCGAGTACGGCTTCACCGAAGGGTTGCCCAGAATTATGGCGCTCTACGACAAGTACGACATTCCCGGTTCGTTCTACATTCCTGCGGTGACCGGCGTCCTTTATCCGGAAATGATTCAAGAGTTCAAGAAGCGCCCGCAACATGAGATCGGAATACATGGCTGGATTCACGAGAGGCTTCCGGACCTCGACGACCAGCCGGAAGAAGAACGGCTCCTGAATAAAGCGATCGAGTTTTGGACGAACGCACTCGGCAAGAAACCGGTGGGATACAGAGCGCCTTCCTGGGCATTTAGCAAATACACGCTCGATCTCATTCGCAAAGCGGGATTTCAGTATGACAGCAGCGCCATGGCGATGGACGAGCCCTACGAACTGCTTTCGAACGGCCGGCCCACGGGGATGGTCGAGTTGCCGGTCGATTGGATCCTTGACGATTACCCGTACTTCATTTCCAGCGGCTCGCTCCCGTCGCCCGAACTCATTTTCAAGGTGTATCAGGATGAATTCGACGGTGCGTATAAAGAAGGCACTATGTTCATGCTGACGATGCATCCGATGGTCTCGGGGCATCGCTCAAGAATCGTCTATCTCGACAAGCTCATCGCTTACATGAAGTCAAAGCCGGGTGTGTGGTTCGCCACGGGTCAGCAAATCGCGGATTACCTGCATCCGAATTCCAAGTGACGAGGATATCCTCAGACTTAACGTCTAAAGGGGGGACAATGAGGGAAAACCATTGCCTGAGGAGTTTGGGAATCGCAGTAGCTGCTTGCTGTTTCTTACTGATTGCCTCATTGTTGGGCACTCGAACAAACGCCCAGTTAGCTGGAGCAACGCTTTCAGGCGTGGTGTCCGATGCATCAGGGTCCGCCGTCGCCAGCGCGAAGGTGTCCATCAAAAACTTGGCCACAAGCGACATACGAGAGTTGACCACAAATGCGGATGGCCTGTATTCCGCCCCGAACCTCCTGCCCGGCAATCTCTGGGCTTGAAGTGGTTTGAACTCCGGCAAAGCGAGCCGCCCATCTAAAGTTGCTTGAGCTGATTCAGCCAGCTGCACAAACAGCAAATGCTCCTTGGTGGTCACCCGCCGAAGAACCAGTGGCCGTAAGTGATTGATTCTATGGAGCGGCCTATCGGAATCGAACCGACACCTGAACCTTGGCAAGCTTCGCGTAGCTAAATCTAACGGGCTGGAACGGCGGCACTTAGCATTCTGTGGCCGGGCCTTAATTGGAAAATGATAGAAAACAAAAGCGCGTAGCTCCCTCAATTGTCAAAATCGATGCTCTCGAGACCTAGTTCGGGTATTCTCAAAGAGACAGCACATCACGCGGGGAGCTTATCAAACACTCGCTGGCACCTGTCTAGAATAGGCGAAAAACAGATGGAGAAACTCGATCGAATCACGACTGATCCTGCTCGCATGAACGGCGAGCCCGGTATACGGGACCTCCGTCTTACCGTCCGCCGAGTGCTTGAAGCACTCGCCATCTATCCTGACCGTGCCGAACTGAAGCGCGAATACCCAGAGCTAGAGGACGAAGATATCCGGCAAGCGCTGGCCTTCGCGGCGGCCTTGGTTGACGACAAGGTCTTGCCTCTTCTCCACGCCCGATGAGGCTGCTGATCGATCAGGGCCTCCCGCGTTCCACAATCCACCATCCACCATCTCGATGCCGCCGGGGCTGAGTCCGCCCACGTAGGGGAAAAAGGACTCGCCACTGCGAGCGATGAGCAGATTATCGACTTTGCGCGCCAGGGCGGTTGGATCGTTGTGACTTTGGATGCAGACTTCCATGCTCTGTTGGCGCTCTCTGGGGCGACGAGCCCATCCGTGGTTCGAATTCGGATTGAAGGTCAACGGGCAGAGGGGCTTGCCACTTTACTGGTTAACGTGCTGAAGGTTTGCAAGGACGATCTGGTCCAAGGAGCTATGATCTCAGTGACTGAGAACGGAGCCAGGATTAGAAGGCTTCCTCTCCTGCGATAAGCTTTTTAGGAGAGAGTGCTCTCGGAATCAACTGTTGATTGGAAACTCGCCTCAACGCTGAGCACGTCGCGGCGGACTTGAGGAGAGCGCAAACCCGGGACGCTCAATCTCCTTCATGGGCCGGATTTAGTATGGCCTCGCTTGTCTCTTCATTCAAGCAAACAGACGTCAATGCCGAGTCCCAAGACGCGGGTCACGAGCACGGGCAACACCAGCCCGAGTAGGACCACGACCGAGGCAATGGAGAGAAGTGTGATTCCAACGACCTTTATGTCAGGAAAGTGGCGAGGTAGCGTAAGTGATTGATTTAATGGAGCGGCCTATCGGAATCGAACCGACACCTGAACCTTGGCAAGGTTCCGTACTACCACTATACTAAGGCCGCTTAAGTACCTTCTTTTTATAACATGCTTCAAAAGCAGCAACAAGCCCACTGTGCTGCGGAGCTCCATCCGCCACCGTCAGAAGCTGAAGGATCAGGAAACTTGAGTAACCCGAGCCGTTTTTACCACCGGAGACCGGCGCTGGCGTTCGGCAAAGCGCGTGGCTTTCTCCTTATCCGTGTACACCCGGCCGAACTTCTCGCCGTCGGCATAGTAAACACTGACGAGCCAATGGTGGTGTTTGCGCCGGCGATCCCTGCTAAATGGATCTTTGTCTTTGTCGGAAGCGTCTTTTGTCACTTTAAGCATCCCTCTCCCTAATGAAGGATCAGCACGGCACTATCTCAAGGAAGCGAGCGCCGCGCAAGTACCAATCGAGATACTGACACGCCATCTATTACACCAAAAAATGGCCAGCGGGAAAACCCGAAATGACCCGAAAGGTGGGCAGCGCACCGAAACAAACGGATAAACTAACGGTAAATATCCCAATTTGACAACGCTGTCGAGCTTTCCACAAGCGCTCTACCAGCGCTCCCCTTGTGTTTTCAGACGAAGTCAGCCTACACTCTCTGCCTACAATGTTTTCGTGAGCCACCTCTACCTGAGAGAACTTCCTTGGCGTGCGAGAACGGGGTGTGCAGTCTGAGGGAGAGAAAGATGAAAAAAATATTGTGTACCTGCATTGTGCAGGCGCTTGGTGTGTACTTTGCCGCGAGCGCTTGGGGCCAGGCGATTGGCAGTTTCTCCGGCACGGTGGTTGACAAATCCGGATCACCTGTCTCGGGCGCGACGGTTAGTGTGATCAATGAAGGCACCGGCGTTTCGCGGCAGGCCAAGACCGACGATTCGGGCCACTATCTCGTTCCGCTTCTCCCTGCAGCGATCTACACACTTCGCGTCGAATTCACGGGCTTTCAAACTGTCGAGAGCAAGGGCATCCGCTTGCAGGTCGACGAGGCGCGTGAGCTGAACTTTACGCTCGCCCCCTCGACCGTCACCGCTCAAGTGGAAGTATCCGCGTCTGCTGTCGCGGTGGAGACGACCAATCCTTCGCTGGGGCAAGTCATTACTTCCCAAGAAGTGCAGCAGCTCCCTCTGAACGGACGTGATTTCGTGCAGCTTGCCACGCTAACTCCCGGCACCGTCCAGGAGACCAACACCAATAGCTTTTTTAACGGCGCGCCCAGCAGCGAAGTTTCTGCGCGCGGCACTTACTCTCTTTCGGTCGGCGGCTCACGCGCGAACAGCACGGATTGGCTTTTGGACGGCAACGACAACAATGAGCTTACCGCCGGCGGAATTGGGATTTTTTCGTCGATCGACGACGTCCAGGAATTTAAGGTCCTTACCTACAACTATTCCGCGGAGTATGGCACGCGCGCGGGACCGACGGTGCTGGTGACCACGAAGTCCGGGAGCAACAATTTCCACGGATCGCTTTTCGAGTTCTTGCGCAACACCTCCCTTGACGCAAAAAGCTTTTTCGCGACGACGGCAGAAAAATTCAATTTGAATCAGTTTGGCGGCTCGATCGGCGGACCGATTCGAAAAAACAAGACTTTCTTTTTTGCGGACGGAGAACAGAAGGATCAGCTTCATGGCGTCACTTTCACAGGCTTGGTACCCACCGATGCCATGAAGGCGGGGGACTTCTCGAAAGACCCCTTTGGGGCCACGAACACCAGCCTCGTAATAGCCAATCCGAATGTGGGTGGAGCGCCTTTCCAGTGCGATGCCGCCGGCAATCCCATGCCCCTCAATGGCGCTACGCCAGCAAATCCTGCCGGAGATGGCAGCCAACTGTCCGCCACACCTTGTAACAAGATTCCCGCCGGATTAATCAATCCACTGGCTGCCAAGCTGGTTGCCTTTTATCCAGAGCCCAACGCCAACAATCCCGGCACACTCACCAACTTCATCAGCGAGCCGGTGCGCTCGTTATACGAAACAAAATTTGACATCCGTCTGGATCACAATTTCTCTGCCTCCGACAATGGCTTTGCACGAGTCAGCTACGATCAGGCGACTTCTTATGTTCCGGGAGGCGGAGGCATCGGCAATTTCACGGAATCCAATTTTTTTGCGAGCAATCAGGGCATCATCAACCACGGCCGCAACATTGCACTTTCGGAGACGCACGTTTTTTCTCCGACGACTGTCAATCAGGTCAACGGCGGTTACAACCGAATCTTCGACTACATCACTTCGCAGGGCACAGGGACCTGTGAGGCAGCCAAACTCGGAATTCCCGGGGCAAATCTGGACTGCAACGCCAGCAATCAATGCGCCCCTTCCGGCGTTAGCTGTGGCCTGACGATTAACCAGCTGGTTGGAAACTTCTTCTCCATTGGCGATCGCGGCTTCTCGCCATTTATCGGCGGCACCAACATATTTTCCATCGGTGACTCGCTCGACATGATTCGCGGTAAGCACGACGTCAAGGTCGGCATAGGCGTCCGCGCCAACCAGATGAATGTGAAAACCGAAGGATTCCAGGATGGCTACTACGAGTACACGGGCGCGTGGAGCGGCAATCCAGAAGCGGATCTTCTTCTCGGATTGTCCAGCTTGGCCATCCACGATCAGACCTTTAAAGGCCCTACGACCGGCCGCCGCTGGAAGATTTTCCGTCCTTATGTTCAAGACGATTGGCGCTTCAGCAAAGACATTACCTTCAATCTTGGTCTGGCCTGGAACCTAACCACGCCGATCTCTGAAGTGGACAACCGCATGGCTGATTTCGATCCAGCCACTGGCAAATTTCTCGTGCCTGGCGTCAACGGCGTCGGCAAGTGGGCGGGCATTCAATTTGACAAGACGGCTCTCGAGCCCCGCATTGGCCTAGCCTGGAAGCCACGCGGAAGCGAAAAAACTGCGGTTCGCGCCGGTTATGGGATTTTCCACGACTCTTCGTGGAACCAGGGCGCACAGGGCCTGTGGCAGAATCCACCATACTACGATGAATCAGACGCCTTCGCGTTTGGCGGCACCTGCACCTTCGTGAATGCTGCTTGCGCAAAGGCTGGCGGCACGCCCACCGCGATCAGTATCTTTCCGACTGCTCTCTCCGGAGGTGCGGGAGGATTCCCGATTATCACCGGTCCTCCCAGTGCGCCCAATTTTACCGACTTTACGGGGACGATCTTGGCACAGAACACGAATTTCAAGCTTGGCATGGTCCAGCAGTTCAACGTGAACGTCGAGCACGAGATCCCCGGTCAAATCGTGCTTACCGTGGGCTATGTCGGCTCCCGCACCTCCCATATTTTGGTGGACGGCAACAACATCAATTTGACCTCGCCTGCGGCTTGCGGGAGAGTCACCGGCTACACAATCGGCTGCGGGGCGAATGGCTCGGTATATACGAGCCCCTACCTGAACCCTGCGAACCCGACCACTTATTTTCCCTTCTCTGATGTGGCGGCGACCATGGATGTGGGCCGGGCCCATTACAACGGCCTGGAGATTAAAGGGGAAACCAAAAGCGCCCGCCACGGCATCTACGCTCTGATTGGCTACACCTATTCCCGCACCTACGACACCGGTTTTGCCGACGGCCTTGGCACGAACTTCGGCGCCACTTATTTTCCGCTTCCCAACTGGCAAAAACTGGATTGGGCGCTCTCGGGCATCAATCTCAACAACAACTTCACCGCGAGCATGGTTTACGACTTGCCTTTCGGTACTGGCAGGCGTTTCGGCTCGCAGTGGAGCAATCCCGTCAACACGCTCTTGGGCAATTGGCAGATGACCATCATCGAACACATTACCTCGGGGTTCCCTGTGTTTGTTGTCGACAGCAATGTTTTCGCCGCTGGTGTTGGCGGTCTCGGTTTCTTGAACGGCAACTTCAACAGCCTGATTCGCCCCGACTTGGTTAACGGTTGCAACCCAAATGCCGGCCCCCACATGATCACCGAGTGGTTCAACACCGCCTGCTTTGCTCAGCCCGCGGCAGGCGAACTCGGTAACGCTTCACGCGCGCCAATTACAGGGCCCGACTTCGTCAACACCGACTTTTCGCTTATCAAGCAGTTCAAGCTGCCTTGGGAGAACATGGGACTGAATTTTCGCGCGGAATTTTTCAACCTCTTCAACCACACCCAGTTTGCCACGCCCAACAGCACCAGCAGCCTCGCGACGCCGGATTTCGCGGGGGCTGGCTTCGGCTCCATCAGCGCCACGGTGAACAATCCACGGCTTGTGCAATTTGGACTGAAGCTGACGTTCTAGAGTGCTTGGAGAGGACTCCGTATTTTGGATGAACCAACCAGAACTAACCACGTTGCAAGCGAGGCTGGGAAAAGGAATGTCGTTTCGCTGAAAGCAAGGGACTTACTTTTCTGCCGCGCGTTCGTGTTGCTGTTGTTTGCGGTTTGCCTTCTGCCGCTTCATGCGCAATCCAAGCGTAAAGTCATCATCGACCAAGACGCCGCGGGGCCGGGCGGCACCGACATGCAAGCGATTCTGGCGATTGTCAACTCACCGGAGACCGAGGTTCTCGGCATCACCGTCCTTACCGGGGATGACTGGCGCGACGAAGAAGTGCAGCACACGTTGCGCCTCATGGAAATCATTGGCCGCACGGACATCCCGGTGGTTCCCGGTGCGGTGTTTCCACTCGTCAATTCGAAAGAGTACATCGCCAAGTGGGAAACGCTTTACGGCAAAGTGCTGTACCAGGGTGCATGGAATTTTGCGCGGCGCCACCCGGTTCACGGGCCGTATGAAATTCCGCCGCTGCCCGAAGGCGGTCCCACGACAAAACCTTCTGCGGAGGATGCGGCACACTTCATGGTCCGCATAGTTCATCAATATCCTCATGAAGTGACTATCTACGCGGCCGGCCCAATGACTGATCTCGCGCTAGCCATTGTGCTTGATCCTCATTTTCCGGAAATGACGAAAGAGCTGATCGTCATGGGTGGCAGCATTAATCCCGTGAGTGACAATCCGGAATTCGCATTGTCTCCCCGCCGCGAATTTAATTTTTGGATGGACCCGGAAGCTTCTCACGCAGTGCTTCACGCGCATTGGCCGCGATTCGTTCTCACGACCGTGGACATTTCCGTGAAGACAAGAATGGAAAAGGCACTCATCGAGCAGATTGCCAAGAGCTCAACACCAGCGGCGCAGTACGTTGCCAAGTACGCAGAAGCCAACATCCTCTGGGATGAGCTTGCGGCCACCGCGTGGCTTGACCCCCGCATCATTACTAAGTGGCAGAAACTCTATGTCGACGTCGAAGTGGATCACGGGGCATCGTACGGCGATACGCACGCGTGGGCTCTCGGCCAGCAACCGGGGATGGGCGAATCGTTTGTTGAGGTTCAACAGGATCTTGATAGGGAGAAATTTTACCAAGAATTTGTAGAGTTGATGAGCCGGCCGACGCCTTCAGCGCATCCCTCGTCAACCAAACGGGAATGAGGGCTAGAAGCCACCACCGGCTTGCGGAATCAGACCACGGTTTTTGTGCTCGCAAATTTGGCACTGGCTGGAAATCCGCATAGCAACACGCGCTTTCCTACCGCTTGCTTGGCATTTTCGTTTCCCCGAAAATGGATGGTTTAACGTAGCCTAACTTTTCCGCATGCTGCCCGTCGCCGTACGCAGCGGAGAATTGCGAGAGATGTCCACGCAGCCCAACTCGGTAAAACGATTCATCGCTTACTTTTCGATGGAGATTGCGCTGGAAAACGCCATGCCCAGCTACAGCGGCGGGCTTGGTGTGCTAGCTGGCGATACCATCCGGGCGGCGGCTGATTTGCGGCTGCCGATGGTGGCCGTATCGCTCCTTTACCGCAAGGGCTATTTCACGCAGCGCCTTTCTGAAGACGGCTCGCAAACCGAAGAACCTGTTGAATGGCGAGTGGAGGATTTCCTGAAAGAAGAACCCGCCCGCGCGCGCGTTTCGATTGAGGATCGCCGCCTCGAACTTCGCTGCTGGCGATATTCGGTGAAGGGCGTTCGCGGATTTGAGGTGCCGGTGTATTTTCTGGATGCGGATCTTCCTTCCAATTCCGAGTTTGATCGCAATCTTACCGGCACGTTGTATGGCGGGGACTCCTACTATCGCCTTTGCCAAGAAGTCGTGCTCGGCATCGGCGGAGTGCGCATGTTGCGCGCGCTGGGATACAACGACCTCACGCGGTTTCACATGAACGAAGGGCACGCCGCTCTTCTGTCTTTGGAATTGCTTGGAGAAGAGGCGCAAAAAGCGGGTCGAACTTCCATTCGAGGCGAGGACATCGAAAGAGTTCGCGGAAAATGCGTTTTCACCACGCACACTCCTGTTCCTGCGGGGCACGACCGCTTCCCCATGGAGTATCTGACACGCGTGTTCCCCAACCAAGTCAACTTTTTCGACTTGAACGACGCTCCTGCCGCCGACCTGGTGAAGCGCATTTTGCAAGCGGAGCAAAGCGTTCCTGGCTTGCTCGAAGCGGCGCGCCGCGGCGCTTCCGTGAACATGACTCAGCTTGCTCTGAGCCTGAGCACGTACGTCAACGGAGTTGCCAAGCAGCACGGAGAAACCTCGCGCCAAATGTTTCCCGAAGTGCCCATCGAAGCGATAACCAACGGCGTGCATGCCGGTACGTGGACTTCCCCGGCGTTTCAGCAGCTTTTCGACCGCTATATCCCTTCCTGGCGCGAGGACAATTTCAGTTTAAGAAGCGCGCTCGGCTTGCCTTCCGAGGATGTCTGGGCCGCTCATCTTATTGCCAAGCACGAATTGCTCGAAGTCGTTCGAACCAAAACAGGTCTGCAGTTGGATTCTGAAGTGTTTACGGTCGGTTTTGCGCGCCGCGCGACAGGATACAAGCGCGCCGATCTTATCCTGTCGGATCTCGATCGCCTGCGACAGATTGCCAAGGATGCCGGCCATTTCCAGATTATTTATGCCGGTAAAGCTCATCCTAACGACGAGGGCGGCAAGGAAATCGTTCGTCGCATTTTCCGGGCAAAAAAAGCGCTGCGGAAAAACGTCCCCATTGTGTTTCTGGATGACTACAACCTCGAACTTGGTGGAAAGATGACTGCCGGCGTGGACCTCTGGCTCAACACGCCGCAATTCCCCCTCGAGGCTTCCGGCACGAGCGGCATGAAGGCCGCGCTCAATGGCGTGCCAAGCCTGAGCATTTTGGACGGCTGGTGGGTCGAGGGCCACATCGAAGGAGTGACCGGTTGGTCGATCGGTGAGCCGCATCGCGGGTCGCGGAACGGTACGGCAATCGACAATCAGGCGGAGGCGGAATCGCTCTATTCCAAACTGGAGAGCATCATTCTTCCTTTGTATTACGGCGAGCGCCACAAATTCCTCGAAGTGATGCAGCACACCATTGCCATCAACGGTTCTTTCTTCAACACCCAACGCATGGTGCAGCAGTACATCACGGACGCGTACTTGCGCTAAAAAGTCTCAGGCTGCATTTGGGAGGTCGCTCCGTGGACGGACTCAGCGAAGGCAGTTTTTGTAGAGTGCCATTCCGACCGCCGCGTCCATGCCAAGTTTTTCGAGCGCCGCAATTTCGCGCATCGTTCGAATGCCGCCCGCTGCGATGATGGGATGATTGGTCGCGGCCCGAAGTTTTTTAAACCATTTCAAATTCGCGCCGCTCATGGTTCCTTCTCGGTCGACGTCGGTGCAGAGAAAGCCCGCGCAAAAAGGTTCGAGTTCGGCCATGACCTTTTCTGCTTGAAGCGGGACGCGCCTGCGCCAGCCGTGGATGGCAATTCGTCCGTGCAGGGTGTCCAGCGCAATGATGATGCGTTTGCGGTTCACGGCGCGCGTGAGCTGCCGCAAGAACCGCGCGTTTACCTTCCCATCGCGAAAAACGGCGCTTCCCACAACGATTTGATTCGCTCCCCAGGCGGCAATCTTTGCGGCGCGAGGAACCGTGCGAACGCCTCCGCCCACGCG
>Ga0209577_10001111_pt1 | contig 26779 bp, 21 predicted proteins | sample GraSoiAngelo_109_FD_185874 | JGI IMG/M metagenome (GOLD analysis project Ga0209577, IMG submission 185874) | Grasslands soil microbial communities from the Angelo Coastal Reserve, California, USA - 14_0903_12_20cm (SPAdes) (version 2) | ecosystem: Environmental > Terrestrial > Soil > Grasslands...
CGCTGGTGTATTCATCCTTCAACTTCGCCATTTCTTTTTCGGCGCCGTCGAGCACGCTGCGGAGCTCATTGGAAAGACGAAGATCGACAGCTGCGCCGTGAACTTTCGGGCGCCGCTCGAGCTCAGCCGCTAACCGTTCACGCAACTGATTTGCGGGAACGCCAATTTTTTCCAGCAGCGGTTGAGTAATGCCGTCGCTTTGATCGAGCAGCGCGGACAGGAAATGTTCGTTCGCAATTTCCTGATGATTGAATTGCGAAGCGACGTCCTGCGCCGCTTGCAGCGCTTCCTGCATCTTCTGGGTGAACTTGTCGATGCGCATCCTTCAAAATAACGAACGCGCGTCTGCCGGCAATTGCGCCTATTCGTCATTCCGAACAAAGTGAGGAATCCCACAGTCGGAGCCTGGAGCCACAAGCTAAGATGAGTGATCAACGCGCTTTTGTGAGATTCCCTCGCTCTGCTCGGAATGACAGCATGAATGGCGTTCGTCCATTGCAGCGGTGCTTCTTCCCGCTTATGAGTGTTGGCCATGAGCGGCGAAATAAAATTAACAAGTCGCAACGCACTTCGTGTTTTGCGGCCGGGGCCGTTCCGCCGTTACATCATCGGCAGCGCGATTTCGGACACCGGAACGTGGATGCAAGTGATGACACAGGGTTGGGTCATGGCCACGCTCACGACTTCGGCTTTTATGCTTGGGTTAGTGAACCTTTGTGCCGGATTGCCGATGCTCGCACTGACGATGGTCGGCGGGTCAGCCGCCGATAAATTCGATAAGCGCAAGATTTTGTTGATCACGCAATATGTCCAGATTGTGCTCGCTGTTTCGATCGGGATTTTGATCTGGAGCGGAAAAATCCAGATCTGGCACATCTTTATTTTCGCCGCGCTCCTCGGCGTTTCGAATTCGTTCGAAATGCCGACGCTGTCGGCGCTGGTGCCTGAACTGGTCGAGCGCGATGAAATTCAGAGCGCCATTTCAATCGATCGCTCGGTGTTTCATGGATCGCGCGTGGTCGGTCCGGCGGTCGGTGGTTACCTAATTTCAGTCTGGGGGATGGCCTCGGCGTTTTTTGCAAACGCAATCTCATTTGTTGCGCTGATCATCGCAATACTTTCGTTGCCGGCGCGTCGCCGCGGTACTGCCGAAGAAGAGGAGAAACGCGCCACTGGGATCAAGGAGGGGTTTCGTTACGTCGCCAAGGACAAGCCAAGCCTCGCGATGGTTACGCTGATCGCGACCCAAGCGGTTTGTATCTTCCCCATCATTACTGTGATGATGCCCCTTTACGTAAGACTTGTCCTCAAATTAGGCGCGGACAAGCTCGGCACCCTGATGGGCGCTTCCGCGGTGGGCTCCGTCGTTGGTTCGCTTTTCCTGATCGGCTTGCCCCGTGAAAAACGCATTCCCCTGATGATGATCTGCGCAACCGCTGTCATGGTTGTGGTGATTGGGTTGTCGCGGGCTCCCAGTTTTTATGTCGCAATGGCGCTGTTAATCGTAAATTCGCTCGGTTTGGCGACAAACTTTGGTCTTGCCAGTACGATCGTGCAGGAACGTGCGCCAGATTATTTGCGTGGCCGCGTTTCCGCCGTGTTCATGTTGAGCTTTGTCGGGATCATGCCTCTCGCAGGACTCGGCGTAACGGGTCTGTCTGATTTGATCGGAATGCCAACGGCACTGGCAATTGCTGCCATTTCTTATGGTACCATCACGTTATTGGTCCTGGCACGCGTCCGCCGGCAATGCTGCGAACCGGCGCTGAGCGAAGCGAGACCAGTTGAAACGCCTGCGCCTCCAGTCGCTGCGACGATTTAACGTGATCGCGTTTTCCACGTGCTGGAATTCAGCTCGACACACCGACGGCGCCGAAATGTTGCGCGAGATTGTCGATCTTGGCTTCGATCGCGTTGAGCTGGGCCACGGCATTCGCATTTCACTCATGCCCGGAATTCAAAAAATGTATGAGACCGGCAAAGTGAAATTTAGCAGCCTGCACAATTTCTGTCCGTTACCGGTGGAAGTGATGGGCGCTTCACCCGATTGCTATCAATTTTCGTCGCCTTACGGGAAAGAACGCGAGCGCGCGATCAAACAAACTTTCCAGACGATCGATTTCGCGGAGCGCCTCGCCGCGCCGTTCATCGTCATGCATCTTGGAGAAGTTCCAATGAAACCGGTGACGGATTCATTCATCAAACTTGCTCGCAAAGGTAAACTCCTTTCCCGCAAATATGTTCGCGAGAAGATTCGCGCCGTGGAAAAGCGTGAAGCGGCATCGGCCGCATACCTCGAGCGAGTGAAAGGTTGTTTGCGTCGCATTGTCGAGTACGCCGCATCAAAAAAGGTAAAACTCGGGATCGAAGGCCGCCGCGGTTACGAAGAGATTCCGAGCGAACGCGAATTGCCTGCGTTACTCGACGAATTCAACTCACCGCAGGTCGGTTATTGGCACGACTTCGGGCACATTCAAACCAAAGAGAACCTCGCTTTTCTCGATCACGCCGAATGGCTCCGTCAAATCGGCCCCCGCGCGTTTGGCTGCCATGTTCAGGATTGCATTTGGCCGGCCCAAGATCATCAGCCGCCATTCACTGGAGATGTCGATCTTGTCAAACTGGTGCCGCTCTTGCCCAAAGATTGCGCCTGGGTTTGGGAAATGAGTCCGCGAAAGAGCGCCGAAGAAATCCAGCGCTCGGTTAAAATTTGGAAAGAACGCTTCGAGACATGAAGAAAATTCTCATCACCATCATTCAATTGGTGGTTACGATTGGGTTGCTCGTCTGGGTCTATCACGACCCGAAGAAACTCGTCGAGATGCGGGAAGCACTCAGACATGCGCGCCTTCAGTGGATCGGCGCCGGAATGCTCGCCTACTTTGTCGTCGAGGTCGCCGCCGCGTTTCGCTGGCACATTCTTCTGAAAGTGCAGGGAATCCGTTTAACTTTTCCGCGATTGTCCGGCCTGTTCCTGATCGGAATGTTTTACAATCAGTTTTTACCGGGAGGCACCGGCGGAGACATAATTAAGAGTTATCTGTTGTTAAAGGAGACCGACAAGAAGGCTGGCGCTCTGCTGGCTGTGGTGTTCGATCGCTTCATCGGCTTAGTCGCACTGGTTGCGATCACGGTGACGCTTGTAAGCATGCGGTTCGATTTGCTGTCGCAGACTTACGAAACGCGCCGTTATCTTTGGTTTCTCCTGATTCTCCTCAGTATTTCAATTGCGAGCTTGCTGGTCAGCTTTGTCGTCAGTGGATTCAATCTTTTTCATTTACTTCCAGACAAGTTTCCCGGCCGCGAAAAGTTGATTGAGATCGCCGCTGCCTACCATCTCTACGCTCGGCATTGGTTCGCAACCTTGAGCGCGTTTAGCGCATCTCTCGTGGCCCATCTCGCCACATTCATGACTTTCTTGTGCGCGGCTTATGCTCTGCGCGCTGACGTCATCATAACGAACTTCTTTGCGGTAATGCCTATCGAGCGCACGATCTCGGCGCTCCCAATTAGTTTTGCCGGCGTCGGACTGCGCGAAAAAGTCCTACAAACGATGCTTCATCAAGTTTGCGGAGTTAACGAAGGTGTCGCTGTGCTCATTGGCTCACTGAGCTTTCTCATCATCGTTTTGTGCTGCCTCCCAGGCGGCATTGTTTACTTCTTCTACAAACCGAGCGGCGTCGCGAAACGCGTGCGCCTGCGCGAAATGCAACGCGAAGTGGCGACGATGGAGCATGAAATCCAAGAGCCGCAGTAAGGTACGAGCCGCGCGGCCAGCGCGAACTGGATGGGCAGTATCGCCCAAACGCAGCGCCCACATTTCTCGGCCGTTCGTCAGCGCGACTTTTGCCATGACGGTTGACGGAAAAATTACCACGCGCGATTTCGCGCCGGTCGATTTCACTTCGCCCGAAGACAAACGGCACTTGTTCCGGCAACGCGCACTCGCGGATGCGGTGATGATCGGGCACAGTACCCTCAAGCGCGACAACGTTCGTCTGGGTCTGCCAGACGATTTGAAAGAGGAGCGTATCAAACGCGGGCAAACTCGAGGGCCGCTGCGCGTGATTGTTTCCAACGAAGGCAAGATCGACAATCACCTGAAAATTTTTCGGTCCGATCCGGCGAAAATGGGACCCATTCTAGTTTTCTCGACCAGACGAATGCCGAAAGAAGTGCGAGCCGCACTCGCGGATAAGGCGATTCTGCACTTGAGCGATCAGCGAGATATCGATTTGGTCGAGATACTGCGAACTTTGCGGCGCGATTACAAAGTTCGCAGGGTCGCGTGTGAAGGCGGGCCGATTCTCTTTCGTTCGCTGCTCGAGCTCGGTTTGGTCGACGAACTTAATCTCACGATTGCGCCCTATTTATTTGGCGGAGTCGACGCACCGACGCTTACCGGATTAAGCAAAGAATTTCTGCCGGCCAGCGTTCATTGCGTGATGAAAAACATGCGGGTCGTGGGCAATGAATGTTTTCTGACTTACCGGATCAGGTCTCGTCGGTAGCTGCGCGATTTACTTTGCCCGCTCGCGGACGCGGCACGAGCTCGCCCCCGCAATTCGGGCAAACCGAGTTCAGCGAAGCTGAGCATTCGCCGCAGAACGTGCATTCATAAGTACAAATGTAAGCTTTGCCATCTGCCGCCAGGGCGCGCCCGCACTTTTCGCATTCTTTTTTCATTTCCAGCGCCATCGGATCAGACGACCGTAGACAAATTCTGCGCAACTGGAATGCGCAAAACGAATTCAATTATCATGAAGGCGGCGAGGATGTCGATCTCCGAGACGCCAATGCTGCGTCGAACTTTCCGTTGCACGGAACGACTGCTAGAGTGACGTACAATGCGTTCGCGCGGACTGGTTTCGTTCAGTGCGAGTTTCGCCCTACTGCCGATGTCGATCCTCGGGCAAGGCGCAGTAGAGGGAAGAGTCGGGCTGCCGGAATTGCACACTGCGGCGCCTGTTGTTGTGAAACGATATGAGATCGTTACACGCGGCGGCGTTCTTTCCACCCAGCCACCACTGGCAGTGGTTTATCTGGAGGGCTCGTTTTCAAAACCTAAGTCACAACCTGTAAAGCAGGTTGCCCAGAAAAATTTGGAATTTGTGCCACCGCTCCTGCCGGTGCAGGTGAACACCAGAGTCGAATTCCCGAACCTCGATGACACCTATCACAGTATATTTTCCTATTCACCCGCGAAACGGTTCGATCTCGGTCGTTATCGTCCGGAAGAGCGTCCGATCCCGTCCGAAATTTTTGACCGAGCAGGCTTGGTTACGCTTCGGTGTGATATTCACGAGCACATGCGCGGGCTCATTCTTGTTCTCAACACGCCGTATTTTGTTATGACGGATCCTGAAGGGCGATTTCGATTGGGCGGACTGCCTTCTGGCCACTACACGCTGAAGGCGTGGATCGACAGTAAGACAACGCGGGAGAGAACGGTGACGCTAAAGAGCGGGGAAACAGCGCGTGTTGATTTGCCATGATCGCCGCGGCCGAGCCTAGCAAGCAAGCTATAACCAGTTTCCGGACAAAACTTTCAGTGACGATGATGCTGGTCGTTTCCGGGATGACAGCTCTCGGGCTTTATCTGGCCCAGCGCACTGTCGGGACAACTGCAGAGCGCGATTTGCAGCAGAATTTTCAGGCTCAGCTCTCTTCTCTGCACGGACTGGAAGAATTGCGTCACGCTGCCTTGGCCGAACGTTGCCGCGTGCTGTCGGAGAAGCCGCGAATTCACGCGGCGCTTGAAGATAACGCTCTCGATCTCCTATACCCCAGCGCCAAAGATGAATTGCGCGACCTGATGGAAGGCGAAGAGCCATCTTCAGAGCAAGCAGCCAGCACGCTTCATGCACGATTTTACCGTTTCCTGGATGGCGCGGGCGCCGTTCTGCCACCGCCGAATTTGAAAGATGTCGGCGTGATAAACACAGCCGCAGAAGCGCAGTTGGCATTAGCTCAACTGCCCGAGAAACAGCAAAGCGGCTATCTCTCACATCCCGATGGTGGCAGCGACCGTGTAGATGAAATAATTGCCTTTCCAATTTTTTCGACGGAGACCGGCGAAATTATTTCCGCGCTCGTTGTTGGCTTCAAACCGTTAGAGATTGTTCCCAAGAGCGCCGCCGCCGGAATTAGGAGCGGGATTTGGGTGAACAGACGATTGCACCTGGCGTCGCTTTCGCAATCGGAACTCGAAGCCTTGGGTAATGAAATAACCCGGGCACTCACAAGATCGGATTCCGTGCAAAATAATTTTACTGTCCGTGTGAATGGCGCCCTGCACCTGTTGTTTTACAAGCGACTTAATCCAGGTTCGGTTTTTCCGCCCGCCTACGAAATTTGCCTGTATCCGCTGGCCAGTGCGGTAGCGCAGTTACATCGGCTGCGCTGGCAAATTGGAGGCGTGGGTGGATTGCTGTTACTGGGCGGTTTTGTGGCCAGCCACTTCGTCGCTGTCCGTTTCTCGAAGCCGGTGGAAAAACTGGCATTGGATTCGGAACAAAATCGCGCCCAACGCAGACTGGCAGAGGCCGCTCTCATTTCTACAAGTGAGAAATTAAAAAGATCGACAAGGTATTCGGCCGATGCATCGCACCAGTTAAAAACGCCGGTTACAGTTCTTCGGGCGGGACTCGAGAGCTTGCTTTCGCGCGATGATTTTGACGCAGCGGTTTACGAGGAACTCTCGGCCCTGCTTCATCAGACCCACCGGTTGACCGGAGTCATCGAAGACTTGCTGCTCCTTTCGCGGATGGACTCGGGCCATTTACAGATCAAGTCCGAGACGGTGAATCTCGGTGAGCTTATTGAGGAATGGCTCGATGATCTCGGGACGCTACTCGAGCAGGTTGATGTGAAGATTGAGAAGAAGTTGCCAGCCAAAATCTACGTTGTTGGGGAAAGGCGATACACGTCACTCATTGTCCAAAATCTTCTGGAGAACGCAGGAAAATACAACCGGTCAGGTGGCCGGATTAAAATTGAAGCGCAGGAAAAAAACGGCGATGTGATCGTGACAGTTGGCAATACCGGCGAGCCAATTGCGCCCTCAGAGCAGGAACACATTTTCGAACGGTTCCATCGCGGTTCGGAAAAAAGTGCGCCAGGACACGGGCTTGGCTTGAGCCTGGCACGCCAGCTCACGCGGCTCCACGGCGGCGATCTGAGGCTAGTCCGTTCGGGCGATGATTGGACGGAATTTGAAATTCGTTTTCCAGCGGCGCAACCCGCAGCAGACGGCGGCAGTTAAAACTGCATGAAGCCACTGCTGCGCGTGCTCAGCCTTTGGCTTTTCGTCGGCAATGCCGGAGCGCTCGAAATTGATGATTTTCTCGACCGGCTCGATAACGCACTGACGTTTTCTGCGTTCCAAGACAATATCCGAGCGCGCCTGAGCGGTACAATCGATCTTGAAGTTTACCATTTCGAGCAACCAGCGCCGGAACTGATCGACAGCAAGATCGAGAAACTCTTCAATCCGCGTCTCACGCTTTTTCTCGACACGCAACTCGGCAAACAAGTTTACTTCTTCGCACAATCGCGACTCGATCGCAGATTCGACCCGAGCAATCACGGGGCCGCAGTTCGGCTGGACGAATATGCGCTGCGACTGACGCCGTGGGAGGATGGCCGGTTCTCCTTCCAAATCGGCAAGTTCGCCACCGTTGTCGGAAATTACGTCAAGCGCCATCTGTCTTGGGAAAATCCGTTTGTAGACGCGCCGCTGGTTTATGAAAACATCACCGCTATTAGCGATAAAGCTGCGCCCACCTCAGCGACGGACTTCATCCGCAGGTTTGACCAGCGCGACAAGTACGAATTCAATCCGGTGATTTGGGGACCCGATTATGCCAGCGGTGTTTCCGTCTCCGGACGGCTCGGCCAGTTTGATTACGCCGCTGAGATGAAAAATTCCTCGCTCTCTTCGCGTCCAGAGTCATGGAGCGTCACCGAGAATGGTTTTAGTGATCCCACGTTTAATGGGCGCCTCGGGTTCCGACCAAATCAGGCGTGGAATTTTGGTTTCTCAGCGAGCGACGGCGCTTATTTTCGCCCCGAAGCGGAAAGGACATTGCCGCGCGGTCGCGACATCGACGATTATCGTGAGCTCGTTCTCGGCCAAGATGTCAGCTTCGCATTGCATCATTTGCAAGTGTGGGCGGAATTTTACGAAGCGCGCTTCGAAGTGCCGCGGGTGAGCGACGCCGACACTTTCGCGTACTACTTTGAAGCGAAATATAAGTTCACGCCGCAGATTTTCGGCGCAGTCCGCTGGAACCAACAGGTCTTCGGCAAGATCGACAATGACAAACGCTGGGGGAACGACCTCGGTAAGATCGACATCGCGGCGACATATCGTTTTACGCCGCACGCTCAGTTGAAGCTCCAGTACAGTTTTCAGCAAGAGACCGCTGGTCCGCGTGATGACAATCATTTGCTCGCCGCGCAATTTACGGTGCGATTCTAATCACAACGCTCTCCGCGGAAGGTAACTGTCGTGTTACTTTTGCCGTGCCCTTTTGATTATTACCGTCGAATAGCCGCTCGCGCAGCGTTGTCTAACCTCATAACGGAAAAATAGGAGGGAAATATGCAGAGAGTTCTATATTCAATATGCATTGGAAGTCTCGCTCTGGCGCTCACGGCGTGGGGCCAGCAAGCTGACAATACGACGACAGTCAAAGCGAAAGCTACGAAGCAGGGCGCAGTCAGCGCCCAGACGACTACGTCGGCGAAAACAGGGGCGAGAACGTCAGGAAGCATGGCTGGGACGCGCTTTCATCAACGCGCTAATGTAAGCGCCAGCACAAGGTCGTCTGCGACGGTAAACCGTAGCCGGATGCGAAATACGTCCGCGAACGCTCGCATTCGCGCGCGCAATGAGGCAACGCTCAATCGCGGGCGCGAACGAAACATCGCAATGACCGAGCGGGTGAAGACCCAGGAAAACGCCAATGTTCGTAACAAGACTAATGTTCAGACAAAAGTGAACGTGAACGATAGGACCCGGTTCACAAACGTCACAAGGATCACATCCAACGGGCGGACTTTCGATCGGGCGGTGTTTCGAGATCGAGACGATCGTCGTTTCCACTTGGGGTTTCACGACCGAATCTTCTTTATCAACAACTTCTCCGAAGTGGTATTGATAAACGGATGCTCGTTCTTCTTAGATGACGGAATTTTTTGGCCGGCGTTTATCATCGGCGAGAGTTGCGTGCATCCTAGAAACGTAGTGTTCATTGCCGTGGATTAAGGAGTTAACCGCGGGCGCGGTGATTTCCGTGCCTCGCACAACTCGAAGAACCGCATGGTGGAAACATCATGCGGTTTCTTCTTGCGACTCAATAATCTCGAGCTGGGGCTTAGCTAAGATCGACAATCGCAGTGTGACGTGGGGCTTAGGCGCCATTACTTTATGCGCAAGGGAGACGCCACAAATCTTCAGGACAAAATTCCCAACCTGAATCCAAGCTTTTTGGCAAACTGGCCGAGCAGTGCGATTTGTCGCTATTGAGGTCTGACGACCATGCGTGTCCTTGTTGTCGAAGATGAAATCCGTTTGGCGCGACACATCGCGTCGGCCCTAACCGAGGCCGGGGACAATCCGGTTGTGATTCACGATGGCAAAGAAGCACTGCGCGAAGCAGTGGACGCGCCGTTCGATTTAATTGTGCTCGATATTGGTCTGCCGCGAATGGATGGCTTCGAAGTGCTGCGACAAATGCGAGAGCAACATGTGACCAGCCGCGTCCTCATTTTGACCGCACGCGGCCAAGTGAACGATCGCGTGACCGGATTACAACTCGGGGCGGACGATTATTTGGCGAAGCCATTTGCCATGCAGGAATTGCTAGCGCGGGTACGCGCACTGGGACGGCGTTACGCGGAAGAGCCCGCGCTGAACCTGCGAGTTGACGATCTCACGCTCGATCTGGTGAATCACGTGGTCCATCGTGGCACACAGCGAATCGAGTTGTCCGCGCGTGAACTTATGCTGCTGAAGGTGCTCATGCGCGAGCCGGGTCGCGTTTTTACCCGCACTGAATTGTGCGAGCGTGTCTGGGAGCATCCGCATGAGTACGACACCAAACTGGTGGAAGTTTTCATCGGTCGATTGCGAAAAAAAATCGGCGATCCCGGCCTTGTTCATACCGTCCGCCATGTCGGTTACACGATTCGCGAACCTGCGGCAGCACACTAACTCTACACACCGTAGCGTCATCGCACATAACCCACGCGATACTTAGCGAAAACCTATCCGCTCGTTTCAGGCGAACGGGTTCGCCAATTCGGGTTGCTTGCGCGGCGGTGTGTTCGTATGGCACCTACGATGCCTTCTTCTGCAATAGACGCTCCTCACAAAATAAATCGAAGAATTTGACCAAGCGTTAGAGGCAAGGAAAGCGGGGACTTATCGTGCATTGCGATAACTCCGCAAAAGTAACAATTGCGTTACATTTCGATTCCGGCGCGCGACCCAAGCTGCCGCGATTCTACCGGTGTGAAGCAGAAGCAACATCGTCAGGCATGGCTTCGGCAGCAAACCCAAAATCAACACGGTACGGAAAGGAATCGGTATGCATAACTTCGAAAATCAAACAGCACATCAAATTACTAATGGCTCGTCACCTTCGCGCGTGCTTGGTCGGCGAGCGTTTCTCGGGCGGATGGCAGCGGGTGCGGCGCTACTCGCACCCGGCACTTCACTTCTGGCCAGAGCTTCCAGTCCCCCGGGGCCCACTCGGTTAACGCCAGGCGATGCCGCCTTGCTCAGGTTCGCAGCCGCAGCCGAGATACTCGAGACGGATTTCTGGGTTCAGTACAACGAACTCGGCGGAATCCAGGACAGTGAAGAACCAGACGGCACCGGAAATCAACCTTACACCAACGCCGTGAAGCAGCTGGACGGGGACATGGATCAGTATATCCACGACAACACCGAGGACGAGCGCACCCATTTTACTTTTCTAAACGCCTACCTCGTCTCAAAGGGCGCACAGCCAGTTAATCTGGATCCGTTTCGAACCCTGCCCGGCAGCACCGCCACCGGTTCCAGTGGAAAGTTACGGCTCACAAACCTGACCAAGCTTACCCTCGACACCGGTTGGTGGACGCGATACCGCAGTCGCACTGAGAATCCCGACCTCAATCCCAACTTCGTATTTCCGCAGGCCATTCCGGATTTATCTCACGGACAACACACGGCCATTCCTAGGACCGATAACGACACCAACGACCCAAATCTCCTTCAGGTGATCGCCAACACGGCGGGGTTCCATTTTGCGACAATTGAGCAAGGTGGCAACAGCCTTTATCCATCAATGGCTCAGCGGGCTATCAGCGTGGAAGTTTTGCGAATTCTGATCAGCATCGGTCCGACCGAAACGATGCATTTCCAAACCTGGCAGGATAAGGCGGGCAATGCGCCCCAAGTGACGGCATTCGATCCGGTGAACAACAACACGACGACATTTCCAGACCTGAACGCCCCTCCCTTTGGCGGAGAGGATTTTCAGACGAACCTGATCATGCCTGAACCGTGCCCGTTCATCAGCTCTACCCTTCCGGTGTGTTCGATTATTCGTCCCACTGAAACAAATGGGATCGCGGTGGGCGTGGTCAATTTTCTTACCAACATGGGGCTGTTTATCGGTCAGTCATCGGCATTCTTTAACTTCCTGCACCAGCTTGCTCAAGAAGCAGACGCGGCACATCGAACTGGAGCTTGATACGAGAATTCTGGAGCATGCTGAATAGCCGAAGTTCAAGATGGTGAAGCATAAAAACTGAATCCGCGGGGTTCGATTCCCTGCGGATTTCTTTTATCCCATACCCTCATCGACGATTCCAAGCAGTGGCAACGCGGTCCAACGAATGTCCTCTGACTCAAATCAACTCTCGGTCCTGCTCGCGCGATTTACTTTTCCGGGGCGCGGCCGTCGAACCAGTTCACCGCCGCAGTTCGGGCAAATCGAGTTCATCGACGTCGAGCAATCGCGACAGAAGGTGCATTCGTGGACACAAATGTAGGCTTCGCCATTTCTCACATTCTTTTTTCATTTCCAGCGCCATCGGATGAGACGAGTGTAGTCAGATTTCGCGCAACTGGAATGCACAAAACGAATTCAATCATTATGCACGCACCGAAGATGTCGATCTTCGAGACGGCGGCCAATCTCGAGCTCTGGCCGAAAATTCTGCCCCACTACCGTTACATTCGCTATCTCGAGCGCAGCCCAAATCGCAACGTGGTGGTGATGGCGGCGCGGCGCTCCGGGATTCCGATCAAATGGACATCCGAAGTAACCGTCGACCGCGATCGTGTCGAAATTCATTTTCAACATTTGAAAGCGTTCACCAAAGGAATGCACGTGGTCTGGACGTTTGACGAAAAGCCGGACGGCGTGCTCGTAACAATTCTGCACGATCTGAACTTTCGGGTGAAGATTCTGGCCCCGCTCGCCGACAAGATCATCGGTGACTTTTTTATCGGCAACATTGCCAACAAGACTTTGCGCTGTATGAAGAGTTACCTCGAAGGGCGAACAAACAGAGTGATTATATGAATCGACGACGCGTTGTCATCACCGGCCTTGGCCCGATTACCTGCATCGGCAAAGGCGTCGAAGGTTTTTGGAATGGGATCAAAGCCGAGAAAACCGGCATCAGCCCAATCACCAATTTCGATGTGAGCGCGTTCGGTGTGCGGGTCGCCGGCCAAGTCAATGATTGGGACCCGGAAGAATTTTTCCCGGCGCATCGATTGAAACGGCTCGATCGCTACGCCCAATTTTCGGTCGCGTCGGCAAAACTGGCGCTCGATGATGCCGGAATCGAATATTCGAAGGAAAAACCGCAAGATCGGATCGGAGTCAGCTTCGGAACCGCGCTCGGCGGCGTCTGTAAAGCCGAGGAAAATTACATTCGCTTTTTGAAAAAGGGGCCGCGCGGAGTTCAGCCAACGCTCGCGGTGCAGGTTTTCGGCGGCTCGGCCCATTCGAACATCGCGATCGATTTTGGATTCCGCGGCGTCGGAACAACGAACTCGAACAGTTGCGCCAGCGGAACTGTGTCAGTCGGCGAAGGCCTTCGTTACATTCGAGATAATTTTGCCGATGTCGTCATCGCCGGAGGCGCGGAAGCGCCGCTCACCACGATCACCATCGGCGCGTTCGATATCATCAAAACGATGAGTCGCTGTCCGGGTCCGGAGTTGGCCTGCCGTCCGTTCGATAAATTACGCGACGGATTCGTGATGGGTGAAGGCGCAGCGTCGCTCATTCTCGAAGAACTCGAACACGCGCGGACACGCGGCGCGAAAATTTACGCCGAAGTTCTCGGTTACAGTTTAAACAACGACGCGTTTCATATGACGGCCCCGTTGCCGAGCGGCGATTCGTGCATTCGTGCGATGCGCGACTCGCTCGCCGATGCGGAAGTTGCGCCTGAGCAAATCGATTACGTGAATGCGCACGCGAGCTCGACGCAGTTGAACGACAGCGCCGAGACGATGTCGATCAAAGAGGTTCTGGGCGAGCACGCCAAAAAGATTCCGGTGAGCGGAACGAAAGGGTACCACGCGCATCCGCTCGGCGCGACCGGCGCGATCGAAGCCGCGCTCTGCGCGCTGGCGTTAGATCGACAATGGGTGCCGCCGACGATCAATTATCAAAACCCCGATCCCGCGTGCGACCTTGATGTTGTTCCAAATCACGGCCGCGCCGCCGAATTGAATTACGTCATGAGCAATTCGTTCGGCTTCGGCGGGATCAACGCTTGCATTGTGCTGGGACGCGTACGCGATTAATCCAGCAAGTCCGGACGATTTTGCTTTGTGCGCTTCCGCGCTTCCTCTATTCGCCATTTCGCGATCTCAGCGTGATTGCCGGAAAGCAAAACCTCAGGAATTTTCCAGCCACGAAATTCAGCGGGCCGCGTATACTGCGGTCCTTCGAGCGATCCTGCGCTAAATGAATCGTCGATCGCGGAGTGCTCGTGGCCCAAGGCCCCAGGCAGCAAACGCACGACTGCATCGACTAGCACGACAGCCGCGATCGCGCCGTTGGTGAGCACGTAATCACCGATCGAAATCTCCAGATCGACAAGATGCTCGATCACACGGTGATCGACGCCTTCATAATGCCCGCAGATGACGATAAGATGCGATTCTTTGGAAAGATCTGTCGCCATTTGCTGATCGAATCGACGTCCAGCGGGCGACATCAGGATGATTTTTGATTGCTGATTTTTGATTGCTGACTGTTTCAGATCCTCCACTGCGGCGAAGATTGGTTCCGGTTTCATCACCATCCCCTGCCCGCCGCCAAATGGCGCGTCATCGACGATGCGATGTTTGTCTTTTGTCCAATCGCGCAGGTTATGAATGCGAAGATCGACAATCTTACTTTCCTGCGCCCGCTTCATCATGCTCTCGCTCAGCGGCGCGCGGCAGATTTCGGGGAACAATGTGAGAATGTCGATCTTCATTCAGAAGAAACGTCGAACGCCCTACGCCGAACGTCCAACATCGAATCGATACCGAAACCTACTCGACGATCTCGAGGGTGGCCCGCTGGCCGTGACGCGATGCGGAGCTATTCAGCATCGCGCGAATGGCATGAATCGTTTGCCCGTTCCGACCGATGATGCGGCCAACATCGCTTTGGCGGAGCTGCACTTTGAAAATCGTCATTTTGCCGCTCGGAATTTCAGTTAGCACCATGTCGTCGGGAAATTCGACCAGCTGCCGAATGATGAATTCGAGAAACTCTTTCATTAGGCAAAAACTAACCACGAATGAACACGAATCAGCTCTCGGTTGGAGGCGCTGGCTCAGACTCAGGCATAGGCGCCGTCGTTTCGGCTGGCGCTACCGCTGGTTCCGATGGCTCCGCTGCAACCGGCGCTGGTTTTGGCGCGGGGGCAGCTTTTTTTGCTGCCGCTGACGCTGCTTTTTTCGCCGCAGCCTCTGGATTTTTAATCTTCTTGATCAGACTGCGAACGGTGTCCGACGGCTGCGCGCCCTTGCTGATCCAATGTTCGATTCGATCAAGCTTCAGGGTGCTGTTTTGTCCAGCCTTTTTCGGATCGTACGTCCCGACGATCTCAATAAATTTTCCATCGCGCGGACTGCGTTTGTCCGTGACCACGACTTTAAAGTAGGGGCGATTCAACGCTCCTTCTCTTCGCAATCTGATTGCAACTGCCATATTATTTTTTCATTCGCGCCATTTGCGCCATCATCCTTTTCATTTTGCCCGCGTTCTTCATCATCTTTTTCATCTGATCGAAGCGACGGATCAAATCGTTTACCTCGGTGACGGTCGAGCCGCTGCCGCGAGCGATCCGCTGACGACGCCGCGCGTTCAAAATTTCGGGGCGTGTCCGCTCCTCGCTGGTCATCGAAAGCACGATGGCTTCGGTGCGCTTAAGCTGCTTCTCGTCAATCGAGAGGCTCTGCACGTTACTCATGCCCGGCAGCATGCCAAGGACATTTTCGAGCGGCCCCATTTTGCGGAGCATTTTGAACTGTCCGAGGAAATCGTTGAAGTCGAACGACGCGCTCCGCAGCTTCCGCTCCAGGCGCTCCGCATCTTCGATCTCGATTGTTTCGGCCGCTTTTTCAACCAGACCAACTACGTCGCCCATTCCCAAAATCCGGCCAGCCAGACGCTCCGGCACAAACGCTTCGAATTGGTCGAGCTTTTCACCGGTGCCGATAAATTTGATCGGGCGCTGCGTCACTTCGCGCATGGACAACGCCGCGCCTCCGCGCGCGTCGCCATCGAGCTTGGTCAAAATGATTCCGGTGACTTCTAAAGCGTCATTAAAATGCGTCGCGACGCTGACCGCTTGCTGACCGGTCGCGGCGTCGACCACGAGCAACGTTTCCTGCGGTTGTAAAAATTCTTTGAGCTCTTTGAGCTCCTCAATCAGCGCGGCATCGATTTCCTGCCGGCCAGCCGTGTCGAAGATCTCGATGTTAGTTGAATGTCGATCTTGCGATGCAATCGCGGCAGCCGCGGCGCGCTGGACATTTTTCTCGTTCGGATCCGGAGTGAAAACCGGAACGTCAATTTGCTTCCCGAGCGTGGCGAGTTGCTCGATCGCCGCCGGCCGCTGCAAATCGCAGGCGATCAACTGCGGCGCGCGACCTTGCTTCTTAAGCAGCAACGCCAGCTTTGCCGCCGAAGTTGTTTTGCCGGAGCCGTTCAATCCGACGATCAGAATTCTGCCAGGTTTGCCGACCTCAAGCGGCGCCGCATCGCCTCCGAGCAAGATCGACAATTCATCGTAAAAAATCTTAATGATCTGCTGACCGGGCGTGATGCTGCGCAGCACGGCTTCGCCCAGCGCTTTTTCTTTGACGCATGCGATGAAGTTCTTCGCGACTTGAAAATCGACGTCGGCTTCGAGCAACGCCAGCCGCACCTGGCGGAGCGCGGCGTCGATGTTCTCCTCGCTGATTTTTCCGTGACCGCGGAGGTCCTTAAAGATCTCCTGCAGTTTGTCGCCCAGTTGCGAAAACATTCGTTACCAACAACGCGCGCAAAAGGCGCGGTTATTTCTTCGGCGTTGCAGTTGGAGATGTCGATGTTGCGGCGCCGGTATCGTCGATTCCGAACGTCCAATGTGTCTCGACTTTCTTGTCACCGGATTTCGCACTCAGAATCACGGTGCAGCTTTTCTCGCGCAACTTCTGCGTGACTTGATATGAAACGACCCCGGTTTTCGGATCGAATGTCGCCGGAACAACTCCCAAACCGCTGACGCGCAATTGCACGCTGGCCGGATCAATCTGCCCGATCGCGCTCAGATTCGCCTTGATCAGCGGCAGTGCGCTCCGAACAGTTGTGCCGTCGGCCGGTTCGGTCGACAAATTGGCCGCACCAACTTCCGCAACCGCCGGCGCACCGGGGCCACCGCTTGAAGTCGCGATCATTTTCACAGCGTCTTCAAAAACTTTCGGCTTGTTCGCTTCGATCGCATAGCGGCCGAGTGCGTCCATCGGTGAAGTGTAAGTAATCGGTTGGCCGTAAACGGTGAACATCGCTTCGTAACCGGCGTTGCGCGCGATTTCTTTGACGTGCTCGTTGTAAGTGCCAAACGGCACGGCGAAGCAATTCACCCTGATGCCGAGCCGTTGTTCGAGCAATTGCTTGCAACCAACAACTTCATTCTGGACCCATTGTTCGTATTCCGCGCCGGTCAGTTTCTTTTTGGTTCGCTTTCCGCCCGGTTCAGCAACCATGATGGTGTGGCCTTCGCGCAAATCCTGGTGCGTCGCGGAATGCGCTTCGATGTCGATCCCGTTGTCGCGCATATCGGCCAGCATTTCCCAAGTGATCGCTTGTCCACCACCGAGGCTGCCGCCCGCCACCCCCTCGGTGTAGATGAACATGGTAAAGGTGTAGCCGAATTTCTTCATGATCGGCCAGGCGACTTCATATTGCGATTTCCAGCCATCATCGAACGAGATCACGGCGCAGCGCGGCGGAATGTTTTTTTCACCGCGCTTCCAAGCCAGGAGATCCTGTAAACTGATCACAGTAATGCCCCGATCCTTCAGTTCCTTCATTTCCGCTTCGAACACCGCCGGCGTGATTTCGGTGCCGGGGTAACGGACTTTGTCTACTAAGCGGTGATAACAATAAATGATGGTCTGCGCGGTTTGATCGACCACCCGCTTGGAGACGGTCGGCGCAGGCGTGGCAGTCGCGGCCGCTTTCGGAGCAGGTGTCGGTTTTGCGGCGAAGGCAATGCTGCCGGCCAGGACTACACAAAGGAGCGAATACAAAAAGAATCGGGTGCGCATAAGTTAGAGTAAACGCCTTTAAATCCGGTCGCACAAAAAACAAGCGGTTTTTCTGCGAGGCAACAAACTTTCGGCCCGAACTTTGCTGCCTTAGATAACGATGCTCATCCAGAAACCTTTGGCAGGGCAACGTGTTATAATGTAAGAAGGTGCAATGTCTCGACTGAGTTTTCGACTCCTCCTCCTTGTTTTGTCAGGGTTCCTGGGTGCTTGCGCCACCGGACGGGGGCCGTCTGAGACCGGTACAAAAGACACCAGCAAATCTTTCAGCACTGTCGTTGTTGATGCAGGACACGGCGGCAAAGACAACGGCGCCTACCGCAAATTTGGCGGCGCCGAAAAAATTGCGACGCTTGATGTGGCTACGCGCCTTGCTCGCAAGCTGCGTGAATCCGATCTGAAAATCGTGATGACACGCTCAACCGACATATTCATTCCGCTCGAGCAACGCGTCGCGATCGAAAACGCGCAAAAGAATTCTATTTTCGTCAGCATTCATTTTAACGATTCGCGGCGGCGCGGGATTCACGGTTTCGAAACGTATTACCATTCGGCAAACTCGATTGATCTGGCGCGCCGGATCCAATCCAAACTGATGACGATCCCCCATTCAGCCAATCGTGGCGTGCATTCGGCAAATTTCCGCGTCTTGCGCCTGGCCAAATATCCGGCGGTACTCGTTGAGTGCGGTTTTCTGAGCAATCGATTGGAGGGCGGCGAAGCGCGCGACGCCGAATATCGCGAAACGCTGGCAGACCGGATTGCGGAAGCGGTCGTGGAGCACCGTTACGGTGCAGGCGTTTATCACGCGGCGAAAAGCGCAGCTGCGCAACCGCCAAGCGAAGGACCAGGATTGGCGCCGTCGTCGCTCAAGCGCGATTAAAAGCTCTGCTGTGGTGGCAGGTCCGAGCCGGACTGGCGTTATCTCGGCTGCGAAATTGTTGATGCCATCCAGGCGAGACGCCTGCTGCCATAGCTGCGGTTAAAATTCTTTCCCGCGCTCCTCGCGGCCAATCGCTGCGAGGAAGATTATCACCAAAAAGACAACCGCTTCGACCAGCGCCATGGTGATGGCGTAATTTGGTTGTCCATTAGACGAACGGAAACGTTCCGCTAACCAAGCCTGCTGTTGGGCAGCATAAGCCGCAGCGAAATTTCCCAACTGATAAGCGAGCCCGGGAAACGTCCCGCGAAATTCCGGCGGCGAGAGCTCGTTCAAATGCACCGGCACGACCCCCCATGCGCCTTGCACCATGAACTGAATGAGGAATCCGCCCATTATGAGCAGCGTTGTGCTCGGTGCGAAAATCCAAAGCGGAATGAGCAACATTCCGCAGGTCGCCGACAGGATAATGATGCGCCGACGTCCCCATTGTTGCGAAAGAAAACCCATCACCGCCCCGCCGCAGATCGCGCCGGTTGCATAAACAATACTGATCATCGATTTCGCGCTCACGCCAAAACCGCGCTGTTTCTCCAGATACGTCGGATATAGATCCTGAGTGCCGTGCGACATGTAGTTGAAGGCGGTCATGAGCAGTGCGGCATAGATGAATAAGACGCCGTGTTGCTTGAGAAAGATCGACATTCTCAGTTTCGGTTTTTGTTGACTACGCTGGCGTTGCCACACTGGCGACTCCGGAACATGAGCGCGAATGTAAATGACCAGGAACGCCGGCAGCGCGCCGGCGATAAACAATCCGCGCCAGCCAAAATGTGGAAAGACGATCCAGTAAACAAGCGCGGCGAGCAGATAACCAACCGCGTAACCCTGTTGTAAAATTCCCGAGAAGAGCCCGCGCGTTTGCGTCGGCAGCGATTCCATCGCCAGCGACGCGCCGAGTCCCCATTCGCCGCCCATGCCGATGCCAAACAACGCGCGCAGGATCAAAAAGATTGTGAAATTTGGCGCGAACGCAGTCAGCAGTTCCATCACCGAATAGAAAATGATGTCTGCCATCAGCGGAATGCGCCGCCCAAACTTGTCGCCGAGCAAACCAAAGATGAACGCGCCAACCGGCCGCATCATTAACGTCAATGTGATCGCGAACGCGACTCTGGGGATCGTCTGCCCGAAATCGTGGCCGATCGGAATGAGCACGAACGTGACGAGAAAGAAATCGAGCGCATCGAGCGCCCAGCCAAGGAAACACGCGATGAACGTATTCCGCTGATCGCGATTCAAAATCTTGAAAAGACGAATTGCCTCCAGGCCTGCAATCCAATCGAAGACAGCGCGGTAAATCCGGTAAACCCTGAGCGGATTCATTCTGAAGCTTTAATTGTCGATCTTGTGATTGCAAAGCACGATCGAGCCGCCGTTAAATGTCATGTCGAGCGAAGCCGAGACATCTCTAAATATTTCAGAGATAGTAAGAGATTCCTCGACTCCGCTCGGAAGGACAAACAGAAGTAATCGCGTTGTAGCTGCCGCCGTCCCTGGCGGCAGAACGCCACAATGCTACATTCGTTCGTGCGTTATCTCGTCAAAGCAAAAGTAAAAACGGACAAATCGGAGTCCCTGTTGCGCTCGATCAGTGACGGTACGCTTGGGAAGGGTTCCATCGCCGGGGACGAGTACATTTATAATATGAACGAAGCGCGCTTGAACGACGACGGCGTTGCAACCTGGGTCGAAACCTGTTTTTGCGATCCGCCGCTGGCCGAAGAGCGCCCCTACTGGGAGGAATATTTCGAGCTCGTGAGTGTGAAAGATGCGCATTCGCGGCGCAACTGCCGGCACGAGAACGGCACGGAGCGATGGGCGTGCTGCGATTGCGATTGTACGGAAAGGCTCGAAGAGAGGTTAGCGAGTCAGGGTGATTCGTTTCTGGGAAAATTGCGTTCGAGCCAGCTGCGACCGTAAGCACCAACGCGAGAGAAACTCCAGGCTCCAAGCCTAAAATCAAGCACCATTAGGAGCAGGAGCCTGACACATCTACATATCATGATGCGTAGATTTGTTTCTTGATGTTGGCATAAACACCGCTTAGTTCTTCGCCAACATGCCGACTGACGTTTATCCCCTCGAAGCTCTTTTGCGCGAGCGCGTTGTTGTCCTCGACGGCGCGATGGGCACGATGATCCAGCGCCGGAAATTATCCGAGCAAGATTACCGCGGTAAACGCTTTCGCGATTGGAAGGGCAAGGATCTCAAAGGATGTCTTGAGCTGCTCAACTTAACCCAGCCGCAAGTCGTCGAGGAAATTCACGCAGAATACCTTAACGCAGGCGCCGACATTATCGAGACGAACACTTTCAATGCGACCGCGATCGGGCTGCACGATTTCTTATTCCAAAGCGAACCGACAAACGGCCGCAAAGATCAGAGTTTTTTTCAACGGGTGGTGGATGATGTCGGTCTTCGTGCGTTAGTCCGTGAAATGAACACGTCGGCCGTGAAGATCGCGCGTCGCGCGGCCGACCGTGTTACAAAACAAACGGGCACTCGGCGCTTCGTGGGCGGATCGATTGGCCCCCTGCCGGTCACGGCTTCCATCTCGCCGGACGTAAACGATCCAGGATTTCGCGCCGTTACGTTCGATCAATTGCGTCAGGCTTATTTCGAGCAGATCAGCGCGCTGGTAGAAAGAAATGTCGATCTTCTCCTGGTCGAAACGATCTTTGACACTTTGAACGGTAAGGCGGCCCTCTTCGCTGTCGCCGACGTCTTCGAACAGAGAGGAAAAAAATTGCCGCTCATTGTTTCTGGAACGGTGACGGACAAAGCGGGTCGCACGTTGAGCGGTCAGACCGTGGAAGCATTTCTCATTTCAGTCGCACACGCGAATCCTCTTGTGGTCGGGTTGAATTGTTCGCTCGGTCCGGATGAAATGAATTCATTTATTGAAGAGCTGGCTCGCGTGGCGCCAGTTTACGTCTGCGCTTATCCGAATGCGGGTTTGCCGGACCCGCTTTCCGAAACCGGGTTTCCGGAAACGCCCGAGACGCTCGCTCCAAAATTAAAACGCTGGGCCGAAAACGGCTGGCTCAATCTGGTTGGCGGTTGTTGCGGAACGACGCCCGAACACATTCGCGCGATCCGCAACGCGGTGCGCGATTGCAAGCCGCGCGAAATTTCGGAGAGCACACAGAACAATGCACTACAACTGTCCGGTCTCGAGCCGCTGAACATTACGCCGGAGATGGGGTTTGTTGTGATCGGCGAACGGACAAACATCACCGGCTCTCCAAAGTTTTCGAAAGTGATCTTGAACGGGAACTTCGACGGCGGGCTGGCGGTTGCGCGTCAACAAGTGCAAGGCGGCGCCAATGTCCTCGACGTCAATATGGACGAGGCAATGATCGATTCGGAAGCAGCGATGACGCGCTTCTTGAATTTGATCGCGAGCGAACCGGAGATTTCGCGGATTCCAATCATGATCGACAGCTCAAAGTGGAACGTGATCGAGGCCGGCCTGAAATGCGTGCAGGGCAAAGCGGTAGTGAATTCGATCAGCTTGAAAAACGGCGAAGAAGAATTCCTGCACCAGGCGCGACTCGTTAGACGATACGGCGGAGCTGTGATCGTGATGGCATTTGACGAACAAGGCCAGGCCGACAATTTCGAGCGCAAGATCGACATCTGCGCCCGCGCTTACAAATTGCTCACCGAGCAGGCCGACTTCGCGCCGAACGACATCATCTTCGATCCAAACATTCTCACGGTCGCCACCGGTTTGGAAGAGCATCGCAATTACGCGGTCGATTTCGTTGAGGCCACGCGCTGGATCAAAACGAATTTGCCGGGTGTGCGGGTAAGCGGAGGCGTGAGCAACATTTCGTTCTCGTTCCGCGGCAACAACGCCGTTCGTGAAGCGATGCATGCCGCTTTTCTGTTTCACGCGATCCGCGCCGGACTCGACATGGCGATTGTGAATGCAGGCCAGCTCGCGGTTTATGAGGAGATTGAGCCCGAGTTACGCGAACGCGTCGAAGATGTGCTGCTCAATCGACGCGGCGACGCGACTGAACGCTTGGTCGATTTCGCAGAAAATATAAAAGCGAAGGGTAAAGCGAGGGTCAAAGACGAAGCCTGGCGCACGGAGCCAGTCGAGGAACGGCTAAAGCATGCGCTGGTCAAAGGCATTGTTGATTACATCGACATTGACACCGAAGAGGCGCGGCAAAAATGCAAACGCCCGCTCGACGTTATCGAAGGTCCGCTGATGGCGGGGATGAGCGTGGTCGGCGATCTATTTGGATCGGGGAGAATGTTTCTGCCGCAGGTGGTGAAGAGCGCGCGGGTTATGAAAAAGGCAGTCGCGTATTTGATGCCCTTCATGGAAGCGGAAAAAGCAGCGGGCGCGAAACCACAGGGCCGCATCGTGATGGCCACGGTCAAAGGCGACGTGCACGACATCGGTAAGAACATCGTTGGCGTCGTCCTGCAGTGTAACAACTACGACGTTGTCGATCTTGGGGTGATGGTGCCGGCTGCGAAAATTTTGGAGACTGCGCGCGAGAAAAGAGCAGACGCGATCGGATTGAGCGGCCTGATCACGCCGTCCCTCGACGAAATGGTGCATGTGGCGCAAGAAATGGAACGTGAGAAATTTGAATTGCCGCTTCTGATCGGCGGTGCCACGACGAGCCGGGCGCACACCGCTGTGAAGATCGCGCCACATTATCACGAGAGCACGATCCACGTTCTGGACGCGTCACGCGCAGTCGGTGTGGTCAATTCATTGTTAAATGCAAAACAAAAAACTGCATTCGACGCCAAGACACGCGCGGAATACGATGCGTTGCGCAAAGCGTACGGTGCCAAAGCGCACGCGAAGAAATTACTGACGCTTGATCAAGCGCGCACGAACCGGACACCGATTAAATGGGGCGATTACACCCCGCCGAAACCCGATTTCATGGGGACTCGCGCTGTTGCCCCGTCGATTGTCGATCTTCGCGAGTACATCGATTGGTCCCCATTTTTTCATGTCTGGGAATTGCGCGGAAGATATCCGGCCATTTTCGAGGACCCGACGATCGGCAAACAAGCCCGGGAACTGTTTGATGATGCGCAAGAGATCCTGGATGAAATCGCGGCCAAACATTTGTTAACGGCGCGAGGCATCTTTGGATTCTGGCCGGCGACCCCGAGCGGTGATGATGTCGATCTTTTTGTCGACCAATCGCAGCGGGAAAGACTCGCAACGTTTTATTTCCTGCGGCAGCAAATCCAAAAGCCGGCCGACCAATTCAATCGTTGTCTCGCAGATTACATCGCCCCGAAGTCGGCTGATTACTTAGGCGGATTTGCGGTCACGATTCACGGCGCGGACGAGCTGGCGAAAAGATTCGCTGCTGGGCACGACGATTACAGCGCGATCATCGCCAAGGCGTTAGCGGATCGATTGGCGGAAGCTTTTGCCGAGTATTTACATAAGCAAGCGCGGATCGCCTGGGGCTTCGGGCGCAATGAGAATCTGTCGAACGCCGATTTGATTCGCGAAAAATATCAGGGAATCCGGCCAGCTCCCGGATATCCGGCATGTCCCGATCACGCCGAAAAGCGGACGCTATTCGATCTGCTCGACGCCGAACGCAAGATAGACATCAAGCTGACCGAATCGTACGCGATGCATCCGGCCGCGAGCGTGAGCGGATTTTATTTTTCGCACCCGGAGGCGAAATATTTTGCGGTTGGCCAAATTGGGCGGGACCAGATTGCGGATTACGCGCAACGGCGGAGTGAATCAACTGCGACAGCGGAGAAGCGACTCGGGCCCAATCTTGGCTACGAACCGAATCCGTGATACAGATCACGGCAAATTACGGGGCGTAGCTTAGCTTGGTAGAGCGCGTGGTTTGGGACCACGAGGTCGGAGGTTCAAATCCTCTCGCCCCGACCAGCTGACATGTTTTAGTGCGACTCGCCCCGATAAAATTGCAAGTGAGCGCGAAGCTTTCATTGTCGATCTCGCTGGCGGCTTTTTGCGCCGGAGCAGGTTCGGCCACCGGACAAGTAGCGACTGATTCGAATCTTCAATCGAGCTTGACCCGGCAAGCGCCTCTTCCGAGCGCGACCCCTAGAGCGACCGTTCCAGAACGCGCGCAGATTGATGAAATTTTTAAACAAACCTCGTTAGGTAAAGAAGCAGATGAGCGCCGGCTGCACATTGAATGGCGGCAACTGCAGAACCAGGTCGTAAACGACCCGGACATTGTGGCGGCGAAAAAATCGGCCGAAATGGCGCGAACTGATTTGGAGAAGCGACAGCGGCTGCGTGATTATTACGATCTTTACTACGGGCGGATGGCCGTGATGGCGCGGAGCACGGAAATGAGAAGTGCGCTCGACCGGTTGAAAATCGCACATTTGAGTCAGATCACCCAGGCACGAGTGCGACACGAGACCGACAGTGAATTGCCGACGCCGAGTCCGACGCCGAAAAAGAAAAAGGACAAACGGGCCAGAAAGTACGAGGCAAACCAGAGATGATTCGGCGATGGTGATTGCAAATTGGTTTAGGAGCGGAAGGAAAGGCAATCTTGCTTGGGCTGTCGCAACAGTTATTTTAAGCGCCTCGAAAATTGCAACGGCGCGTTCGTCTAGTGGTTAGGACACGGCCCTCTCAAGGCCGGTGCACGGGTTCGACTCCCGTACGCGCTGCCACCTGTTTATAGGTAAATCTCGCCAGGTCGAAAAAATTTCCAGCAATTTCTAAAAGCAGAAGCCCGCCTATCGGTTCATTCCAACAGACAGGCCAATTTCCGGCGGAAAATTTCCGCTAAGGACTAACGAAGGGGATAGAAACGAAGGACGGCGGTTCGGGAAATGGGGACGGTGGACCTTCCCCAGGGGGCTCGGCTTCTTCGGCGCAGCACTCCTTAAAATCCTTAACGTCCATGACCACGTCCTTGGCATCGGAAATGACTCCACCGCCAGCACCAGCGAGGCTGGTATTGGCCAGTGTTAAGTTAGTTGACTGAGTCTCATTGCTACCAAAGGCGGCAATCTCCGCGACAGAAAACGCGGTATCCTGCTGCATGGCTGGACTCCATTTCAGCATTACGTAACGACCCCTGGTCACGGGAAAATCAATCGCCGCGCGACCAGTGCCGTCGTCCACTACCGAACCGATTGGCTTCACTTCTGCCAGTATTTTCTCGCTGACACGCAGCGTTTTCGGCGCGTTTTCAGCTGTCGACGTCGCTTCTCCAGGTAAAGTTTGCAGCACATAAAAGTCGACTCTGCTCTTGGCCGGTGAATAAATGGTGGAAATGCGGCGAAGTTTCGTAACCTCGCCCAGATCAATTATGGCAGCCGGCGTGGTATCACTCGTATCGAAGCGGTAGCTTGTGCCCGGTTGCTCGTCGATCATGTTGTCTGCCTGTTTCAAGTCTTCTCCAGAGCTCACGTAGAGCGCACGTGCTCGGGAATGCACGTTACTAAGGTTATAACTGATCAGCGCCAAGCTCTCGGATTTGTCCTGAACCATTTTTCGCGAACGCGGCGTCGTTCCATCCGAGACTGTAGGAATCGAATAAATACCCAAGCCCGCAATGCGACCGGTCTCGATTACGCTAAAAGTAAGTTTGACATATTTCGCTTCACTCGGGCCGATCTTTATTTTGACCACGTCCGGAGTCAGATCTTGCTGAATCACTTTATTCCACTGCGGGCTATCGGCAGGGAGTTTGGCATTAGCGGTCGCGATTAGGACGTCCCCTTTCGCACGACTGTTACGAAAGGAAATGCTGTCGAAGTTTTCAATTTTAGAGAGCGAGACGAGCAAAGTCGTGGTGCCATTAGACAGGGGATAGCCCACCGTCGGATCACCGCAGAGCAGCGCTGCTTCGGTAACGTTGCGGTGCTCCGACTTCGAGCTTAGCTGCAAACCCGCGATCGGATTGCTTTGAGGCACGGCTTCAACTTGCGCGACGAGACAATAGCGGGCGACGTCTCGTGGATAGGCAGCCGATCGCGCGATGGTGAGAGGTGGG